>VOFD01002004.1_pt1 | contig 33701 bp, 42 predicted proteins | sample 5384101 | NCBI WGS metagenome assembly VOFD01 (sample SAMN12384723, study PRJNA508395) | human gut metagenome | isolation source: healthy gut C | host: Homo sapiens
TCGCCGTTGCAGACATCGCCTACCCCGCCAATCCCCTGACGCCACATCCGCCGGTCGGCCTCTGCAGCGGCCAATTGCCGCTCCTCCGGCCCTTTCAGGCCGCGCACCTCTCCCATGCCGCGGGCGAAAGCGGTAAACCCTCCCCTGCGGAATGGCTCCCTTCAAATAGGAGAGTTCCAGATGGCAATGCGCATTGACGAAATCGGGGACAAGGATGCCGTTATAGAATTCGACTCCGGCACAGGCATCCACATTCCCGGGAACCTCCACCCCGCTACCCGGCCGTCACTCGACCACGAGACTATCGCATTGCGCAACAACGAGCGGCGATGGTACACGTAATGCGCGGCTATCCGCCTTCGGAGCGTAATATTCTTCATATTCCCTGTCGTCTATCATCAACCGATAACCGTATTCATGCGACAGCACCCTGCGGGCCTCTTCGAGCGGCGGCTGGTAAACGACCACCAGCGAATCTATCGTAAGGTGCATTCGCTTCGGTTTCTCGGGATAGTTGCCGAACTTCACGGCGAGCTCCGTTACGTCCTCCCCTCCGGAGAGCACGACATTGTGTTTTATGCGCCTCCCGCTCAGCATGCGCAGCGTAGAACTCGACCGGACAAGGCTGTCGTCCGTCAACAAGGCATGGCGGTTGGTCAGATTCTTGTTTCCGTCGAGCGAATCGATAAGATAATAGTAGGTTATATCGACCTTGCCGGCACCCTCTTCCAACGGCACCCGCAGGGTCAGCGCCGCCGAATCGGCCAGGCTCCGGATGGTGATAAGCGAGTCACGGAACACCTCGCGGCGGCTCACGGCATACGCCATGCTGTCGATAAGGTCGAGAACGCGCACCCGTTCGGTTACGGCCGCCTGTTCGGCCTCGAGTTTCGCTATCGCCGCCTCCACGATGTCCGTCAGCCGGAAACTCTTCCGCTTCGTGGCATCCGTTATCGTCTGCCGGAAGTCCTCGGCCGTGTAGCCGTACTTGCCTATCAGGGGTCCATAGATGTCTACGCTGTCGAACCGCAGATTCATATTATTCCGTTCCATATAGGCATTCAGGACATACATGTCCTTGAAGATATCGGCGAGCGTCTCCTCCGGTATCTGTTTGTATCCCCTGCAGGAAGCGAACAGTGCAGCGACGCACGCGAGCACCGCACATAACCTGTAAACCAATGCCTTCATAATCTTACCGACGACTTGGGTATCATTCTCGATACCGTTAATCCGTTTATTATCCATGTCACGCCGAATGCCGCCGCCGCGACGGCCACGATGTCCCAGAACCGCACGACCACCGGATAGGCATCGACCAGAAACGACGCAGCCCCTATCTTGATGATACCGAAATGCTGCTGCACGAGCGCAAAAGCCAGCCCTACGGCGAGACCACCCGCCGTTCCGAGGCCGCTTATCAACATGCCCTCCTTCACGAAGATACGCCTCACGAAACCAACGTCCGCCCCCATCGTAAAGTATCCCGATGTCGGGCCTCTTGTCGATGATAAGCATCACGAGCGAACCGATAATGGAAAAGGAAGCTATCACCAGCACCAGCAGGCTGATGAAGAAAATCCCCAAGCTTCTCCAGGCCTTCATGATGCGGTACATGGAGGCTTTCTGTTCGTAACGTGTCATCACCCTGAAATCGTCGCCCAGTCCCGCCGCCAATTTTTTCCTGACGCTCTCCGGTCGGCCTCCTCCCGCCTTGACCGCAATAGCCGAAGCCTTTCCCGGATAATCCAGCAACTCCTGCGCGAAACCGAGCGTGCTGAGCACATACGTCCCGTCGGTCTCCGCATCGAGCCGAAAGATACCGGCGGGAAAGAGCCCCGCCGTCCGGTAACCGTCTATCGGAAGCAACGACGAATATTCGCCGCGCCGCACCGCATAGACGTTCAGCGGGTCGTACAAGGCGGTCTTCACCCCGAGGTCGTAAGCAAGCCCCTGCCCGACCACCGCCTGTTCCATATCGCCGAAACGCAGTTCGTAATCGCCGTACGCAATGGTCTCCCGTACGGGAACCACCCCTTCGTAACGCTCGTCCACGCCGCGCAGCCGGGCCGTGGTCTGCCGACCGCGGTACTCCAGCAGCACATTCTCCTCCAACAGGTAGGAGAAAGATTCAACACCCGCCTCAGCGAACGCCTCTTCATCCACAGAGGCAATGTCGAACACCTTGCCTTCGGCGGGAACCACGACAAGCCTCCGGGTCGAAAACGCCGTACATGCTCTTCACCAGTCCGTCGAATCCGTTGAACACGGAGAGCAGGATGACCATGGCCGCGACCGGTACCCCCACCGCGAAGATGCTCACCCTCGATATGATGTTTATCACCGAAAGGGAACCCCGCGAGGAGAGGTATCTGCGTGCGAAAAGCGACGATATGCGGCCCACGGCACTTCTACTTTAAAAGGTTGTCGATGTTCTCGATATACTCCAGCGAATCGTCCAGGAAGAACGACAGCTCGGGCACCGATTTGAGCTGGTTGCGGATACGCGTCCCCAACGCCTTGCGGATGCGCCATTCGCCGGCATTTATGCCGTTCATTATCTCCGCACTCCGCTCGAACGGGAAAATGCTCAGGTATATCTTCGCATATCCCAAATCGGGACTCATGCGCACCGAAGTCACCGTCACCATGACGCCCCGCACGAGGTCGGCCGCCTCTTTGGTGAAGATGTCACTGATGTCCTTCTGTATCTGCTTCGCTACCTTGCTTTGTCTTGTCGATTCCATACTCTTCCGTTATTATCTCTTCCGGAACGACCGCGGTATCCTCCGTACCGGTTGTTCCGGCCGTCTCGGTTTCCCCGACAACCGCGGTCGTCTCCTCTTCCGTTATCTCTCCTATACCGGCCGTCTCCTCCGTTTTCTTCATCTCCTCCAGGCTCCTGCTGCGCACGCTTGGCCTCCCTTTTGGCGATGATGCGTGCATACCAGGGCGGCGGCAGGGGGTATGCGGCTTGTCGCCCAAACGGTAAAAGAATCCGAGCGACAGGCTGATGTTGTCGAGCGGCGAACGCACCGGATTGCCCGCATAGACGGCACTGTTGCGCATAATGTCGCCGTAACTGAAATAGTAGCGCCCCTCCAGCATCAGTTCCCATTTGCCCATGACGACATTGAGACCGATACCGCCGAGAAGTCCGTACCCGAGCGGGTTATCTTTCACGAGCGTCATGTGATAGGGCCCTTCCGTAACGGTATTTCCGCTCTTCACCCACTCATATGCGCCGACATTGTACGATGCCCATATGCCGGCATTCAGGAAGACGCGCAGCCGGTTATCACTGAAATTCATGTGGATATGCCATATCAACGGCAGATTGACAGTGCTATAGACACGGCGGGTATAATCCTCCGAGTCGAGGCTCGCCTGTTCCTGATAAGCCCGCTGCAGAAATTCGAGTTCGGCCGCTACAGCCCCTATGTACCTCACCTTGCCGTAATATTTCCATTGAATCCCGGCGGACCAGGTTCCCCACACCCACTTCATGGGATACCACGAAACGGGAGCGAAACGGCCGTAACCGACTCCCCATCCCGCCCGGGCGCCTATGTAGTGCTGCGCACGCACGGGCAGCACGAAAACTGCGAGCAGTGCCGCCAATACGACTCCCTTTGTGACTGTTCTCTTCATCAACGATACGCTGTCGGCACGCTTGCCGTAATTATCAAAATCCTCTTCTTTTCGCGCAGTATCCGCTCTCCTCCGGTCTTAGAACATCCTGTTGCCGGTATTGAACGCCCCAGTGGGGTTGAAAGCACCGCTGGCATTTCGGCTACGCTACGTATTCTGCTGTTGTTGCTGCTGCTGGGCCTTCTTGATACGTTCCTCGATAAGGCGCTGGGCACGCAGCAGTTCCTGCTTGCGCAACTGTTCGCGTATATCCATGATGTCCACCGGTTTGAACAGGTCGGCCATATCCACCGTTATCTCTATGTCCCAGTTGGCCTTCATGGCTATCATTTCGTTTCCCGATTCGGGAATGTATATCTCCACCCGCTCCGGCTGTTTGCGGAGAATCAGGTCGCCCGTATCCCACTGTCCGTTACCGTTCACATCGTCTATGACGCGCAGCTTCACGTCACCCGGATTCACGTAGCGGAAGATGTATTTGCCCGTCACGGCATCCCGCTTCTCCTGCAGGACGGAATTCTTGTCGTTCAACAGGCCTGAAGAATATACCGGCTGGAGTCGGTCTGTCCCTTCACGTTCACCGTCAGCGTGCCGAACTTGTCGGGCGACAGTATCGAGAAATCGGCCTTTATCGAGTCGTTACGCTGTCCGGCCACGTCGAGGAAGACGCTGTCGGGGATGACGAGCTGATATTTCTGCTCCGGAATCCACTGGGCCGAAAGCATCCACTTGCGGATATCCACCGAATCGCGCCGCAGTTCGTACCTCACCCGGTACATATCCTCTCCCTCACCGAAACGCACGAGCGAGATACGGCTGCTGTCCATCTCCACGAGCGGATAATCGAAACTTATCGTCACGTTGTCCTCGGGATTTATCTCCCCGCGGGCGCTGAGGTTGTACTTGAACGGATTGGGCTTTTCGGGCGGCGTATAGGTCTCTCCCTCGCGTTCGGCCCGTTCGCGTTCCTTCTCCTCCTTCTCTCTGGCACGCTCCTCCTCTTTCGTTTCGATGTATTTCCAGAACAGTTTCAACTTGTCGGTATTCGGTACGAGCTGATTGAGGCTGTCGTGCTTGAGGTAGGTAATTCGTCCGGTAATGGTATCGGGCTCCTCCCCCGGAACGTCGAGCCACAGGTTGATGGTATCCCGGCCGGGAGTGACATACTCCGTTATGATACGCGAGGAGTCGATGCCGTCCAGTACCAGCGAATCTATCTGCGGATAGGGGCGTTGAAATAGAGCTCTATCTTATGCTGGAGGGGCCGCTTCTGTTCGGCCAGGTTCTGCCGTTTGAACTGCCGGTCGGTGAACATGCGGATGAAAAGCTGCGGCTCGGCGGTCATATAGCGGCGCGTCGTATCGTACCATGCCATGAAATCAGGCAGGTCGGAGGGGTTGAATACACCGTCGAGAAACCCTATCTTGTCCACGCCCGGTTCATAGGCGAGATTGCCGTTGGTATCCTCGATGGCATATACCCGGTAATCTATCGGTTTCAGGTTCTGGGCGATAAAGATACCGTTGTTCTCGGCCCTCGCGATAGCGTCGGGTTTGACATTGAATACGGTCGAATCGAATGCCGGAAGCGAATCGGGCCGGAGAGGGTCGGCAAGCCGCAGGAAAGGCTCGCGCAGGAAAGCCGAATCGGCCGCATCGTAGAAGAAGATGAGCGTCTTCTTGACACTGTCCTTCTTGTAGGCATCGACCGTATATCCCGACATGAACATGGAGTCTATCTCCGGACCGGTGGAGAAGACGTAACGGAAACCGTTGAGCGGATTCCCTTCGTTGTTGTCGCAGACACTGCTCCCGAAATTCAGTGCATAGGTGGTATTGGGTTTCAGCGTATCGAGGATATCTATCTGTACTCCCCGCCCCTTGACGAGGAGGGTGGGTGTCTTTTTCAGCTGCGGGGAGGTGAAAAACTCTTTCTGCTGGTCCTTGAGCTGTACGTACTCGTCGAACGTGATGTAGATACGGGTTCCCGTGAAGTTCGTCGTATTGAAAGCGGGCGTAGCCCCCATCACCTTGGGAGGAATGGTGTCTTTCGGCCCCCCGGGGAGCCCCTATGTTGGCGCAACGCCAAAAGAACGCGGAACTGAACAACGTCAGAGCCGCTATTCCCAACCATGTCTTACCGTGCGGGATACCTCTTTCCATTCGTTTACGAATCCTCTTGTCCATATTCTGTTGCCTCCGAATACACGGCCGGAGGAACCGGCTCTTTCCGGCTTTTTTACCCGCGGGGCTTCTATCCTCGCCGTCGCTCTCCGGTTCCGGAACGGGGTGTCGGGCCGCTCCACCACGACGGTCCAGATATCCGAGGTCCATGTATCGCCGGACTTGTTCAGGTCCACCGACAGCGTCTTCATCATCTCCACGGGATTGCTGGAGAGGTCGAGGTAGCCGTAGGCATAAATCTTGTTCTCCGCCTCCTGGGCCGGGTCGGCATAGAGCACAAGCATCACGCTGCTGTCGGAGAGTTCCATCGTCAGTTGTTTGTCCACCCAGACGGCCTCGACATCGAACGGGAATTCGACATACTCGTCGGAATCCTGCTCTTTCTTCCTCTCGGCTCTGCCCGACGCTGCCTGCTCCCACGAAGTTACCCTCCCGCCGTTGGCTTTGTCGAAGCCGTAATAGGCGTAGCACCGGGCCGACGTCATCAGGTTCGACCGATACTCCCCCTCCCTGAACACGGCAGGAGTTATCCGCAGTTGCGTCCGTATGGGAATATGGACATCCTTGTAGCCGTAGAATTTCCACGGCGTCTTGACCACCGGTTCATCCGCCCCTCTTTCCAGTCGAGCGGGGTGAACTTTATCGTCACATACATGTTCGCCAATCCGGCGACGACATTGGCGTTGCCCGTAGCCCACATGGGATATGCCGTATCCACCACCAGCAGCATGACCGGCGTGGTGGCGAACCTCAGGTCGAAAACGTTTCCGGCCTCGCCGGACGCCTCCGCCACCATGTCGTAGCTGCGCGTGCGCGACGAGTCGCCCACCGCGGTGGCAATCCCCGCCCGTGCATTCTCGATGGAGGTAACCTCCCATTCGTCGGGGTTCACGAAAAAGGCGTACACCTTCGCGGTCGTCAGCGGAATAGGCTCCGTCACGCTCTTGCGTTCCTGCCACGTCACCGTCAGACGGTAGGCGCAGCCCAGAACGGGTTTACTGCACGAAACGGCCAGCGAACAGACCGCCGCCGTCACCAGCACCACCAAAGCCAACCAACCTCTTTTCATCGCCTCACGCCTCCCCGTTATGCACCGCGGCCTGCCTTGCCAGCAGCTCGCCGCGAAGCTGTTCAACCGTTTTTCCCAGAACGGGATGCACCTTCTCCGGCGCTATCTCGGCAAGCGGAGCAAGCACGAAATCCCGCTCCTGCATCAGCGGATGCGGCAGCTTGAGCCGGGGCGTATCCACCACCGCATCATCGTAAAAAATGATGTCGATGTCTATCAGCCGCGACGAATAGGGTTCGCCCGTACGCGCCTTTTCGGCGGCTTCCGCCTCACGGTCGCGCCCGAGGCGCCCCTCTATCTCCTGCAGCGCAGCGAGCAGGCTCCCTCTGGGGCGAGGTCGGTATCGACCTCCATCGCCTGATTCTTGAAATCGTCTGCGGCGGTGAATCCCCACGCCTTGCTTTCGTAGACGTGCGAACAGCGTAGCACGATGCCTATGCCAGCATTTATCATCTGCTGTGCCTGTCTCAGGCGCGGCTTCACATCTCCCATGTTACCGCCCGTTATGATTATAGCCCTTGCCATCTCCGTATAACTGCTTATCCATAATGCTGCGGCATCTCCGCAGCCTCTCTGCACGGAAAAACCCGTGCCGTACCTACTGTCTGCGCCCAATCAGGCTTGCTAACCGACAGAGCGTAATGCGTGAAGACTATCTTCGCATTGCCGTTCTGGCTTATATGCAACAGGGCGGTACGGTTCTCCTCCGCCAACTGCTCGATATTGCCGTTGCCTACGAAAGGGGCGAACTTTTCGCAGAACTCCCTTTCCCGTCCCCAAAGATAGGATATATTTCCCATTCCTGCCGAAAGCATGTAACTTTCCCGCAACAGGGAAACTGCATACCTGAAAAAACGTTTCTGGGCTTCGCGCCCCAGCGACGCCATATTCTCGGCCCATCCCAGCAGGCTCCAGGTGCCGGTCGTTGTAACTGAAACGCATGAGGCTCGCGAAATTGTCGAAATCCTCCCCGGACGCCTCCCCTTCCGGACGCTCCGCAATCTTCCGCAGGCTCCACCATATCGCCTCCGGCAAGCCGGGCCAGCGCGGCGGCCTTCTGCGTCTCCATGCCGTACGTACCGGCCAGCCACCGTTCCATGTCGTCCGCTCCGACGGGAGGCACCCCGACCTCCTGAACACGGGAGAGGATGGTGGGCAGGAGCATTTGCGGGGCCACCGAGACCAGCAGGAAAAGCGTTTTGTCCCACGGCTCCTCCAATATCTTCAACAAACCGTTCGAGGCCTCCACTCCCATCTTCTCCGGCAGCCATATCACCACCGCCTTGTACTCGGCCTCGAACGCCTTAAAGAGAGTTTGCGTATGATTTCATCCGCCTCGCGTTTGGCGATGAGCCCCTGCTGATTGTCGAGCCCAATCCGCCCGTACCACATCTGCTCGTCGAAATAGCCCCCGTCGTAAGCACCGCCTCCCGCCACTGGGGCAGAAAGGCATCGCTCATGGGTTTCTGCGAACCGCTCCGGGAAGTATTGGTAGGGAAGACGAAATGCACGTCCGGATGAACCAGTTCCGCCATCTTGATACACGACGGACACCGACCGCAACTGTCGCCGTCGTGCCGGTCCGTACAGTTGATATACTGTACATAGGCCAACGCGAGGGGCAGCGTTCCCCTGCCGCTGTCGCCCGTAAAGAGCTGGGCATGGCTTACACGCCCCTCCCCGACACTGCGGCGCAGCATCGCCTTCACCTCCTCCTGTCCTATGACATCCGCAAACCTCATGCTCTTCTCTCCCTTTCCGCCGAAAACGGCATCTGTGCCGCGGACACGTCCGCAGCCTATCTTCCGTCGAACCGAAACCGCCCGCTCCCCGGGCCGTATCGGAGAGCGTCTCGGACGCCTCCCACTCCACGCGTTCGTGCCGGGCAACCACTATCTGCGCTATCCGCTCGCCTGGTTTTATCTCGAAAGGCGTATCGGAGAGGTTCACAAGAATGACCTTGATTTCCCCGGTAATCGGCATCAATCGTCCCCGGCGCATTGAGCACCGTCACCCCGTATTTCGCCGCCAGCCCGCTGCGCGACGACGCACCTGCATCTCATAGCCCGCCGGCAGCTCGACGAAAAAGTCCCGTCGGGACAAGCGCCCGGCACAGGGGAGCCAGCACGATACCCTCCGCAATGTCGGCCCTCACATCCATTCCGGCCGCAAGGGGCGTTTCATAATGCGGCAATTCGTATGCCGACCTGTTTATAACTTTAACGACCATAGTCCCGTAATCTTGTGCCGCCGGACGATTATCGTCCACGGCGGATGACCGACTTCACCAATCCGCCCAAATCGATTCGCTCCCTTCGGACGGCATAACCTGCAAATATAACCACCAAAACCAAATAAATCAAATACCTCAGCCAACCCGTCAGACTGCCGCACAGCACTCCGGCACCGTACAGCAGAGCCTCCGAGCAGCACATACTCCCCTATCCGCTTCAGGTCGTAGGGCACGGGGCAATACCTCCTGTTGAGCAGGTAACTGAGCGCTACCATCGCCGATTCGCACACCAGTCGGGCGACGGCGGCCCCCACGTAGCCGAGCGACGGAACGAGCAGGATGTTGAATGCCACGGTGAACAGCAGCCCCGTACCGGTCACGTAGATAGCGTATTTCGTCGCTCCGGTCTGCTTGTACCAGAAGGAGAGATTCAGCACGATACCCGACAGCATATTGGAGAGCAGCACAATGGGCAGTATCCACACTCCCTCGCGGAAATCGCGTCCGAGAATCAGGGCGAACAGGTCGCGGAACAGAGCGATGAACAGGAAGATGAAGATGGAGACGATGATGAAATATTTCATGGCCTCCGCATTGGTTCTGCGGAAGTCGTCGCCCTTGAACTCGGCCAGGAAAAAGGGTTCGGCGGCCAGGCGGTACATGGAGGTGAAGAGTGTCATCACCACGCCGGTTTTGATCACAGCCACGTAGACGCCCAACTGTTCCAGAGCATATTCGCTGCCGCCCGGCGTGAGCAACAGCACCATCTGCCGGTCGATGAACTCGTTGGCCGTCCCGGCTATCCCGCTCAGCAGAAGCGGAAGCGAATAGACGAGCAGGCTGCGGGCGAGCCTCCGGTCGATACGGGGCGCCACCCCGCCGCACATGGGCAGGATGAGGAGCAGCGTCACGGCACTCGCCGCGAGATTGGCCACGAAGACGTAACCGGGTCCCATCGCAGGGTCGTAGGCCCACGGCAGAATGCCCCGTCCGGCCAGCGACGGCAGCCATCCGTAAAAAAAGAAGCAGAGGGCGAGGTTCACGACGACCGAAACGAGCCGCAACAGGACATACCGACCCGAACGCGACTGTTCCCGCAGCCTTGCAAAGGGAATGGCCGTCACCGCGTCGAGGGCCACGATAGCACCCGTCATCCATATATAAGAGGGGTGTGCGGCATACCCCATCCACTCCGCTATCGTCCCGTTGAACAGCAGCACCAGGACGAAAAAGAGCACGGAGACGAGCGACACCATCCCCCAGGCCGTAGCGAATACCCTACGCTTCTCCCCCTCGCCGGACGCCTTGCCGGCAAACCGGAAATAGCCCGACTCGAGTCCCATGGTGAGTATCACGAGCACGAACGGAATGACGGCATAGATATGGCTGACCACACCGTACTGCGCCCTTCCCATCACGCGGGTGAGGTAAGGTACAAGCAGGTAATTCAGCAACCTTACCAGCACGGTGCTTATCCCGTACACCATGGTCTGGCCGGCAAGTTTGCGCATCTGATTCGACATGGCGGAGTATGCTTTGAAAACGATTGTCAAAGGTACGAAAAAAGGCGGCACCGCATACGGCCGGCTCCCCGGAACATGCGGTGCGGCGCACCGGCCGCTATGCTTCGTCTCCGGCCTCCTCCATCTGCTTTGTGGAGAGCAGGCCGCAGGCAGCCTGTATGTCCTCCCCGCGCGAAGCCCGGACGGTAGTAACGATACCCTTGCGGGAAAGCGCATCCCGGAAAGCCTCCATCCGCCGGTCGTCGGGACTGAAATAGGGCGAACCGGGTATCTTATGAAACCGTATCAGGTTGATGCGGCACTTCAGGCCGTCGAGCAGGCGGGCAAAAGGCTCCTTCACATGGGCCGGCGAGTCGTTCATGCCGGCGAGCACGATATACTCGAAGCTGACGCGCCGCTGTCCGCCGAAATCGTAACGGCGCAACAGCGATACGACATCGCGCACGGGAAAGGCCCGCTCCACGGGCATTATCTCCGCACGCTGTTCCGAAAAGGGGTTATGAAGACTGACGGCCACATGCACCCGGCTTTCGTCGAGCAGGCGGCGCAGGCCCGGCACCACTCCGGCGGTCGAGATCGTTATACGGGTCGGACTCCAGCCATACCCCCACTCCGCGGTGAGTATTTCCAGCGAACGCAGCACCTGGCCGGGGTTATCCAACGGCTCCCCCATCCCCATATATACCATATTGGTAAGTCTGCCGCGTTCGGGTAGCGAGGCCATCTGGTTCAGAATATCCCCCGACGTGAGCTGTCCGCGAAGCCCCTGACGCCCCGTCATGCAGAAACGGCACCCCATGCGGCACCCCGCCTGTGAAGAGACGCAGAGCGTGGCCCGGTCGCCGTCGGGAATATAGGCCGATTCGACGTAGTGCCCGTCGGCCGTACGGTAAAGGTATTTTTTCGTTCCGTCACGCGAAACGGCCACCGACCGGGGAGCCTCGAGACCGAGACAATACGAAGAGGCGAGCGCTTCGCGGGCGGCTTTGGAAAGGTCGGTCATCGCGGCGATGTCGGTGCATCCCCGGCGGTAGAGCCACGATGCCATCTGCCCGGCAGCGTAACGCGGCAGACCGAGACCGGCGGCCGCTTCACGCAACTGCCCCAACGACATGCCGTACAGCGCCGGACGGCCACTGTCCTCACTCTCCCCTCCGGCCTCTCCGCCAACCATATACTGCGACATCGGACTACAGAATCACCGAAAAAAATCAGGCCGTCCCGAATGTTCGGACGGCCGTTTATGGAATTTCCGCTGTCCGTGCATCTTATTAACAGAAATACGGACGGCTGCGTGGAGAATACCGGAATCGAACCGGTGACCTTTTTGAATGCCATTCAAACGCTCTAGCCAACTGAGCTAATTCCCCGTAACTGTTCTGCACCGCAAAGATAATGCTTTTTACTTGTGAAACAACAGTCCGGGAGGAGGATAAAACAGCGTACGGGCCCAAAAAAAAGCGAACGGCCGTTTTTTTTCCGATTTTTGTTCTTATATTTGTGAATCGGAAAAGTCTGTTTAAACCCGGAATAACAATAAAAACACGCACGTATATCTATGGAAGTCAAAAAAGAGCAAAAAGGCCGACCTTGAGAACAGGAGGGGCTTGTTCATGGAAATCGGGCTTATCGTTGCCCTTGCCGCCGTCATCATCATGTTCAGCGTCAGCCAGCGCGAAAAAGTGGTCGAAGTGATGGCACCCGTTGCGACGGTCGATGAAGTCGAGATGATAGACGTCACGACCGAGAAGGAACCCGAACCCGAACCCGTACAGCACCAACAGACGGTAGCAGTCATCACCGACGTCCTGAATGTGGTAAGGAACGACACCAAGATAGAGACCAGCATCGGCTGGGTGGACTTCGAAGACGAAGACATCGAAATCGCGCCGATACAGGTAGAGACCGAAGAGATAGAGGAGGAGACGATATTCATCGTAGCCGACCAGAAACCCTCTTTCCAGGGAGGAGACCTCAACGTCTTCCGCAACTGGGTACAGGCGCGCCTCTCCTATCCGCCTTTGGCACAGGAGAACAACATACAGGGCACCGTAACCGTGAAATTCGTCGTGGAGAAAGACGGAAGGCTGACCAACATACAGGTACTGAAGAGCCCCGACAAGACGCTCTCGGACGAAGCGGTAAGCGTACTGTCCAAATCTCCGAAATGGGAGCCCGCCCGGCAGCGCGACGTGCCGGTGCGTTTCAGCTACACGATGCCTATCGTATTCAAACTCCAGAACTAACGATTCCCATCCGATAAAAGCGAAAGGGAGTATCATCGGATACCCCTTTCGCTTTTTCATCTTCTGCCGCACGACTGCCACTCCCTGCCTTCTCTGTCGCGGTACAACCGTACCTCAACGACAACACACCCCTGTCGCACAGCGACGGCTCCCTGCCGCCCTATTGCATTGTTTCCCGATATACCGTCCCCCGCAGCGCATCGTCGGAATAGACATGCAGGCTATGTCCTGTCGGACTCAAGCAGGTGATGCGATGGATATGGTTCTCGAAAGCTCCCTTCCGCACCGACGGCATAAAAACCGAGCGGCGCCTCCACGACGACCGAACGCTGCAGGCGGGCGTATCCCGCTGCGGCCGGCTCAAAAATTTCGACGAGAAATCTCCCGTCCGCGAAAAAATAGCCGGCGAACTGCGGATGGGCATGGATACTCGTCCGGTTTCCCTCCTGCCAACTCATCACGATGGCCTCCCACCCCGTTTCGGGAGAGCGTCCGAGATAGGTACGACGGTAGCCGTCGGCGGAATAGTCATCGAACCCGTCCAACGCATGGTCTCCGAGCCACGACATGACATTCCTCTATCCGTTCGCCCAACCCGTCGTCTACCGCACGGGTATGCGTAACCTCCAGCAATCCGGAGAAAAAGGAGGCGTATCCGTCGTATTCGAGCGACGGGACGGCCAGATTCCCGGCTAACGTATCCGTATTCATCTTCTGCTTCTGCATTTTCGATTGTTTCCGAAACAAAAATAAAGGTTCCGTCCGAAAACGACAACAGCACAAATGCGTATCGTACATCCCGTTTTACACCCATCCGCCGCCCACCGGCAAAATTGCCGCAAGTACCCGAAAAACGAAAACGGGACCGGAATGTTTCCGGCCCCGCATAAGTATTCCGCACGGAAGATACGCGGCAGTGCTACTTCACGAAGACGAACTGCGAACTTATCTCCTTATAGTTATGTACGCGCTCAATAACATCTGCGAACACGTCTGCCGTACTGAGCACCGTTATCTTCGAGGTATCCTTATCGGTACGGAGCGGAATGGTGTCGGTGACGATAACCTCGGCAAGCTGGCTCTCCTTCAGATTCTCGTACGCCTTGCCCGAGAGCACCGGATGGGTAGTCACGGCACGGACGCTGCGGGCACCCATCTCCATGAACATGTTGGCGGCCTTGGTAATCGTTCCGCCCGTATCTATCATATCGTCCAGCAGGATGATGTTACGGTCCTTCACCTCGCCAATGGCTATCATCTTCGCCACCTCGTTGGGCTTGTTGCGGTGTTTGTGGCATATCACGAGCGGAGCATTGAAGTAGGAGGCGTAACTGTTGGCCCTCTTGGCCCCGCCTATGTCCGGAGTGGCTACCGACAGGTTCTCCAGACCGAGCGACTCGATGTACGGCACGAAAATACGGCTGGCATAGATGTGATCGAGCGGCACGTCGAAAAAGCCCTGTATCTGGTCTGCATGCAGGTCCATGGTGATGATACGGTCCACGCCTGCCGACACGAGCAGATTGGCCACCAGGCTTGGCGCCTATCGATACGCGCGGACGGTCCTTGCGGTCCTGACGGGCCCAGCCGAAGTAGGGAATCACGGCGATGACCTTATACGCCGACGCCCTCTTGGCCGCATCTATCATCAACAGGGCTCCATGAGGTTCTCGGCGGGCGGAGGAGTGGACTGTACGATGAAAACGGTACATCCGCGGATACTCTCCTCGAACGCGGGTTGGAATTCGCCGTCGCTGAACCTGCTGACCGACAGGTCACCCAGTTCGCATCCGTAACTCTCGGCAATCTTCGCGGCCAGTTCATGCGAACCGCTGCCCGCAAAGATTTTCAGTTTGTGAATAGCCATCAATGTAAGTTGTTAAGGGATTTTTTGTTTTGTGTGTTACCTTTCCGCAAAGGTAAGGTATTATCCGGAACGATATCACATTTCCGTCCCGTTTTTTTATTAAGAAACTTTTACGGTTCTTCCGCACGCCGCAGGCACTCCCCTATGAAGCCGAGAATTCTCCTCCGCCCCGAACGTTTCACCGACGAGGTACGGAAAACGGGCGGCAGGCTCCTCCCACTCCTCCAGCAGCCTCTTTTCGTAGAGGCCAATATTGGCATTCGCCTGCCGGCGGCGGAGAGCTTTGTCGCACTTGGTGAACACGACGCCGAACGGTACGCCCTCCCGTCCGAGCATCCGCATGAAATCGAGGTCTATCGGCATGGGGGCATGGCGCGAATCGACCAACACGAAGAGAAACCACATCTTCTTCCCCTTCGTGACGTAATCCGTTATCGCTTTCCCGAATTCCCTCCGGTCGCTCTTGGAGGCTTTCGCATACCCGTAACCGGGCAAATCGACGAGATACCACTGCCCGTTTATCAGGAAATGATTTATCAGTTTTCGTCTTCCCCGGCGTGGCCGAAACCTTGGCGAGCGAACCGTTGTCGGTCAGCATGTTGATAAGCGATGACTTGCCCACGTTGCTGCGCCCGATGAAAGCGAATTCGGGCAATCCGTCGTCGGGTATCTGCGAAAAGCCTGCCGCTGCTGAACGCGAAACCGGCCGATGTTATCTTCATCATTCCATGGTGTTTCCCACAAAGATAGCCTTTTTGTCCGAAAGCCGCAATCCCGCAGCGGTACGGTATGCAGACGCATGCCCCGCTCCGGCGGCGCCCCATACGATAACGGCCGCCTTTCCGTTAACGTTTCGACCGGCAGCAGGAACATTCCGGAAGGCCCTGCCGAACGTCCGAAGAAACGATTTATTAAGTTTATATAACAATCTGACTATCAATGATTAAATATTTAAAATATTTTAAAAATAGACAAACTCATTAAAAGCGGGCAATATGGGCGAAACTATTTTGCTTATTCCGCCGCAAGGGGCTATATTTGTGTAAAAATTAACAATCTTAAAACGTCTAACCATTTTTACCTGACATGGAAAAAGTCAATCACACTCAATGAATTCATCATACACCAACAAGCCGAGTTTCCCGAAGCGACGGGCAATTTCTCCTGTCTGCTGCACCATATAGGCATCGCGGCCAAAAAAGGTGAATCGGGAAGTGAACAAGGCGGGCCTGGTGGATATCCTCGGCCGTTCGGGCTGCGAAAACGTACAGGGCGAAGAGCAGCAGAAACTCGATGTCTATGCCAACGAAGCCTTCATGGAGGAGCCTTCAGGCAAGCGGCGAGTGCTGCGGCATCGCTTCGGAAGAGAACGAGGATGTGACGACCTTTCATGAGGGGCTTTGCCGCAATGCCAAATACATCGTCTGCATGGACCCGCTGGACGGTTCGTCCAACATCGACGTGAATGTCTCGGTCGGGACGATATTCTCCATCTACCGGCGCAAATCGCCCATCGGCGAAGCCGCCGTGCTGGACGACTTCCTGCAAAAAGGCTCCGAAATGGTCGCTGCGGGATACATCATCTACGGCTCCTCCACAATGCTCGTCTACACGGTCGGCCGCGGTGTGAACGGCTTCACGCTCGACCCGTCGCTCGGCGAATTCTGCCTCTCGCACCCCAACATCAAAACACCGGCCAGCGGCAAGATATACTCCATCAACGAAGGCAATTACGAGAAATTCCCCGTCGGGATAAAGAAATACATCAAGTACTGTCAGGAGAAGGATGCTAAAACCAACCGGCCCTACACCTCCCGCTACATCGGCTCGCTGGTAGCGGATTTCCACCGCAACATGCTCAAGGGCGGCGTCTTCATGTACCCCTCGACCGACAGTCATCCCAACGGAAAACTGCGCCTCCTGTACGAATGCAACCCCATCGCATTCATCGCGGAGCAGGCCGGCGGCCTCGCCTTCAGCGAGGAGGGCCGCATCCTGGACCTGCAGCCCGAGGCCATCCACCAGCGTGTGACCTTTTACGCCGGCGCCCACGACATGGTCATGAAAGTAAAGGAATTTTTAAACTTTTTTAATAACATCTGACAGGCCGGAGCCACTGTCAGCCGCACGACTCCGGTACGGAAATTGCGCAATGACGAACGGACAGACGAATTCTGCAACCAAATGGAAGGATACGAAAAATGTCGGACAATTTCAACGAAGTGACAGGAGGAGAAACGCCCGTATTGGTGGATTTCTACGCCACGTGGTGCGGGCCGTGCAAAATGATGGGGCCGGTACTGCAGAGCTCAAACAGCGTTTCGGCGACAGGCTGCGCATCATTGCCTGGATATCGACAATCCGGCCAACGCGGAAACCGTCCGTCGGTATGGAGTACGTTCCGTCCCTACGCTGATGCTTTTCCGCCGGGGCGAACTGCTCTGGCGCGAGAGCGGCGCCCGCCGGACGGATGAAATGGCCGCCATACTCGACCGGTATATCGGCTGACACACGGAGCGCTACGGACCGATTATGCTAACGAAAGGGGAAGGTCAATGACCTTCCCTTTCGTTTTTTTCTCAACACCCCGGCATATACCGGAAACCGCCGGCAGCACGACCGTATCTTTTCCTGTACGCTCTTCCCCTCCCGGCGACCCGTGTTATTTCTGCTGTTCCCTGCGGCTTTGTAGGCTACAACCCGGTGCAGACTCCTTCCCAGCCTCCGCGAGCGCCTCAGCCGCCTTGCGCACCAATACGCTCCCATCTCCGGCAAAACGGGCCGCCAGCGCATCGCCGTCCACTCCGTCCGGCAACCGGCCGTCGCTACCGCGCATCCGCGAAAGAGCCAACAGGGCACTGTAACGGAGCAGCGACGGAGCATCCTCCGCCAGCCACTTTTCGGCCAGCGGCCGGGCCAGCGACGTATGCGAGAGCAACGAAAAAGCGAGGTTCTCGGCGAGTTCGGAATTCTTCACCCCCGCTCCCCAGAAAGCGAGTTCGTCGGCAGAGACTGCACAAGGGTCGGCTATTACGAAAGCCGACAGGAGCAGCTCACGTAGATTCTGCCCGTAAAGAAACCGGGCAAAAAGCGTGGTCGGGCGCGAACAGGGAGGCCGCACGCCGGACGGCATGCAGGCTGACCCCCCAATTGCATTCGTAACGGATACCCAACTGTTCCATGCGCTCCACCACCGCACCGTTGATATCACGGCGCAGCATCCGCACCAATGCGGCCATCTTCTCCCTATTTTCCTTCATCTCCATGACACGCCTCCCGTATCAACATTTGCATCGGTTCCGGAATCGTTCCCTGCGCCTATCTTACGGGCAGGATGGTTCTTACGCCGTATTGATATACGGGAAGTACGGCATTTCCGAGTTCGGTCCTATCGAACATCACGCGACAGTCCGTCATATCCGCAACGGCATACTCCGCTTCGTCGGAACGCGGCGTCCGTTTCCGCTGGGGTGGATAGGCCGTCACGGCCACCCCCTGCGGCCGGCACTCCAGCACCACCGGTTCGCCGGAGAGGTCGTCGGCAGGCAACAATCCGCGGTCGTCACGGAACCGGCACACGACAAAGGTACGGCCTTCGGCATCCGGAACGACATAGTAACGCACCGTATAGGTCGTCACGGAACGTTTTCCGAAAAACAGTTCGAGGTATTCGTTCTCCATGCGGTCTATCCGTTCCACCGCCGTGGCGAGCCCGGCCCCATAGACCGTCTCGGCATAATCGCCCGTAATGAGCTCCGTCCGCCTGCTGCGCAGGTCGAATATCGTTTGGGCGGCATCCCTCGCCGCATTCTCCAGGCTGCTGCCGGAGGCGCTGCGGCGGTCGGGAAGTACCCGCGGGAACTCCTCCGCGCTGCCCGTATCGGCGTATATTTCCGTATGGGGAGCAGGTATCGGACCGGGATTCAGGTCGCGAGTCACGACAGGGTCGTAACGGCTGACGGCCGCCGAACGGAGCGTATAGGTCTCCTTGTCGGCGAGCGGCGCTATCACCCCGAAATACTTCTGGGCGAAACGGGCGTACGGCCCGGTCACGACGCTCTCGCGGGCCACCGTAATATCGACCACCACGGTCGTCTGCGGCATGGCATAAACCCGCCGGCCATCCGGCATCACCGCATCGCCTACGGGAGCCACGTCGAGCACCTGTCCGTAAGCCGTACCCGTACAAACCGCCAAAGCGGCTGCAGCGAACATCATCCTAATCTTTCCCATATCTCATGCTTTTTTGTATGTCTGTCGTCCTCTCCGGCGCACTGCGCACCGGAAAACAAGCAGTACAAATCTAACGTTTTTGAGGGAAATAAAAACTGTCGGCGGGAGTTTCAAAAGCGCAGATAGAAATCGCCCGTCAGCCTGCGGTACTCATCCGTATAGCTCCCAGGGCCCTCGCCTGTCTCTATTGTCAGGGTGTCTTCGACGGGCATCGCCCCGCAGCCTTCCGGCGAAAGCGAATTCGAGCAAGACGCGCTTGGGAGATATTCCGGGAAGGGTAAAGACACGTGTACGACGGTTCAGTCCGAACCCGGCGACGCGGGCCCCGGCGAGAAAACGCTCCTCGCTGTCGGCCGGCAACACCACCGAAAAGAGACCCTCCGGCGCCAACAGACGGGCAGCATGCTGCAGCAGTTCGCCATAAGGGAGCGAATCGGCGTGGCGGGCCACCCTGCGTCCCGCATGGGGAGAGGGCAGCGAATCCACGAACCACGGCGGATTGGAAACGATATGGTGATAAAGCAGTTCGGGAGGGACTGTTGCCGACTCTCCTTCTTCGGAACAGTCTCCGGCAGCAGTCTCTTCACCGCCATCCGATACGCTCGCCGCGTCCCTGCCGCCCCACAGGGGTTCCGACACCCCGGGACGGAAAATCCCGATTCCGCAGCGATACACCCTGACCGCATGACTCCACGGCGACGATGCGGCATTGGCCGCGGCCTGTACCGCTCCCGCACCGTCCACCTCCACAGCATCGACGGTCGCCCCACCGGGCACATCCTCCGTGCGCTGGGCGAGCATCAGAGCTATCACCCCCGTTCCCGTACCGATATCCAGATAACGCGCAGGGCCCGGCAGCACCCGTGCCCACGCGCCGAGCAACACGCCGTCGGTACCCACTTTCATGGCCGTATCCGACTGCTCCACGACGAACCGTTTGAACCTAAACCAACTGTTGGACATTCCACAAACCGGCAACCGCCCTCCCCGGGCCGAAACCGTTCCTGCATTTAATAATACGTTATCTTTCTCTCCTCTATCCGGTACGGCACCCGTTCCCCGCCTTCGGCCATACGATACACCGTCCGGAAGGTCCAATTACCCGCGCCGTCGAATACGGTATAGGTCATCTCGGCAGAACCGGCCACCGCGCCGTTCACGAACCTCTCCACCCTGACCGGATTGCCGTTTCCATCGTAGAAATATTTCAGCACCTCCGTACCGTCGGCCGTCGTCCGCTCCTGCCTTACCGGCAATCCCCCGCTTGTAACGGGTTCGGAACGTCACGCTGCCATCCCCGCCGACCGCCACGCTCTCGGACCGGTTCCTCCTCCACTCGGTACGCTCTTCCGACACTTCGTTTCCCTCCTCGTCAAAGGTGCGGCGCACATGACACCGGCCGTTCCATTCGAATTCGACCGTCCGGTCGCCGCCGTAACGAACCGAACGGGACACGATACGTTCCGGCCTCCCGCTGCCGTCATAGACGAACTCTTCCCATTTCACCACATGGCCGCCGCACAGATACTCCGTACCGGTGACATATCCCCTTTCATCGAAACGGTACGAACAGCACGACTGCATATCGTCTACCCGCGGCCCTTTCGTTACCGTTCCGCCGCACGCTTCGGCTTCATAGGCCGATACATCAAGTGACCTCACGTTCCCCCGAAGCCCCATCCTTTCAAGGCTGTTCACCGCATCGCCGCCGGAACATCCGGCGAAAGCCGCCACAACGGCCGCCATGCACACGTTCCGGAATCCATTGACGACACTCTGCATGATACCTCCATCGTTTAACGTTATACATCAATATCTCTACACAATCTCCCGACCCGCCATCGGAATCTCCGCAAAACGGTGCGACGGACACTCCTCGGGCCACGTACAGGCGGCAAACCGTCTCTGCCTACCGGAGATAGCCGGCGATGCCCGCACCGAAGAGCGCGAAATCATACTTCACAGGGTCGTCCGCATCCAGAGCGCGCAGCGCCTCCGTCACCTCTTCGACAGCCCTCCAGTCGTTCTGTCTCCGCTGCAGCAACCCGAGAGCACGCGCCATCGCTCCGCTGTGGACATCGAGCGGCAGATAAAGAGCCGAAGCAGGTATGCGTTTCCACATCCCGAAATCCACGCCGCGGCCGTCGTCGCGCACCATCCAGCGCAGATACATGTTGAGTCTCTTGCAGGAGGCTTTCCGTTCAATGGAAGAGACGTGTTTTTCGCAGCGGACGGGATGGTCACAGGCGAAAAACTCACGCCGGAATTCGGCAAGCACGATACGCAGGTCGCCCGTCGCGGCATAACGTTCCTCGAAAAATTGGCCGATGCCGCCCCATACGGTACAAAGTCTGCGCAGTGCCAGAACGAACGCAATGAAATCCGTTCCGTTGAAAGTACGGTGCACAAAATGTCCGAGCGGCCGCAGCTCCTCCGGCGAAGCGTGCAGCGTGAATTCGTAAGGCGCCCCGTCCATCAACTCCATCATGCGCCGGCCACTCCTCACGATGGCCCGACGGTTGCCCCACGCGACAGTCGCAGTCAGAAAACCGGCTATCTCCCTGTCCTCGCGCCCCGTAAAGAGATGGGGTACGGACACGGGGTCGTTCTCTATGAAATCCGCCGTGTCGTACCGGTCGTAAAACGCATCGAGCAGCTCCTTCAAAACCTCTTTCTCCATCCGTCACCGTCCATTCTTCCGCGAAGGTACTCAAAAAGCCCTACACCGACAACGGTACGCAAGAGACCCCCGAATGAAAATACCCAAATACGGCAGGCGCCGGACTTTTACAAGTCCGGCGCCTGCCTCGGTACTCCATACCAGAATCGAACTGGTATTTGCAGAATGAGAATCTGCTGTCCTAACCGTTAGACGAATGGAGCGGTTCTTTGCAAATCCGGGATTGCCTCCCGAAAGCGGGACAAAAATAGAACAAATATCCGAAACCGCCAAACAACTCGCAAAAAAATCGGCATCTCCTCCCTGCGGCAGGCGCTTTCCCTCTTTGTACCGTCTGCACCAACCGCTGCCGCACACTGTCCCCGACTCCTCTCGTTCTCCCTCAGAGCCGCCCAATCCGCCTTGCCGCCCGACATACCCGGCGGCTTTCTGCAACCCGTTCCCACCCCGAACGACTGCTGTCAGACCATTTTCAGCCCCACCACAGAAGCTATCAGCGTACAAATGAAAAAAGAGACGTGCGAAGGAGACCGGTTCATGGAAAACACGATGCCGAGCACGACCGTTCCCACGGCCCCGATACCCGTCCACACGGGATAGGCGGTACTGACGGGCAGCGTATGCACGGCCTTTGCAAGCAACAGCATGCTGATGACCACACAGGCGAGAAAGCCCGCTCCCCACAGATACCCTCCGTACCCGCAGCCTCTTTCATCTTACCCAGACAGAATGCGAAACCCGACTCAAAAAGTCCGGCAACAATCAGAAGAAACCAATCCATAAATCCTGTATTGTACGATTAAACAATCCGACGGGCAAAGTTATCCCGTTTCCGCCGCAACCCTCTTTACATTTGATAAGAAAACACCGGACAACGCTTTCCGAGAGATATTCCGTACCTTTGAAAAGAAATACGAACCCGACCATGGAACTGCAGGAGATACTCAACGCCATCTACCGGATACCGGAAGCCTCAGCCGACCGGCTCGCATCCTGTTCGGTACGAATCGACCGGCCGAAAGGGTGCCGCATACTGGAGGCCGGAAAGGTCGAAACGGACCTCTTCTTCATCGCACGGGGATTGCCAGAGCCTATATTCCGACAGGGGACAGAGAGATAACGTTCTGGATAGGCCAGGAAGGCACCGCTATCGTATCGTTGAGAAGCTACGTATGCAACGGGGCGGGATATGAAAGTGTGGAACTGATGGAAGACTCCTCGCTGTACCGCCTTAGGCGCAACGACCTCGACACCCTCTACCGCGAAGATATCCACATAGCCAACTGGGGCAGGAAATTCGCCGAATCGGAATTCCTGCGGACGGAAGAGAGGCTCATCCCCCTGCTTTTTACGACGGCCTCGGAACGTTACGAACTGCTGCTGACACAGCATCCCGACCTGTTGCAGCGCATGCCGCTGGAGTGCCTGGCTACCTATTTGGGCGTCACTCCCGTCAGTCTGAGCCGCATCCGGGCGAAACGGAAATAAAAACGAAAAGCGGACACCCGTCGCCGGGTATCCGCCTCTATCGAACTCCGTCTCCGAACTATTCGTTCACCGGAGTAACGCTCACGTAAGACCTACCGTTGGTTTTCTTCACGAAAGCCACCGTTCCATCCACGAGGGCGAACAGCGTATGGTCTTTACCCATGCCCACATTCTCACCGGGGTTGTGTACGGTACCCGCTGGCGTACGATGATGTTGCCCGCCTTTGCGAACTCGCCGCCGAACAATTTCACCCGAGCCGCTTGCTTTCCGACTCACGACCGTTCTTAGAGCTACCTACTCCTTTCTTGTGTGCCATCTTCTGCGAATTTTAGGTGTTAAGCGACTGTGATGTCTTCGATGAGTACCTGGGTAAGGTACTGACGGTGTCCGTTCTTCACCTTGTACCCTTTCCTGCGTTTTTTCTTGAACACGATAATCTTGTCGTCCTTGAGGTGACGTACTATCTTCGCGCTCACGGAAGCCTCCTTCTACCACAGGTGAGCCTACCTTGACCTGACCGTCGTTATCCGTTAGCAGGACTTTGTCGAAACTCACGGAGGAACCTTCGTCCCCCTGAAGACGGTTGACATAGAGTTTCCGACCTTTCTCAGCCTTGAACTGTTTGCCTGCGATTTCTACTATTACGTACATATATTCTTTTTAAAGAATTTGCGAATCAGCGTGCAAAGATAACGATTTTCCCCGCGCCAAGCAAACATCCGCAAAATTTTTCCCGTTTTCGGGACAGCATACCCATACCGCGGTATTGCGCCGATGCGGGATTTTGCTTTATTTTGCATGACATTTTCCGGCAAACGCTCCGCAGGAACGTCTGGTGGATATCCCTAAACCAACCACGCCATGCACAGGAGATTTCCAATCCTCGTCACGCTCGCCTTGCTGTCGGCCGCCCTTCCGGCACAGACACCCCATACGATACGCATAGAACCGCTCCGCAACGAAAAATGGTGGGGGCTCTTCGCGGGGGGAGGCCCGGCACAACCTTTCGCCGCACCGTTCGACAGCAGTGACTGCGACAGTTGCGGAACATTCGCCATCCCGTTCATGATATCGAGCGGCGGCCGCATGATGTGGAGCAGTGCTCCGGCCGATGTCGTCTTTGACGGCAGCCTCTTCACCGTAACTCCGTCGGGCACGCAGCCAACCGTCGCAAAGGGAGGCCGGACGCTGCGCGAAGCATACCTCTACTGCGTACACAAATACGCCTGGCCGAAAGGCACCGCTCCGGCCCGCCACCCCTTCATGCGGCCCGTTTACGACACAGGGCTGTCGGAAGCCCTCATCGCCGCAGGCGGTACCGCCCTGCTCGCCGCAGCCGATTCCATTACCGCCCACGGCTACCCGCCCGGCCTGCTGCTCATCCCGGACGGCTGGCAGGACAACTCCGGAGAGGGGGGCCTCGACCGCAACCTCTATGCCTCTTTCCGCGATACGGCGGATGAACTTACCCGGCGCGGATTCGACGTAATGTTCACCGTCACTCCCTACATTCCCGCCGCCGGGCAGCGTTACATCGAAGCACGCAGAAAGGGCATGCTGCTCGAAGACGCGGAGGGCCGGCCTGCCGTCATCCGTCTGCCGTCCGGTTACTACGCATGTCTCGACGTGACCCTGCCGGAAGTTACGGCCTACTTTGGCGAACTGCTCGACAACCTCCGGAAAGAGGGAATCACGGCACTCCGTTTCGACTGCCACCGTGCCCTCGACATCCTGCCTCCCGGAGAGCGCACGGAACGCTATCTGACCGCCTGGGCCGCACTCGGCGAACGCTACGGCGCAGCCATGTACCCCCTTGCGGAACAGACCCAGACACAGTGGCGCCCCTATTCGGTCGCACTCGCCGGAAATTTCATGGGAGTCCATGCGCCGCGCCTTGACAGACGCCATCCATGCGGGACTTACGGGATATATCTATCCCTACCTTTCGCTGACCTCCTCGGCCGGACACTGCTCCGACGAGACGATGCTCCTGCGTGCCGTACAGCTCGCCCTGTTCATGCCCATAGCAGCCGTTCCGCCCGACGGCAGTCTCTTTCCGACAGGCACCTGCCGGAAAGAGATGGAAAAGGCCGTGGGGCTGCGCATGGAGATGAACGGCTACATGGAAGAGCCTGCTGCAGGAGGCCGGGACGACGGGAGAACCGCTGATGCGCCACATGGAGTACCAATTCCCCGGACAGGGATTCTGGGACTGTACGGACCAATACATGCTCGGCTCCCGATACCTCGTCGCGCCGGTACTCGACGACACGGGCCGACGAACCGTAAGACTGCCGCGCGGAACATGGATATCCGCCGACGGTACCCGCTACAAAGGACCACGGGTGATAAACGTGGATGTAAGCGACGGAAGCATCCCCCTCTTCCGACTGCGATAACGGCAGGAAAAAGAGGCGGGTTCCACCGCAATACCGCGGCACGAAGGACGTTGGCTCCGTAACGAAAAAGAAAAAACGAACGGAATGACAAACAACCGGCGAATGGTATGAAAAAATGCGGCTGCCGGTCATAAACGAACAATGCAACAAATACGCTTATGATAACCAGGGAACAAAAGGAATACCTGCTGCCCAAGGCATACAACGCGGCCATCCGGGCCGGGGCCGCGATACTCGACATCTACAACAGCGGCGGCCCGATAGATGTGGACATCAAGAGCGACCGGTCGCCTATCACGGTGGCCGACCGCCTGGCCCACTCCGTCATCCGGGAGTATCTCGGCCAGACACGCATCCCGCTCCTCAGCGAGGAGGGACGCGAAATGCTCTACGCCGAGCGCAAGGACTGGGACCTCTTCTGGATGGTAGACCCGCTGGACGGAACGGTGGAGTTCATCAAGGGCAACGGCGAATTCACGGTGAACATCGCCCTCATGGCCGACAACCGGCCCGTCTTCGGGGTGATATACGTACCGTACCGCAAACGGATATACTTTTTCCGACTCCGACCTCGGCGCCTTCCGCTCCTGCAATACAGAGGCAGACCCCGAAGCGGAATACGTCTATGCGGAGATTACCGCCGGAGCCGAAGCGCTCCCCTGACCGACTGCCGCAACCGTCCGCTGAAGGTGGCCGTCAGCCGTTCGCACAGCGACGGGGAGACCGCCCGCCATCTGGAGGAGCTACGGAAAAGACATCCCGACGCAGAGGTGCTGCAACAGGGGAGTTCCTACAAACTCTGCCTGATTGCAGAGGGTTCCGTAGACTACTATCCGCGCACCACCGAGACCTACGAGTGGGACACGGCGGCCGGCGAATCCATCATCGCCCTCGCCGGCGGAAGCATCTATTCGCTCGACGACACCGCCCCGCCCGGTACAACAAGGAGTCGCTGGTCAACCCCCGCTTCGCCTGCCGCAGCAAATGGTTCGGTGACTGAGCCGCGGCAGTCGCCGTCACAACCATACGGGGATGTACCCTCAGGTACATCCCCGTATCTTTTATCCCGGTTTCAGCCACGGTGCAGCCCCTTCCGCTTCAAGCCCGCACCGACAATTACCGGTCCGCCGCCTCCCGTTTCCGTTCGGGCGAACAGCTTCCGCAATCGCCGCCGCACGCAATATCGCACGACGAGGAGTCCACTCCGTCGAGTTCGCGCGTCTCCTGAATAACGCATTTGATACCCCGCGCACGCATGTTCTCGTTCTCGCTTATCTCCGACTGGATATTATGTCCCTTGAATATCAGCGTCAGCGACATTCCCACCACGAAAAAAGCGACCAGCCCGACCGCTATCAGTATGACTATAAGCGCATTTGACATATTTTCTGCAAATTGAACCGACATGTAACCGCACCGTAACAGAATTATTGGCACGATTTTGACTAATCCCCGGTAAAGTTATTAAATTTGTGCGGATAATTTGCGGACAAATTCATAATATCTCGATGAAGATAATCATTGCGGGGGCCGGCGAAGTGGGCAACCACCTGGCGAAGATGCTCAGCGGCGGCCACCACGACATAACGGTCATCGATGCCGACGCCAGGCTGCTCGACGACGTGGAGGGAATGTCCGACATCGTGACGATAGAGGGCGACTGCACCACTTTCGCCACGCTCCGGAAAGCCTCCGTACGCAAGGCCGACCTCTTCATCGCGGTGAACCACGAGGAGAACATCAACATCATCGCCGCCATCCTCGCCAAACAACTCGGCGCACGCAAATCCATCGCCCGTATCGACAACAACGAATACCTTGAGCCGAACAATAAGGAGATGTTCATGAACCTGGGCATCGACTACCTGTTCTATCCGGAGAAGATAGCCGCACGGGAGGTCATCAATCTGCTGGGACACACCTCCACCACCGAGTACGTGGACTTTTCGGGGGGCAGGCTCGCGCTCGTGGTTTTCCCGATAGATGCCTCCTCGGAGTTTACGGGCAAGACGGTGGCGGACATCAACGCCCTGAGCGGCGCGTCGTTCCGCCCGGTGGCCATCAGCCGCGACGACAAGACCATCATCCCGCATTCGCGCGACATGTTCTACGAGGGAGATACGGTCTATATCATCACCAACAACGAGGCGGCCAAGACGGTCATGAACTATTCGGGCAAGACGAACGTCTCGATAAAGAACCTGATGATACTCGGCGGCAGCCGCATCGGCGTCCGGATAGCGACCGAACTGCAGGACGGTTCTCAACGTCGCCTCATCGAATACAATCCCGACAAGGCCTACAAACTCGCCGAAACGCTCGAAAGGACGCTCATCATCAACGAGGACAGACGCGACATAGATGCCATGACCGAAGAGGGTATCACCAGCATGGACGCCTTCGTGGCAGTCACGGGGCGCTCGGAAACGAACATCCTCACCGCCATGCTCGCCAAACGGATGGGGGTGAAGAAGGTCATCGCCGAGGTCGAGAACCTCACCTACATCAACCTCGCCGAAAGCATCGGCATCGACACCATCGTCAATAAAAAACAGATAACCGCCAGCCGCATTTTCCGGTTCACGATGAGCACCGACGTGCAGGCGATCAAGTGCCTGACCGGATGCGACGCCGAAGTGCTGGAATTCATCGTCAAACCCGACGCTCCCATCACGAAATCGACGCTGCGCCATGCGGGGTTCCCGGACAACGCCATCATCGGCGGCATCGTGCGCGGCGACAAGGTATTCATCCCCGACGCCGATTTCCGCATCAACGCCTACGACCGCGCGGTAGTCTTCTCGCTGCCGGGGGCGATACCCAAAATAGGCAAATATTTCAACTGACAGAGGAACCCGCCATCCGAACCGACGCCCGAATTCCAACCCATACCGCACATGGCCGCAATAACAAAACTCATCAACCTTTATTTCTCCGACCGTCTCCGCGAAATCGACTACTTCCGCGAGCACCCGGCCGAGGTACAGGAACGCCAGTTCCGCTACCTGCTCGCCAACGGCGCGAAGACCGAGTTCGGACGCGACCTCGGCATGAAGGGCATTGCCACGCAGCAGCAGTTCCGCGACCGGATACCCATTTACGACTATGAAACCATCAGCGAGTTCATCGACCGCACGCGCCGCGGCGAACGGCACGTCCTGTGGCCGGAAGAGGCCAAATGGTTCGCCAAATCCTCCGGAACGACGGGTTCGAAAAGCAAATACATCCCCGTTACCCTGGCCGGAATGCGCAAATCCCACATGCGGGGACCGAAAGACATCATGGCGCTCTACTGCCATCTCTACCCCAAAACCAGCGTAGTGAACGGGAAGATGCTGACGCTGGGCGGTTCCAAACGCATCGAACGTGAAGGGGACAACATGATGTCGGGCGACCTGTCGGCCATCCTGATAGAGAATACGCCTGCCATCGCCAACATCCTCCGCATTCCCGACAAGAAGACGGCGCTGATACCGGACTTCGACGAAAAGGTGCGGCTCATCTCGGAACAGTCCACCCGGCAGGACGTGCGTTCGTTCACGGGCGTCCCTTCGTGGAACCTCGTCATGCTCAACCGTGTACTGGAATACACCGGCAAGGAGAATATCCTGGAGATATGGCCCCATATGGAACTCTTCGTCCATGGCGGGATGGATTTCCGACCGTATCAGGCGCAGTACCGGAAAATCATCCCGTCGCCCGACATGCACTACATGGAGACCTACAACGCCTCGGAGGGCTTTTTCGCCATCGCCGAGGAGCCGGGTCGACAGGAGATGCTGCTCATGCTCGATTACGGTACCTACTACGAATTCCTGCCCACCGACCGGCTCGGCGACCCGACCGCCGCCGTACCGCTCGAAGGCGTGCAGACCGGAGTGAACTACGCAATGATAATCACCAACTGCAACGGTCTGTGGCGCTACATGATAGGCGATACCGTCCAGTTCGTTTCCACTTCACCCTACACCATCCGCATCACGGGACGTACCAAGCACTACATCAACGCTTTCGGCGAAGAAATCGTAATAGACAACGCCGAATCGGCCATGCACGACGCCTGTACGGCGACAGGGGCCGAAGTGGCCGAATATACCGTAGCTCCCGTCTACATGGAGGGACGCAGCAAAGGCGCGCACGAATGGGTGGTAGAGTTCCGTACTCCGCCGGTCTGCCTGCCAAAGTTCACGCAGGCGGTAGACGAGGGACTCAAACGGGTGAACTCCGATTACGAAGCCAAGCGTTTCAAGGATACCACGCTGACCGAGCCCAAAATAACCGTCGTACCGGCGGGAACCTTCGAACATTGGCTGAGGGCCCACGGCAAAGTGGGGGGCCAGAACAAGGTTCCGCGCCTCTACAACGACCGGACCTATGCCGAAGAGCTCATCCGGGCCGCAGCAACGGAGAGGGCAGAAACGCTCCTTGCGGTACACAGCGACCGGACCGAAGCCTGACAGCGACCGCAGTGCTCCGCCGCAGCGACACGAAAACGACACGAAGACCATGTACATCGCCATTTCAGGAAATATAGGCAGCGGCAAGACCTCGCTGACCGAGATGCTGACCGACAGGCTCGGCGGCACCGCCCTTTCGAGGAGACGGGCAATCCCTACATCGGCGATTTCTACGAGGACATGAACCGCTGGGCGTTCAACTTTCAGGTCTATTTTCTGGGCTGCCGGATGAAACAGGGTCTCCAGATAAAAGAGACGAAAGGTTACGTCATCCAGGACAGAACCATCTACGAAGACGCCCACATATTCGCCGGCAACCTGCACGAAATGGGGCTCATGTCGTCGCGCGACTTCAATACCTACATGAAAATCTTCGACCTCTCGGCCAACCTGATACCTACACCCGACCTGCTCATCTATCTGCGCGGCGGGGTACCCACGCTCGTAAGCCAGATTCTCAAGCGCGGCCGCAGCTACGAGATGAACATCGACCTCGACTACCTCGAAAGGCTCAACAACCGCTACAACGATTGGATAGACAACATCTACCGCGGCCGCGTGCTGACCGTAAACATAGACAGCGAGGACTTCGTCCTCAATCCGGCCATCGTGGACGACATCGTGCAGCGGATAAAAGAGGCCGAAACATCGGCGGCGCATCCCGCCCGATAGACGACAGGCGACCACCGACCTCTTTCCGGAAAAGCCGCACCGCAGCGACGATGCCCCGGCAGCGGAGCGACGCTCCAACTCCGCAACGCCTCCCGCCGCCGAAGAATCGCCGAAATATTCAATAAAGTATGCGGCAAGACGATATAATTTGCATACCTTTATTGTTCGGTAACGACGCCGGACATTCCCGGTCGGCCTTCTCGCCGTATCCTTATGGAACGTACCCGACCAGCCGTTATCCCGAAAACCGAACGAGACACCGTCGAACGCCATGAAAACGATTCTTACGCTGGCCGCAACACTGCTCCTCGCATACGGAAGCACGGCCGCCCCGAACGCAGTCCCCGCCTGCGACGACACCGGAACCGTCGTCCATACCGCCAAACCCCGCAGGGTAAAAGGCAGCGAACGCCTGGTCACCCGAGACCTGGGGAGAATCGGCGCGTACGAAGTCCTGTACGTCTCCGACGGCATCGAAGCCGTCGTTTCCGCAGCGGTCTCCACGCTGGTCATAACGGCCGACGACAACGTTATCGACCGCATCGTCACCCGTTCCGACGGCAAACGGCTGACGATGCGCATCGACGCACGTTCGATAACGGACTGTACGGTACGCGCTGTCATACCGGCCTCCGCGGCACTCCGGACGCTCGAAGCCGAAAGTATGGGCACCATACGCTGCGAAGTACCGCTCGGAAACGGACCGGGACCGGTAACGGTACGGTCCTCCGAAGGGAGCAGGATTGCCGCCGACATCCGGACCGGAGACGACATCCGGGTACATGTATCCGGATGCAGCCGGTTCGAAGGAGCCCTAAAGGGCAATAACTGCAAAATATCGGTAACGGAAGGCTCGCGGGCCGACACCCGCATCGAGGCGTCCGGCATCTGCCGCGTCGATGTCTCCGCATCCAGCCGGGCGAGCGGTTCGCTGAAGGCACACCACTGCGCCTTATCGCTGACAGAAGGTTCCGTCGCCGACATGCCGGTAACGAGCACCGGCGAAAGTACGCTTGTAATATCCTCATCGAGCCGGTTCAACGGGGCTCTGAAAGGCAATAACTGCAAAATATCGGTAACGGAAGGCTCGGTATTCGATGCCCCGCTCACCTGTGAAGTACACGGGGAAATAATCCTCGACGCTTCGAGCCGCTTCGCAGGCGATGCATCCGCCGGCAACTCGCTCCACATAAAGGCAGCGAACGGCTCGGTCATGCAGGGCAATGCCGATGCCGACGTAGTCCTCGTACACGCGACGGCATCGAGCCATTACAACGGCAGCATCTCGGCCGCGGGACAGGCCGAGCTGAAAAGCACCGACGGCAGCGTCATAGCGGGTGCTTTCGCGGGCGGCCACATCTATGCCGTATCCACCGCTTCATCCCGCATCGCCCTGACCGGCAGCACCCCCGTCCCTCGGCCGTCATCGAAGTCGCCTCCGGCAGTCGGTTCAGCGCTCCCGCCCTGCCGTTACGGAACTGTTCCGTAACGGCAACGTCGTCGGGACACGCCGAAGTCCGCTGCACCGGCGAACTGCTGGCAACCACCTCGTCGGGCGGTACAGTCTTCTACAATGACGACTGCCGTGTAACGACGAACAATCCCTACGTCCGCAAACAAGACTGATACATGGCTCCGACCCGCACCAGCCCTACCGAAAATACCGGATACACAGACGACACACATCCGTACCGTTCCTTATCGGCGGTACGGCATACGATAATAACTTCGACCGACAATGACCGTTTCACTGCCCGAAGCATTCATACGCAACATACGCCGGGACATTCCCGGCGATGCAGACGCCCTGTTCAGCGTATTGGACGGCACGCCGCCGGTATCGGTACGTTGGAACCCCTACAAGACACAATCGCCCGCAGAAGGTATCCCGGTGGCATGGTGCCGTTACGGACGCTATCTGCCCGAAAGGCCGTCGTTCACGACCGACCCACTGTTCCACGCCGGGGCCTATTACGTACAGGAGGCCTCCTCCATGTTCGTCGAACACCTTCTGCGCTCGACGACAGAACCGGAAGGGGCGCGTATCCTCGACCTGTGTGCCGCACCGGGCGGCAAAGCCACCCTCTACTCCACCCTCGCGGGCGGAGATGGCATCGTAATAGCCAACGAAGTGATACGCAGCCGGGCACTCATCCTTGCCGACAACATCCGCAAATGGGGCATCGGCAATACGATGGTCACCAACAACGACCCGGCCCATTTCGCCGGCCTGGGCGAGTGGTTCGACGCGGTGGCCGTAGATGCCCCCTGCTCCGGAGAGGGGATGTTCCGCAAAAGTCCCGAAGCCCGCGGGGAGTGGAGCGAGGCGAACGTCCGGCTGTGTGCAGCCCGTCAGCGCCGAATCGTATCCGACGCATGGGCGGCGCTCCGTCCCGGAGGAGTCCTGATTTACAGTACCTGTACCTTCAACCGGACGGAAGATGAAGAGAATGTGCGGTGGATTGCCGAGGAACTCGGCGGAGAGGATGCCGGAGCGATGGTTCCGCCCGACTGGGGCATCGAAGAGCGTGAGGCCGGCGGAGTACGCTGTTTCCGTCTCTGGCCCCACCGTATCGCCGGCGAAGGCTTCTTCGCCGCGGCCATCCGCAAAAGGGCGGCCAACAGGGGACGCCCCTTCGGCCGAAACCACGCAAGACACTCTTGGCAGAGGCGTCGCGCAGCGAAACGGCCGAATTGTCCCGCTGGGTAGGGCAGCCCGACCTGATGCGTTTCGCCCGTATCGGCGACAGCCTCTACGGCTACTATGCGACACCTTTCGCCGACATCCGCAGCGCAGCCGAGTACCTCAACACGCTCCATTCGGGCATCTACATGGGACAAATGTTCGGAGGCCGGCTGAAACCCGACCACTCGCTGGCGATGTTCCACGACCTCGCCCGCAGCGCCGCAGCCGAAACCCCGCTGTCGTCCGACGAAGCCCTGCACTACCTGCGCCGGGAAGATTTCGCTCCGCAGGCAGAGGCCGCCGAAGGGATGAA
>VOFD01002985.1_pt1 | contig 33673 bp, 49 predicted proteins | sample 5384101 | NCBI WGS metagenome assembly VOFD01 (sample SAMN12384723, study PRJNA508395) | human gut metagenome | isolation source: healthy gut C | host: Homo sapiens
ATACGATTCGCCGTATTATAGGTCGGCTGGAGAAACGGCGGACGCCGTCAGTCTTTCAGAGCTTTGCGAGGCATTGAAAAAGGAAATTGAAATTCAGGGTATGAGCAGGCTCATGTTTAAAATTGAACAGCCCTTGACGGAGGTTTTGGCTTCAATGGAGCATTACGGAGTAGGTATAGACGTCGGCGGCGTAAGGAAATTCGGAGACAGTCTTGTCGATGAAATAGGCGGTCTGGAATCGCAGATTTACTTCATGTGCGGAAAGGAATTCAACATTTCTTCTCCTAAACAGCTTGGTGAAATCCTCCATGAAATGGGAGTCCCTCTGAAAAAAGAAAACCAAGACGGGTTATTCTACAGGCGCGGAAATCCTTGAGGAGCTAAGGGACAGTTATCCTGTGATAGATCTTATTCTTCGTTATCGTCAGCTCACAAAGCTCAATTCCACTTATGTTGAAGGTCTGCTTAAAACTGTAGCTCAGGACGGCAGAATACACACGTCGTTCAGGCAGACGGAAACCAGAACCGGAAGAATATCGTCAACAGAGCCTAATCTTCAGAATATACCCGTCAGAACGGAACTGGGACGGGAAATGAGAAAGTTTTTTGTAGCTCAGGACGGCAGGACGCTCCTTGACGCCGATTATAGTCAGATAGAGCTTAGGCTTGTCGCTCATATTTGCGCCGATGAAGCGATGATCAGCGGCTTCGCAGACGGGGCGGATATTCATACTTCAACTGCCGCAAGGGTTTTTCGGTCTTCCGGAGGAAATGATTACTCCGGAAATGAGAAGCGCGGCTAAGGCTGTAAATTTTGGAATAATTTACGGAATAGGCGCATTTTCACTTTCAAAGGATATTAATGTCAGCGTTTATGAGGCAAAAAATATATTAATGATTATCTGCATAAATTCCCAAACGTTGAGAAATTTATGAATGAAACGGTCGAAAAAGCTAAAAAGACGGATATGTCACAACTATGTTCGGAAGAAAGAGATATGTTCCCGAGCTTTCGGCTTCAAATAAGAATATGCAGGCGGCAGGAAAGCGTATTGCTATGAATACGCCGATACAGGGAAGCGCGGCGGATATAATAAAATTGCTATGGTCAGGGTATACGGGCGGCTGAAAAAAGGAGATACCGGAGGCAAGGCTTATACTTCAGGTGCACGACGAGCTGATCGTCGAGTGTTCTGAGAATGACGCCGACAGGGCTGCGGAAATTCTTTCCGAGGAAATGACTCATGCATGCGAGCTTAAAGTTCCGCTGATAGCAGATGTGAACAGGGGCGGAAGCTGGTATGACGCCAAGGGTTGATATAGAGGAAGCCGTAATAGCTCAATTAAAGGATATTGCGGAGATAGAGAAGCAATGTATAGCTGACGGATGGTCAGAAAAAGCCTTTTTGGAGACGTTTGAAAATAAATACTCAATAATTCTGTCGGCGGTATCCGCTGGCAGAGTTATAGGCTTTTAAATGGTACCGCTGTTCTCGACGAGGCGGAGCTTCTAAATATAGCAGTCATGGAGGAGTATCGAGGAATGGGCGCGGGCGGAGCGCTGATAGGCGAATTTCTGCATATTCTTTCTGATAAGAATGTTGGTACTGTTTATCTGGAGGTTCGTGAAAGCAATGCCGAGGCTATAAGCTTATACAAAAATATGGTTTTGAACAGAACGGAATGCGCAGAAATTATTATAGACATCCTGTTGAAAACGCTGTATTGATGATGAAAAAAATAGATTTGGCTGGTGATTAGAATGCTGATACTTGGAATTGAAAGCTCGTGTGATGAAACGGCTGCGGCTGTTTCTGAAAATGGTACAAATATATTGTCCTCGGTAATTTCAACGCAAATTGAGGAGCATAAAAAATACGGCGGCGTTGTACCGGAAATAGCGTCTCGCCGTCATTGTGAAAAAATATACTCGGCGTGGTTGAAAAGGCGTTGAGAGATTCGGATAAAACTCTTGACGATATGGACGCTGTGGCTGTCACGTATGCGCCGGGACTTATAGGAGCATTGCTTGTCGGAGTCAATTTTGCAAAAAGGTCTTTCGCTTGCCTCAGAAAAACCGCTTGTGCCTGTGCATCATATTTCAGGGCACATTGCTGCGAATTATATTGCGCATAGCGAGTTGAAGCCGCCGTATATCTGTCTGGTTGCAAGCGGAGGACATTCTCATATAGTTGAGGTAATTGATTATACAAAATTCAGAATAATCGGACGCACAAGAGACGACGCTGCCGGAGAATGCTTTGATAAGTGCGCAAGGGCAATGGGTTTTCCGTATCCGGGAGGTATACATATTGACAGAGCGGCGCAGCTTGGCGACAAATCAGCCTATGTATTGCCTCGTCCGAGGGTAACAGGCTGCGAGTATGATTTCGGTTTTTCGGATTAAAGACCGCCGTTATAAATCTTCTGCATAACGCCGAGCAGAAGGGTAAGGAAATTAATAAAAATGACCTGAGTGCAGCCTTGCAGCATACTATTTCTGATATACTCTGTGAAAAGACAATTGCAGCGGCTAAAACGCTGGGGTATAATAAAATAGCCGTTGCAGGCGGAGTATCAGCCAACAGCGGCGTTCGGTCGACCTTTAAAAGAGTATGCGGAGAATGCGGAATTAAGCTTTATCTTCCGCCCAAGGAGCTTTGCGGAGATAACGGAGCAATGATAGCGTGTCAGGGTATTATAATTTCCTTGCAGGTCAAAGGGCTGACGAGAGTCTTAATGCCTGCGCAACTCTTTCGATTGATGATATTTAAGGGAACGGCGAAGCATGTTGGAATAGGGGATATTATATGATTGATATTTTATTTCTTACAGCCGCGGTTTTGGTTTCTTCATTCAACACCTTTGAAAACCAATCCTATGATGACATTGAAATATATGAACAGCGGCTTGAAAAATTCAATGAAGTATACGGAACTTCCTACGCTATAGATGTACGCTAAGCTTACCCCTATGTACGACGGCGTAATGAAGGGAAGAACAATGTACGTTATCCCTTATTCCATGGGTCCTATCGGCTCGCCTCTTGCTAAGGTAGGCGTTGAGCTTACCGACTCCATCTATGTTGTACTTAACATGGATATTATGACAAGAATGGGCGCTAAGGCTTTCGAGAACTTGGGTGATACGTCTAATGACTTTGTAAGAGGACTTCATTCAAAGGCTCAGGTTGATCCTGAAAACAGATATATCGTTCACTTCCCCGAGGATAATACGATATGGTCCATAAACTCTGCTTACGGCGGAAACGTTCTGCTTGGCAAGAAGTGCTTCGCGCTGCGCATCGCTTCCTTCCAGGGCAAGAACGAGGGCTGGATGGCTGAGCATATGCTTATTCTCGGCGTAGAAAAGCCTGACGGAGAGGTTAAATATATTACGGCCGCTTTTCCGTCTGCCTGCGGAAAGACAAACCTTGCTATGCTTATCCCGCCCGAGTGCTATACAGAACAGGGCTACAAGGTATGGACTGTCGGTGACGATATCGCATGGCTCAAGCAGGGCGAGGACGGAAGACTTTATGCGATCAATCCTGAGAACGGCTTCTTCGGCGTTGCTCCCGGAACAAACGCTAAGTCGAATTATAATGCGCTTGCTTCAACTAAGAAGAATACGATATTTACTAACGTAGCTATAAATAATGACGATATGACGGTTTGGTGGGAAGGTCTTGACAAGAATCCGCCGGAAAACGCGACAGAATGGAAGGGTGAGAAGGTCAACGGACCTGAATTTATTGCCGAGGGCGGCAAGCTTGCTCATCCTAACTCCAGATTTACCGCTCCTGCCGAGAATTGCCCGTGCATTTCTTCTGAGTTCAACAATCCTCAGGGTGTGCCGATCTCTGCAATTATTTTTGGCGGAAGAAGAGCAAAGACAACTCCGCTGGTATATCAGGCATTTGACTGGAACCATGGTACTTTCATGGGCTCTGCAGTTTCATCTGAAACAACTGCCGCAGCTACAGGTGCAGTAGGCGTACTCCGTCACGACCCGATGGCTATGAAGCCGTTTATCGGCTACAACGTAGGCGATTACTGGGCACACTGGCTTGAAATGGGCGAAAAACTCGGCGATAAGGCTCCTAAGATATTCAATGTAAACTGGTTTAAGCAGGACGAAAACGGCAACTTTATCTGGCCGGGCTTCGGCGATAATATGAGAGTTCTTGACTGGATTATCAAGAGATGCGAGGGCACGGTTGACGCTCAGGAAACCGCTATCGGTTATGTTCCTAAGCCTGAGGATACTGGACGCTAATCACCGCGATCTTTTTTATCGTTTTCTTATAGAAAAATATTCGGAAAATCCGTTCTGCTGCGTTATATCGACTCATCTTATAGAGGAGGTATCAACAGTTATAGAGGATGTGGTTATAATAAAAAACGGAGAGGTTATAAAGAATCAGACGAGGGATTCGCTGCTTGAAAGCGGTTTTACAATATCAGGCTCAGCCTCTGCGGTAGATAGCTTTATTAACGGCAGAGAGGTTATAGGCTTTGACTCGATCGGCGGATTGAAAACCGCGTACATTTTAGGAGAGGTCAATAAATCAGAGGTGCCTGACGGACTTGAAATAACTGCGATGGATCTGCAGAAGCTGTTTGTACAGCTTACAAACTCATGATAAGGAGAAATGGATTATGAAGATTAAGAGCATGACGAAATATTCTTTCAGCGGAGCGCTGAAGGCTTATCTAATATTTGCGGCGATTATATTTGCCATTATTAATACGGTCGTTATAATAACAGCCGCAACTGGTTCTCAGGGCGGAAGCTTCGGGGGTATGGACTTTTCAACAGTAGTTTTTATGTTTATATTAGGAATTGTAAACTACCGAGAGGATCTTTCGATGTCGATACAGAACGGGATTTCCAGAAAAACATATTTCTGCTCAACTGTTATAGTATTCGCACTTATTGCAGTAATTGGTTCTGCCGGAGATACGCTTATTAGTATGCTTGGCAATTTTTATCAGAATAATGTTTCTGAAGAAATAAGCTTTGATTCCGGCTATGAACAGCTTTTTATGTGGTCGAAGGATATAATCGTGCCTCCTACTCCTGAAGCTTTTGATTACTTAAAACAATTTATACTGCAAATAACCTTTAACATTGCTGCTCTTGCAGGCGGACTTCTTTTGCTTCGGTTATTTACCGTCTTTCAAAGGTGTTTAAATTTATAGTTCCCGCTGCTTTTTATGTGTTGATATGCGTAGTTTTTCCGATAATAGATTATTCCGTTTTCGACTTTGCAATCACTAAAAATGTTTCAAAGCTTTTATCGTGGATGGGTGAAAGCGTTTGGTATATGTCCTCGGTATTTGTAGGATTGGCGGCTGTGCTTTTTGCAGTTCCATACTTGTTTATAAGGCGTGTTCAGATTAACGACAGAAAATAATAAAAAACGGGCGCATTAAGCGTCCGTTTTTTTTATAGATTGCGGGCCTCAAGCGATAACTTCGTAATTTTCTGCGGCTGATTCCTTTGTAGCATATTCGCTGACGTTTGTAACCTTAACCTTCAGCGCTCTGGCGCCTAAGTTTATTTCAATTATATCGCCGACTTTTACGTCGTATGAAGCTCTGGCCTGCTTACCGTTTACAATGACCTTACCCGCGTCACATGCCTCGTTGGCAATAGTTCTTCTCTTTATCAGACGGGTAATTTTAAGATATTTGTCAAGACGCATAAAATCGTTCCTTTCATATAAAAATAATGCAAAAACGGCAGAGCACGTCCTCTCTGCCGTTCATTTTTTCAAAGATAATTATGCATTAACAGCGTCCTTAAGGGCTTTGCCGGCCTTGAATGCCGGAGCCTTCTTTGCAGGAACTGTTATCGTTTCGCCTGTCTGAGGATTCTTTGAAAGCTTTTTTCTTTGCGGTCGCGTACTTCAAAAGTACCGAAACCAACGATCTGAACCTTTTCACCGCTTACAAGAGCGTCAGTTATTGTTGAAACAACTGCTGAAAATGCCTTTTCCGCATCCTTTTTGTTAACTCGCTTTTTTCTGCGATCTGATTGATTAATTCTGACTTTGTCATTTTTATACCTCCAAAATTCTTTTTCGAACTATTAGTCCTCTGCCCGGCGTTTAACCTTATTCCAGTAAACGTCAAGCTGATCTATGCTAAGAGCCTTCATATCGGCTCCGTCCAGCCTTACTAAATCTTCGGTTTCTGCAAATCTTTCAATAAATTTTTCGGTTGCGCGCGTCAATGCCTCTTCGGCGTCAATATTCAAGTGTCTTGCGGTATTTACGCAGGAAAATAAGAGATCTCCCAGCTCTTCATAAATATCGTCTTTTTTCCCGGATCTTATAGCTTCCTCAAGCTCGTCAGTTTCAGACTTTACACGCTCAACAGCGTCTGAAACGCAGCTGAAATCCATTCCCGCCCGCATTGCTCTTTTACCCACCTTTTGCGCGCGCATCAGCGCCGGAAGTGATTTTGCTACGCTTGTAAGGGTTTCCGTATAGCTTGTCTGCCCTTTTGTTTCTTTTTAATACTGTCCCAATTTTTTCAGAACCTCTCCTGAATCTGAAACGGTTATATCTCCGAAAACATGGGGATGTCTTATAATAAGCTTTTTGCAGAGTTCATCACAGATGTCGTCAAAATCGAAGCAGCTTTTTTTCCTCTTCTATTCTGCAATGAAAATTATCTGAAGAAGAACATCTCCGAGTTCTTCTTTTAATAGCTCCGTATCCTCCAGGTCTATAGCTTCAATGGCCTCATAAACCTCTTCTATAAAATCGTTTCTGATAGATTTATGAATCTGTTCTCTGTCCCACGGACAGCCTTGAGGCGAGCGCAATATAGACATAATATCGCGAAGATCATTAATATCATAACGATCCTTGCGCTGATATTCAACCATAAAAATCACCCTGTTCCCAGCATTTTATATACTACATTAAAATCAAACAAAAAGCAATAGTTTTTTATAAGTTTGTAAAAAAGATTGAAATATAATACCTTTTTCTATAAAATTCTGTTAAATATCGCTTTATCCTTCGTTGACGCTGCCGCTGCTGACGCCTGCCGCCTGATCTTTCATCTGGGCAATTCTGAGCTGTGACATAACTCTTTGATACATATTGAATATTTTTCTTTTGGATTCGTCTTCCTTTGCAATTGCGTTGGGAACGATTTCTGTTGTGTAAACTCCGTTTTTGGTAAGAAAATAAACATAATTTTTACCGGCTATCGGCATATCAAATTTAGTTGTTTTTTTGCAGCAGTCGAGACAATCGGTGGCAAGTCTTATAAAATCGAACGAAGCCTGCGCTACGCCTCTGTAACGGGCGGCAGAGTTTATATATTCTCCCCCAAGATTAAAGTAAATATTAGCCGAACCGTTAATAAAGCATACAAGCGACGCTAAAACGGTAGGCGACATAGGAATATCGATTACTGCCCCGTATACCTGATTCGGACCGATTTCCTGCTTAAATGGCGCCGCCGGAAATGTAAGCGCCTTTCCTCTTGAAACTATATATTTTTGAGATGTCGTATATCTATCAAGTACTGAACGTTTTTTTGCCATTTTCAACTCCTATTTACCGCAATAATAATTGCGGCGCCGTCTTTTTCCGGCGGACGGCGCGCCGTTTTTTATATTAATATCAGAAAATTTAATCAAGCATATCCTTAGTCATTCCGCCGAGTATTCTAATGCCCTCCGTTATCTTATCGTCGGAAGGTGTAGAAAAATTAAGCCGGAATGAATCGGTTTTGTCGTTTTCGTTTATCATGAACGCAGTTCCGGGGACTACTGCAATTTTATAATCCTTAACCGCCTTTGTGCAGAAGCCCATCATATCGCTTCCCTTTGGAAGAGTCGCCCATATAAACAATCCGCCGTCCGGACGGGTATAGGAAATTTTTGAAGAAAAATATTTATCCATATTTTCAAGCATAAGCCCGCATTTTCTTTTTTATATATAAGCCTGAGCTTGTTAAAATGCTCGTCAAGATCACATTCCTTCATGAATTTAAAGCATACAAGCTGCGGCCAAATGCTTGTGTGAACGTCGGACACCTGCTTGCAGACAACCATCTTCTGGAATATTTCCTGTGGAGCGCATGCATATCCTACGCGAAGTCCAGGAGCCAGAATTTTGAAAAGCTTCCTACATAAATAACCCTTCCTTCTTTATCAAGACTTTTTATTGAAGGGACGCTTTCTCCGGCAAACCGCAGGTCTCCGTAAGGATTATCCTCTATGATAACGCCGTTGTATTTACATGCAAGCTCGTATATTCCTTTTCTCTTTTCAAACGACATAGTAGAACCGGTCGGATTCTGAAAATTCGGGATAACGTAAATTACCTTCTGACCGGGCGCGTTTTTCATTACTCTCTCAAGCTCGTCAAGCTTCATACCGCCTTCTTCCTGTTCGATTCCGATAAGGTTTACGTTAAACGAACGGAAAGCGTTAAGGGAGCCTATAAAGCTCGGCGATTCGGCTATGAGCGTGTCGCCCTCGTTGCAAAGAACCTTGCTTGCAAGCTCTATCGCCTGCTGCGCTCCGGATGTAACGATCAGATCGTCGTTTTCGCTGAAGCAGTTCTGAGATTTCATTCTCTGCTTTAAAAGCTCTCTGAGAGGAGGATAACCCTCTGAAATATTATATTGTAAAGCCAGTATCGGATCGTCCTTGAGTATTTCTGCCGATATGCGTCCGACTTCTTCCGTCGGGAACGCCTCGGGGGCCGGGTTGCCGGCGGCAAAGGATATAACCTCAGGGTCGGAAGTGAATTTTAATATCTCCCTTATGGCAGACGCTTGGAGTCCCGAAACCTTTTCTGAAAATTTATAATTCATTTCACATGCAACGCCTTTCATATATAAAAAATATAACCGCATATAATTATAACACATATTCTTACGGGTAGCAATATAATTTCATATAATTTTCGAAATCATTATGCAATTTAAACAAAGATAAAGTAACAAAATTAAGCATTAAAACAACAAATGAAAGGAGAGCAGGGTGAAAAAATCAAAGTTTTCTTAAAGGCTCTGTTATATTGATCGCTTCAGCCGTTATTGCCAAAGCAATAGGCGCGCTGTTTAAAATACCGCTTACAAATATGCTCGGCGGTGTGGGAATGAGCTATTTTAGCTGTGCCTATGGCCTTTTTCTGCCCGTTTACGCTGTAACGGCAACCGGGCTGACAACTGCCGTTGCAAAGCTAACGGCTGAAAACTGCGCCTTCCATAATTATAAAAACGCCGCTAAGATACGGCGGATTTCCCTGCTGCTGTTCAGCGCCGTCGGAGCGCTGGGAACGCTGCTTATCCTAGCCCTTGCCGTGCCGTTTGCCGGTAAAATTGCGGCTTGTCCGAAAGCATGGCTGTCAATTATGATGATTGCGCCGTCTGTGCTTTTCGGTTGTATTACTGCTGTTTACCGCGGCTTCTGGGAGGGAATGCGGAACATGTATCCTACCGCGCTTTCACAGGTAGTTGAGGCTGTAGTAAGGCTTGCCGCCGGACTTGCATTATGCTCGTATGTCTTGAATAACAGCGAAAGTGTTTTAAAATATCTTCCAAAGGGTACGGATATAACGGCGGCCGCTTCCGCCGCGGCTGTTCTGGGAATAAGCCTTTCGACAATTGCCGGTACCGCTTTTCTATACATAAGAGGCACAGGACTTGAAAAGGATTCTCCTCTGATTTCGGAGGGCGTCGAGGAAAGCGGCAGGAAAATAATAAGGTCGTTATTTGCGGTATTGATACCGGTGGCTTTAGGTTCAATCGTTACCAATCTGACCTCGCTTATTGATCTTGCAACAATAATCAGATGTCTTGATAAGGCTGCGGACGCGGCTCCGGATTATTTATATCATAAGTTCGGATTAAGCGGTATTTCCCATATAGAGCTTTCAGAATTTATTTACGGCTCGTTTACAGGGCTTGCCGTAACGGTTTTCAATCTTGTTCCGTCAGTTACCAACATGTTCGGTAAGGGAATACTTCCCAGTCTTGCTCAGGCGTGGGCTAAGGAAGATAAGGCGGAATCTGAAAGACTGTCGCAGAACGTGCTTAAAGCAACCGCCTTCCTTGCCGTTCCGTCCGGCTTGGGTATAAGCATGCTTTCAAATGAAATACTGTTTTTTTTTACCCCAGCAGGACTGCCGAATGTATGGTTTCAGCCGAAAGTCTGAGTTTTTGGGAATCGGAGTAATATTCCTTTCGCTTTCGTTTCCTCTTTTCAGCATGTTTCAGGCCATAGGAAGAGCGATCTTCCGGTAAAGCTAATGATAGCGGGAGTTGCGGTCAAGCTTGCGGGAAATATGATCCTTATACCAATGCCGCATATAAACGTAGCTGGCGCCGCAATTTCAACATTGCTTTGTTATCTGGTCATATTTATATTATCTGTTATTATCTACTGCAATTATACAAAAATAAAAATTAAATTGTTTTCAACGTTCATGCCTTCGCTTATTTCAGGGTGCTTTTGCGGGTTATCCGCCCGCATGATTTATAACGTACTGCCGTTGGACAATAAGCTTTTCTTCCAATAGCGGTATTTGCGGGAGGCGTCGTTTATCTGATTTTGTCTAAGCTGACCGGAAATGCAGGTAAGCTTAGGTAAAATAAAAAAGCTTCCGCTGAATAGTTTTCAGATTTTTCAGTGAAACTTTATTACATTCTGCTGCCGTAAGACATAGACGGATAATATTGTCAGCGGCGTCATATTTTTAAAGGTTTTTGCCGCCGTTTATTTTGTGCATCGACTCATGCTCTCTTTTAAGCTCTTCAATTAGACGGTAAAGCTCCCAATCCTGATTAAACGGAGTAACGGTGCATTTCAGGTCAATTGAAGCGTTTTCATTTCTTAATATTCTAAGCAGTCTGTCAATAACGGAGTTTTTAAGGCCCGACATTATCAGTACCTCGCATTCCGGAGGATTTTCAACGGTTTCTTCAGATTTGGAATAGCCGTTTATAGCGGCGACGTATGCTACCTTTTCGTTTGCGCTGCTGCCGTTGATAAAGGTTATATCTGTGTCAAGCTCCAAAGCCGCGGTCATAAGAATACTTTTTTGCGTTCTTCGATACAATAGCCAATTATTTTCGGGTGTATAGATATCCTTGGATTTATCCTTGATTTCATATATATTCTCTCCTATAAAAGTTTTTCCCGTAAGTTAGCATATAAATTATGAAACTCACGGGAAAAGCGTAATTATAAATCAGATTTTGGAATAACCGTTGCTGTTGATAATAGCGTCGATTTTCTGTCCGTTTCTGCACATTTCACACTTATTGAATGAAACAGATTCGTAACTCGGTATATCGTCAGGAGAAAACACAGAATTTATTCTGATGCCTTCATAATCCTCAACCGCGCTGAATATCGCAGATATACCGGCAAGACGACCGTTATAATATTTAAGGCATTCCACAGACCTGTTTATGGTTTTACCGGTTGATACTGAGGAAATCAGAAGCAGAATATTCTTGTTGTAAATATCCTTAAGTAGGTTGTCGCGGAAAATAAGCTGATTGTTTGCGTTTGTTTCAGGTGTTATTACGCAGATATCATTGCCGCCGTTGAGGGAAGAATTTCCTTCCTTGGCAAGCTCTCTTGCAAGGAACGCGCCTATTATTTCGGTTCCCTCCAGACATATTATCGTGTCTACCGAGGTGCTTGAAATGTATTCCTTAGCAAGCTCGGCGGCGGTTTCCTTTGCGATTTTATGATGAGTCTTGATACCGGTCATGTCAATATAGTAATTTACATGCGAATGGTTTGTTGCAAAGTGACCGGGTATTACTCCGATTTTTATTTTTTGTTGGAATTTGAAATTATTTCATGTAATCTTGTTTCCACTTTAACTTGCCTCCTGTATTCATTTAATTTAATAACATTATATCAGCTTATCTATAAAATGTCAATTGGTTTGATTTGAATTTAACAGATATTCACAAATATTCAGAGATATATTTAACATATGTTATAATTTAAACGTTTAAGATTACAAAGAGATAAGGTTTTTTTGTATAAACTACGGGAAATTATATAACTTTTACCATTTACAATTAACGCGGTTTATGTTATTATGATTATAATAAGACAGAAGTAGGAGGCATTATGAAATCTCTTGTAAAGAATATCGTTATTGCCGCTGAATTTGTAATAATAGCGGTTTTGCTTTGCAGCGGTTATCAGATTATACCCTGAAAAAAGAAACGCTGTGGAAACGGCGGCTTCTGTACCTGATTCTGATATGACAGATATATTAGAACTACCGACGATTATCACGTTGAAACTGTACAGAAAATCTTCAAGGCTCTTTATGACAAGGGTTATATATACAAGGGCGAATACAAAGGAAAATACTGCACCCCGTGCAAGCTTTTGGACTGAATCCCAGCTTGACGAAAACGGCTGCTGCCCCGAATGTCACAGAGAAGTAACCGAGGCTAAGGAAGAAGCCTATTTCTTCAAAATGAGTCCCTTTGCCGAGCGTATAGAAAAGCTTCTTACCGAAACCGACTATCTTCAGCCGAAAACCAGAGCTTCCGAGCTTGTAAATAATTTTATCAAGCCGGGGCTTGAGGATCTCTGCGTATCCAGAACTACTTTTAAATGGGGAATTCCGGTAACATTTGACGAGGGTCATGTCGTATATGTTTGGATCGACGCACTTTCAAACTATATTTCCGCTCTCGGCTATTGGAATGAAGAATATAAGGACTTTGATAAGTTCTGGCCCGCTGACGTTCATATGGTCGCAAAGGATATAATGCGCTTTCATGCTATAATCTGGCCCGCAATGCTTATGGCGCTTGAACTGCCTTTGCCTAAACACCTTGCAGTTCACGGCTGGATAACGTTCAACGGACAGAAAATGTCTAAATCAATGGGAAATGTAGTTGACCCGTTCATTCTGGGAGAGCGCTACGGAGCAGACGCAATAAGATACCATATTCTCCGTGAAATGGCGCTGGGCGCAGACAGCTCGTTTTCAAATGAAATAATGATAAACCGTATAAATTCCGATCTCGCAAACGGTCTGGGATTTATTTAATTTATAATAGTTTTTTCCCATTCGCTTTCTCTAAAGCCTACCAGCGCTGTTTCGTCTGTTACGGCAATCGGTCTTTTAACAAGCATACCGTCGGACGAAAGAAGACATATCTGTTCTTCCTCTGTCATATCCTTTAGTTTATCCTTTAATCCCATATCCCTATAGAGAATACCGCTGGTGTTGAAAAATCTTTTAAGCGGAAGTCCGCTTGCTTTGTGCCATTGTTTAAGTTCTTCCGCGGTAGGATTCTGTTCTTTGATGTTTCTTTCCGTATAAGATATTCCATTGGCTTCAAGCCATTTTCTTGCCTTTTGGCATGTAGTGCATTTAGGGTAGCATATAAACAGCATAATATCAACCTCCGTATGAATAAATTATTTTTTTCTTGCATTTTCCGCAGCCGCTGCAGCCGTTGCATATCGGACGGCTTGCACATTCTATACAGTTATCAGAAAAATACGGCTTATAAAGCAAGTCGCCCGGAATAACTGTTCCAAAGCCGTCAGTCAGCTTGAAACTTATGGGTTTTCCTATAAATGAGGCTCCGGATTTATAGGCCATAATGGATTGCAGACGCTTATTGGGAAGAGTGTAAAGCTTTCTGTCCTTGATAAATTTTGTTCCGGTTTCAATAAAAGCGAATGTAACGTCATAATTTTCACATTCGCGCCGCAGATTCTTTACCCATTCATAATTGCATGGCCTTGCGCCGTCATAATTTTCTCCGCCGCAGGACACCTGTTCTATTTTGCCCGATTTCAGATATTCGGCGATTGAAACGCCGCCTATAAACGGAGCGCACATAATTCCCCTTTGTGCTTAAAGGGAAGTTCGAGCAATATGGGTATTCTTTCGTCGGCGCGTTTCTGGTTTTCACAGGTCACATGAAAGAATATATTTGCCCAGCCGTCGCCCCAGTTTTCCGGCAGACAATTTTGTACTCGCTGGGGACGCGTTGTCAGAAGATAAAATATGACGTCGCTGCGGATTTCATTATCTCCCAAGCTTCATTACGCCAACGGTCCGCTTCTTCAAGGAAAAAATCGGACGTCATGCATACGCTGATAGTTTCCCCGCTTTTTATTTTGTAATTCCCCTTACGGTCCTTTTCAGGGGATAATAAAAGCTGCCTGTCTGGTATATATAAGAGCCGTCTTTATCGCGCATGCGATCCAGATAATACATATAGCAATTTTCGCAGCCCTCGCTGATTTTTTTACAACCATGCCATGGATTCCATATGTTGTGCATTATAATCTCCCGTTAAACGGTAACAATTTCTTTTTTCCGGAGTATTTATTTGATTATTTAAGTTGTCCTGTTTATTTGTCCTTCGAGAAACAAGCCTTATAATGGGAGAGGTTATAAGCTTTGTAAATATATTAAGAGGTGTTGCGCCTATATAGCATAACGTGAAATTTAACGGGACTATAAGAAAATAACTTCCAAGCATGCCGTTTACTCCGTTGCTTAACCTGCCCTTATAGCTGAAATAAGGATATATTTCGTTATCTCCGATCCATGAAAGAAGATAAAGTCCGAGGGTAACGCTGGAAATGCTCGCAAAAATTGCTCTGACCGGTAAATTCTTAACGTTTATATCATAAATAAGTAAGAATAAAATGGTTCCGGTTAAAACTGTTATAAGATCTCATAATCTGCGCAGACTCCATTATAGAAATTTTCTCCGTTAGCTGTAATGTAGGTCTTGATGGTCTGATAGGCGATACAGCATGCAAATAGCAGTCCTAATACCCATTTTTTTATTTTAGGTCTGTATTCGCCTATATAGGCGCCGATAAGAAAATATGTAATAGCATAGCAGGTTGTCCATCTGTTGGGAGTAAACCCGAGATTTGTGTCCATAACCGGCCATCTGTTAATGGTTTGAGGTAGAGCGGTCAGGATTGCAAAACGATAATCGTCATCTGTTTTTTTCGAGGACTTTCAATCGCATTCCATGCATAGATCAAAAACGGCATGATTAAAGTAGATACATATTAACATACCAACCGTAGCCGGGCTGTTCGCATGCCCATATAGATCGCGCCCAAATAAACAGAGGATTCGATTCTCCCAAAAACAGGATTTTATATAATACCGTTATTACGCCTACAAGTATAGTCGTTACTATAATCGGCGTTATTTTAACATAATGCAGACCGTTGAACTTGGATTTTCTTTTTAAATATCCGGTTGAAATAATAAAAAAGCGGAACCCCTGTAAAAATATCCATCTAAATGCGGTAGGAATCATAATATTCCTTTCGGTCATCGGAATATTATAGTAACCGTTTTTAAGAAAAAAATGAACGCTTAATACGAACAGTGCGGCAATAGACTTTATAAAGTCTATACCAAAATCTCGTTTTTTAGTCCTCTCGTGTTGAATATAAAGCCGACGATACCGCTGAGCTTATTATTATTTCCCAAATTAAATCCCTCCTCATAAATATAATATATTAAAATTATAATTCAAGTTCCCATAAATGTCAATATTTTAAAAAAATAAAAAATTTCGTACTGCCTTTTATAGCAATACGAAATTTTTTACTTATCAGAATCTATAAGGTTCCAGTAGCCCTTTAGATATATACAGCCTGATACAACCGTCAGTGCGGCGGAAACCCAGATCAGTATTTGTATTATAATATCCGCACACTGCTTGAAGCTGTCTGCGAATGCAAAACCGAACCAGCCGTAATCTCTGGAAATTGCAAGGTTTATAAGTATAGCGATAATTGTTATCATAGTAAAGGCAGTTTTAAGCTTTCCTGAAAAACCGGCGGCCACTACGATTCCGCTGCCGGCCGCAAGAAGTCTTAATCCTGATACCATGAATTCTCTTGCCACTATAATGATTACCGGTATAGAGCTTATTATATCAAGCTCTATAAAAGCAATAAGAGCCGAAACTACCAGAACCTTATCCGCAAGTGGATCAAGAAATTTACCGAAATTGGTAACCAGGTTATTCTTTCTTGCTATATGACCGTCAAGAGCGTCGGTTATCGAGGCCACGGCAAATACAACAAGAGCCAGAGTATAGTGTACGGGTATTATATTTAAAAATAACAGGAGCAGAAAAACCGGTACAAGAACCGCTCTTAGAAGTGTAAGCTTATTCGGCAGATTCATCAGTAATCACCTCTCCAATCAAGTCATAATCCAGTGTATCAGTAATCCTAATATTAACATATTGTCCGACTCGAAGCTTGTCGGTCCCTGCGAAAAATACTTTGCCGTCAATATCGGGAGCGTCGGATTCAGTTCTGCCGCAATAGCATTCCGCCCACTTATCAAAGCCCTCGACAACCGCCTCAAAGGTCTTTCCCATGCACGCTTCATTTTTTCTGCGGTGTATTAACTGCTGCTGTTCCATAATTATATCGGCACGGTGCGCCTTTATATCGTCGTCCACCTGATTATCCATTTTTCCTGCGACGGTTCCGTCCTCCTGAGAATAAGGAAAGCACCCCAGTCTATCGAATTCAATTATTTTTACAAATTCTGCCAGTTCGTTAAACTGTTCTTCCGTTTCCCCGGGAAAGCCAGTAATCAGCGTTGTTCTCAGAACAATTTTCGGAACCTTATCTCTTATTTTAGTAATCAGGGCTTTTAGCTGCGCTTGGTCGCCGCAGCGGTTCATATTTTTAAGAACCTCGCCGCTGCAATGCTGTATGGGTATATCCAGATATTTAACTATTTTTAGGCTGCTTTGCGATAACGTCAAGAAGCTTATCGGTTATTCTTTCGGGATAACAGTAAAGCACTCGGATCCATTTAAAGCCGTTAATGCCGCAAAGCATTTCGAGAAGCTCCGGAAGCTTTGAAGCTCCGTAAAGATCTTCTCCGTAGCGGGTTGTATCCTGAGCGATGACTATAAGCTCTGTGACGCCGTTTTCAGCAAGCCATTCGGCTTCTTTAATAACGTCCTCCATAGGCGCGCTTCTGAAACGTCCCCTGATTTTAGGAATAGCGCAATAGGAGCAGCAGTTATCGCAGCCTTCGGCAATTTTAAGATAAGCGAAAAAGGAGAGCGTCGAGATTATACGTCCGCCGGTAACCGGCAGCTTTTCTTTTTTTTCAAAGCTTACTACACGTTCGTTTGCCAGAACATGATCTATAACGTCGATTATGTCCTCCTGATTTCCGATTCCGATGACAGCGTCTGCCTCAGGAAAAAGCTCGGCGGCTTCCTGACGGTATCTTTCCGAAAGACATCCGGTGATTATAATTTTCTTGATTGTACCCTCTTCCTTTAGCTTACCCAGCTCAAGGATAGTTTCAATTGCTTCTTCCTTAGCCGATTGGATAAACCCGCAGGTATTCACAACGGCTATATCGGATAGCCCCGGTTCAGTCACAAGCTCATAGCCTCTCTCACGTATTTTATATAGCATTCTTTCCGAATCCACAAGATTTTTCGAACAGCCCAGTGAAACAAGTCCGATTTTAATAGACATATTATTTCTCCTTTATTATTTATCGAAAAATCATTTATTGCGCTGTTAATGTCACTGTAATCATACCCCATTCTTACAAGCGCGTTTTTAACCTTATCAACGGCTCTTTTATCGTCCGGATCATCGAGGTAATCAGCATATTTTTTTTCTATAACTGATAAAAGACGTTCGTATAATCCTTCAGACGCATTTTCCAGCGCTGTTTCGGCAGTCTGTCCCTTTACTCCTCTTTTGTAAAGCTCCTGCTTTACCCTTCTGGGGCCGTAGCATTTGCATATCATGTAGCTGTATACGATTTCGTCGGCGTATCTGCGGTCGTTTATGTAGCCCTTTTCAGCCATTTGGTTTACAACCTTAAAGCATATATCGTCGGGGTAATTTTTCTGAAGCCTTTCAAAAGCTGAATATAAGAGTAATCCCGTTCATTTATCAGGTACATTGCTCTGCGTGAAGCCCGCCGCAAATCCGATGCGTAAAGAATTTCAGTAAGCGTTTCACTTTTAATTTCACATGACCATTTCCCCGTCTATTTCCGCCTTTGTTACCATTGCCGCAACTGAGTCTATAATTCATATCGTTCGCGGTAAGATAGGGGGGATTGCATGCTATTATATCGAAATTCCCGTATACGAGAGCGGCTTCGGGCTTTAAAACGTCTGCTTGAATTAATGTAATTTTCGATTTATTTAATTCTATATTTTTGTTAAGATAACCGATAGCGCGCTCTGATTTTTCAAGGGCGTATACCTCGGCGTTCTTTACATAAGCGGAAACCGAGCACGCAATACATCCGCTTCCGCTGCAAAGGTCTATTATCTTCGGCTTGATGAAATTCCGTGAGGATTCTATGACTGTCTCAACCAGCGTTTCGGTATCCTGTCTTGGAATAAGAACTCCGCGGCCGACATAAAAAGGCAGACCGAAAACTCCCATTCCCCAGAAGATACTGTAGCGGCTCGCCGCTGATCCTTCTGTAAGCGATATTATCCGCAAATTTAATTTGCTCTTCGGCGGCAAAAGGCTTTTCAAGCAGAAGAGTGCCAAGCTTTTTTCTGAATATATGCTCGACGACGCACATGGCTTCAAACTGCGGGTTCTCTATACGGTTATTTTCAAAAATATTCTTTATGTGAAAATAGAGCTGGGGAGCCGTTACCATCTGTCCTCCTCAGGGTTTTCCGGTATACAGGGCTTTATCGCCTCTATTGCGACTTCTATCTGCTTTTCGTCTGGCTCCTTTGTTGTCAGTCTCTGTATATAAAGACCGGGAGCGGAAATAATTCTTGTTAATATGTTGTCGTAACGCCCTGCGATTCTTATAAGCTCATAGGATATTCCAACCATAACGGGAATAAGAATAATACTTGCAATTACTCTCTGCCAGACTATTGTGAAAGGAACAAGACACATAACAAGTATACTGATTATAAGAGTGATAAAAAGAAAGCTTGTACCGCACCGCGGATGAAAAAGCGTCTCTGCTTTTTACGTTGTCAACCGTCAGCTCAAGACCAGCCTCAAGGCAGGCTATTGTTTTGTGTTCTGCGCCGTGATATTCGTATGTACGTCTTAAATCCTTCATAAGCGCTGTGCAGCCCAGATATGCTATAAATATGACTATTTTGATTATACCCTCCGATAATGAGCGGAGATAACGGTTTTCCGTAAGCGTATCAGAAAAGTTTACCAGCCATTTCGGCAAAAAACAAACAGACCGACTGCGAGAACAATTCCAAGAATCATTGCGACCGTCATAATAATATTCATTGCTTTATCGCTTAACTTTTCATCCTCCGGTTTCCTCGTCGTCCATCTGCTTTTCAGCAGATTTCATAAGACAGCGATAGCCCTCCTTCATTGATATGACAAAATTGAAGATACCTCTAATAAGTGGAGTTTTTCTGTACCATGCCGTAACAGGCTTTTTATCCCAAACCTCAAGATCTATCGTTCCGTTGGGGAGACGGCACGCCATCGCGCCCTTATGGACGCCGTTCATCATAACGCCCTCAATAAGCGCCTGTCCGCCGATTTTTGATTTATACGACGTTTTCTGTTCGCTCATACTGCAAAATACCTTTCCGTCCCGTTTGGGACTGTTTTATACTCCGTTTTTCTGCGTTGGAATAGTTATTGTTACCTTGGTTCCTTTTCCTTCCTCACTGTCAACGGTCAGAGTTCCGCCGTGCATGGTTATTATCTCATCGGCGACCGCAAGACCGATACCCGAGCCCCTTTTTCGTATGGTTAGCTTTATAGAATTTGGTTTTGATTTTGGGAAGATCGGCTTTTTTTATGCCGCAGCCGTTATCCTCCACTATAACGCTTATATCTCCGTTTTCCGTTTCTGAGGCGAATATTCTAACAACACCGCCTATATTGGAATATTTTATGGCATTGTCTATAATATTGATAAACACCTGCCTTATCCTGTTCTTATCCCCGTTGACAAAAGGAAGCATCTCTGGTTCTTCGTAAATTATCGTCACGTTCTCGCTTCTTGCCTTTTCGGCGTATATCAGCACGGCGTCGCCAAGCTCGGCAAGTATATCCATAGTGTTCTGCTGCAATGTGAAATGACCGCTTTGCATTCTTGAAAAATCGAGAAGCTCCTCTACCATTCTTGAAAGCCTTTCAGTTTCGTTAGTTATAACTCTTATACCTTTTCCGGTAATTACAGGATCTCTTTCATTATTTATGGTTTCTGCCCAGCCCTTAATAGCTGTAAGGGGAGTTCTGAGCTCGTGAGAAACCGACGATATAAACTCGTTTTTCATAGTATCCGCGCTGGAAAGCTCGTCTGCCATATGATATATGGCAGTGCATAGATCTCCGATTTCGTCGCCGCTGTCATTTTTTATCCGGAGGGAAAAATCTCCCTTGGCGAATTTGGCGGCCGTTGCGCTTATCTGCTGAACAGGCTTGACTATGGAATTTATAAAATAAAATCCGGTTAAGGCCATCAGCAGCAGTATAGCTATGCAGACGGCCGTCATAACTATAATAAAGCCTGTAATTGCATTGTCTATTTCTGAAAGCGATATAACGACTCTTACGGCGCTGTATTCAGTGTTCATAGAAGCAATGGAATAAGCGGCAGCCATTATTTTTTCATCGCCGTCCTGCTTTCCTATATAATAGCCGTAATTATTATCTCTTTTAATTGCGTCTTCATAATCGTTCATTACCGTATCGGAATCCGGAGAAAAGCCGGATGATGTAAGAGCAATGTGTCCCTTAGAGTTTATAGCCATAACCTCCATTTTATCCTTTTCGGAGAAATTTTCGAGCATATTCCTGACCTCTGAGGAAAAATTAACGCTGGTATCGTCGGCGTAAAGCGAAAGTATGCTTGTAACTGCGTTTAGCTTTGATACAAGATACTGCTTAGCGGAGCTGTAATAATAATTCTGGACTACATAAATAAAAACCATTTCTATGATAAGAAGTATCATAAGCACAACGCCCAGATTGTTTATAAGCCAGCGTTTTGTTATGCTTTTTTTTTGCCACTTAAAACTCCGTTTCGTTACTTCTCGTTCCATTTATAGCCGTAACCCCATATACATGATATATTGGGGATTAGAAGGCTCGTCCTCTATTTTAAGGCGTATTCTTCTTATGTTTACATCGACGATTTTATCGTCGCCGTAATAGCTTTCGCCCCATATGTGATTTAGTATGCTTGAACGGTCAAGAGCGGTATTTTTATTATTCATGAAATATTCCAGAATCTGATATTCTACCTGGGTAAGATCTATAGAAACGCCGTTTTTTGTGACCGTTCTGCTGTTTATATCCAAAACAAAAGGACCGGATTCAAGCCGCATGGATTTATCGTCCTTTATAAAGCTCATGCACACCCTACGGTAAATTGCGTCTACCCTTGCGGTAAGCTCTGAAGGGGAAAACGGCTTTGTAATATAATCGTCCGCGCCTATCATCAGTCCGTTTACCTTGTCCATTTCCTGAGCCTTTGCAGTCAGCATGATTATTCCGGGAGTGGAGCTTTTTTCACGGAGTCTTTTTGCAGACTGTAAAGCCGTCGATTCCCGGCATCATTATATCGAGGAGAACAATGTCAAAGTTTCCGTTTTCTTCATCGAAAACCCTTAAAGCCTCCTCTCCGCAGTTTACATCGAAAACGTCATATCCTGCACGTTTAAGGTTAATTACAACAAAATCACGGATTGCGTCCTCGTCCTCGCATACCAATATACGTTTCATGGTCTTTTTTCTCCATCCTTTGTTTCAAAGCCGCGAAGAGTTTAAACGGCGGCTTTGATATTATTGCCTTAGTCCTTGAAATTGAATCGGAACATAAGCTCCGCAGAAGGCTGCGTCAGCTCGTCGTCCTCATTTATATCTATCAAAAACAGTTTATCGCCTCTGGAATGAAGCAGCTCGTAGCCTTGATTCAGAAGCCTGTTGATTTTTTCAGAATCATTATTGGAAATTGTTTGCAGACTGAAAAGGCGTTTTTCATCTTCATGCGCTTTTCCTGTAAATCTAGTGAAAACGATACGGCTCATTGAAGAATCGGCGTAAGCGGTCACTTTTCCCAGCCAGCCGTCCGGAAATATAAATGAATAGCCGTTTGTTATGCTTTGGTAGCCGCACATTTTTACCGAAAGCTTTTTATCTTTTAGCTCATACCATTTAGTTAAGCTAAGCGGAATACTGTCGTTTTCGCTGTAGCCGGGAAAAAGCTGCGGAACGGGTATTTCAACGCGTCCGTCGCCGTCTATATCCGTGCAGATATAGGCGGATGGTCTTGCAGTTTCTTCTGTTTGGCTGTCAGGAGTAAAAATTCTGTTTAAAACATTATTTTCATCAACGGAAAAACCGTTGTAACGATTTTTCCGTTTCCCGCAACTGCGTCAAGATATATTCCGGTGGAGCCGTCCTCTAAAATACCGTACGTCGCTTGCTGATAATCTGTATATCCTTCCTCAAGGCCTACTGAGGAACGGGAGTATTCGCCGTTTTCATTCAGATGATATATTTCAGCGGAAGCGTCTCTTGAGGTGCTTTGGTTAAGGGCGATAAAAAGCTCTTTTGTATCGTCGCCGTTTAAGTCTGCGGCGTCAAACAAGGAATAGTAATTATTTTCAAATGTTGTATTGAGAGCGCCGTTTTCATAATGGTATATGCTTACTACCTTTTCGCTTTGATTTATGAGACTGTAGCCTACTATTATATTGATTCTTTTATTGTCCCCTAAGGGCGTGATAACGACCTTTTTCTACCTCGTTGCCGTCCGCCGCGTGATCGTAAACGGACTGCCACTGTGTTCCGACGCAGTCGAGTATATTCATTCGGAGCGAATTATCCTCTGTGGAAACTGTGTTTTTTTTTCATAAAAAAACAATGGCCTCCTCGTCATCGTCTCCGTCAATATCGGCGATGATGAATGCTGAAAGATAATCGCCTGATTTCGGGTATTTAAGGCTTATGTTGGCTCCTGTATAATTTTTAAGCGCGTTATAAATATATTCCTGTTCGCGGCTCAGCTTAGGAGGAGCGATAAGCGTATCTATGCCTGTTGAAAAACTGCAGCCGGTACAGGAGAAAAAAAGCGTAAAAATACCCAGATATTTTTTCATTGCCGTTTTTCCTCCATTGACTGATTATTTAATCTCTTTCGCTGAGCGGGATATATTTTCTCGGTTTTGCAATAGCCTTGTATGCCGGACGGATTATTCTCGAGCCGGTAAGTATTTCTTCCATTCTGTGAGCCGCCCAGCCGACAATTCTTGACACGGCGAAAAGCGGCGTATAAAGATCCGAAGGAATACCGAGCATTTTGTAAACGAGCCCCGAATACATATCAACGTTTGCGCACACTACCTTATCGCTTCCCTTGACTTCTTTGAATATTTCCGGAGTAAGTCTTTCGATTGTATTAAGCAGCCTGAAATCCGCTTCTATTTCTTTTCCCTCGGCAAGCTCGAAGGCTTTCTTTTTCAGTATTACAGCTCTTGGATCCGACAGGGTATAGACGGCGTGACCCATGCCGTAAATAAGTCCGGACCTGTCGTTGGCTTCCTTGTTGAGGATCTTTATCATATGATCCGCAACCTCTCCCTCGTCTTCCCAGTTTCTGACGTTTTCTTTGAAATCGTCAAGCATCTGCATAACCTTTATGTTAGCTCCGCCGTGACGGTGTCCCTTTAGAGAGCCTATTGCGGCTGAATAAGCCGAGTATGCGTCTGTTCCGGATGATGTCAGAACTCGGCAGGTAAACGTAGAGTTATTTCCGCCGCCGTGTTCAGCATGGAGCATGAGCATTGTGTCTAAAAGCTGAGCCTCTTCTTTGGTATATTTTCTGTCAAATCTCATAAGAGAAAGAATAGTTTCCGCCATTCTTTCATCTTTTCTTATCGGATGCATTATCATACTTTTATGCTCATAATAGCTTTTTTTTAGTCTGATATGCGTTTGTCATAATAACCGGAAGCTTAGCGACAAGCTCTAAGGCTATTCTCATTTCATTTTCAATGGAATGATTTTCACACTCTTCGTCATATGAATATAATGCAAGGACGCTTCTGCCCAGCTTATTCATTATATTCTTTGAAGGCGCCTTTAAAATCATGTCGACAACGAATCCTGATGGGAGTTCTCTTCTTTCAGCAAGGTAATCTGAAAAGGCGGCAAGAGATTTTTTTGTTAGGCAGCTTTCCGGTCAGAAGGAGATATGTAATTTCTTCAAAGCCGAATCTGTCGTCGTTTGTAACGTTTTCCACAAGCTCCTTTATACTGTAGCCGCGGTAAATAAGCTCGCCGTCGATCGGTTCGCGGTCTCCCTCGTTCACCACATATCCGTGTACGTTGCAGATATTTGTTATTCCCGCAACTACCCCGGTGCCGTCTGAATTTCTCAGCCCTCTTTTTACGAAAAATTTGTCGTAAAGTTTAGGGTTAATGCTGGAATGTTCGGACAAGTCGCTGCATAATTTTTTAATACTTGAATTTTCATTGAAACTATTCACATGTATCACTCCCATTCTGTTATACTTAAAATTTATTATACTATATTTGAGGCGGATTGTCAACTTTATGAATCAAAAGTAAAAAATCAGAAAGAGTAAAGAAAAAGGAGGATTTTATGAAATCTTATATCTCTGCAGCTCTTATTTTTTGCCGCATTGCTCGTTACGGTGCCTGCCGCTCCGTTATTTGCTTCTGAAATAAGCTCCAGACATCGTCAGCCTGACGAAAAGCTGGTAAACGCTTCCATCGTATCAGAAAAGAATACGGAGCCGGAAAGCGCGAAAACTAAAAAAGAATCATCAGAAAGCTATAAGGTGCTTGATATTACCACAGGAAAGATCGAGGATATATCCGCTTTTGATTATATTGTAGGCGCAGTTTGTGCCGAGATGCCCGCAACCTTTGAAAAGGAAGCGCTGAAGGCTCAGGCGGTAGCCGCTCATACATATGCTGAACGTCAGAAGGAAAAAGCTGAAACGTCGCCGGATCCGGAGCTTGGAGGCGCCTATTTTTCCAACGACAGCGCTAAATATCAGGCATATTTTACAGAAAATCAAGTAAAGCAGTATTACGGCGATAATTACGAGCAGTATATAAAAAAGGTACGCGAAGCAGTAAGCGAGGTTGAAAACGAGATTATAGTATATAAGGACGAGCCGATAATCGCCGCTTTTCATTCCATGTCGGCGGGAAAAACAGAAAGCGCTGAGAACGTCTGGGGCAGCGGAGTGGATTATCTTGTTCCTGTAGACAGCGAGGACGATGTTTCCGCTCCTAAGTATCTTGAAGAATATGAGTTTACCGAGGACGAAATGCGCCGGCGGCTTGAAAACGCCTTTGAAGGAATAAAGCTTGGTGATGAGCCGGAGAAGTGGTTCTCGAGGCTGAATTAAGCGATTCAAAGACCGTATTGAAAATAAAAGTCGGAGATAAAACCGTAACGGGGCAGGAAATTCGCGCGGCTCTTTCTCTGCGCTCCGCCGCCTTTGAGATAAGTTATGATAAAGAATTCAAGATAACAACCAAGGGTTATGGTCATGCGGTAGGAATGAGTCAGTACGGTGCGAATTCCATGGCGGAAAAGGGAAAGGATTATAAGGAAATTTTAGAGCACTATTATCCGGGTACCGATATACTGGAGCTTTCCTGAAACGAAAAAAGACGCCTCGTATGAAGCGTCTTTTGTGGTTATATTAAATCTGTGCCGAATAGTTAGGAGCTTCCTTTGTGATATAAATATCATGAGGATGGCTTTCCTTTAAACCGGCTCCGGTAATTCTGACAAATTTGGAATGCTCGTGAAGCGTAGGGATATCCTTGCAGCCGCAGTAGCCCATACCGGATCTGATTCCGCCGACAAGCTGGAAAATAGTGTCGGCAACGGGACCTTTGAAAGGAACTCTTCCCTCAACGCCCTCCGGAACTAATTTTTAGCTCCCTCCTGGAAATATCTGTCCTTGGAGCCGCACGCCATTGCGCCCAGACTTCCCATACCTCTGTAAACCTTGAACGAACGTCCCTGGAAAATTTCAGTTTCTCCGGGGGCCTCTTCGCATCCGGCAAGAAGCGAGCCGAGCATTACCACGTTTGCGCCTGCCGCAAGAGCCTTGACGATGTCGCCGGAATATTTAATACCTCCGTCTGCGATAACGGGTACGTTATATTTCTGAGCTACTCTTGCAACGTCGTAAACTGCTGTGATCTGAGGAACGCCGATACCTGCGACAACGCGCGTCGTACAGATTGATCCCGGACCTATTCCAACCTTGAGGCAGTCGGCTCCTGCCGCAATAAGATCCTCGGCAGCCTCTGCCGTCGCAATATTTCCGGCAATAACCGGAGTATCCGGATAAGCCTCCTTTATCATTTTAAGACATTTTAAAATGTTTTTGGAATGACCGTGCGCGGAATCAAGTACAAGTACGTCGGCTTGTGCGTCGATAAGAGCTCCGGCTCTTTCAAGCACGTCCGCCGTTACTCCGATAGCTGCGCCGCAGAGAAGCCTGCCGTTCTTATCTCTTGCAGAATTAGGATACTGAACAGCCTTTTCGATATCCTTTATAGTAATAAGTCCTTTGAGATAGCCGTTTTCGTCAACCAAAGGCAGCTTTTCTATTTTATGTGTTCGGAGAATTTCCTGCGCCTGCTCAAGAGTGGTGCCTATCGGAGCCGTTATAAGGTTGTCCTTTGTCATAACGTCTCCGATTTTAGTATCATAATCGGAAATAAAGCGCATGTCTCGGTTTGTGATAATACCGACAAGCTTGCCTGTTGAATCGACGATAGGTACGCCTGAGATCTTATATTTGCCCATAAGCTCGTCGGCGTCGTATACGTATCTGTCGGCAGTGAGAGAAAATGGATTGACAATTACGCCGTTTTCCGAACGCTTTACCTTATCGACTTCGTCCGCCTGCTTATCAATAGTCATGTTTTTATGTATTATTCCTATTCCGCCTTCTCTTGCGATCGCTATTGCCATTTTAGCTTCTGTTACGGTATCCATGGCTGCTGTCATGATAGGCGTTTTAAGCGTTATGCCGCCGGCAAGACGTGTTCCGAGGTTTATCATGTTCGGAGTTACGTCCGATTTGCCGGGGATAAGCAGGACGTCGTCAAACGTCAGCCCCTCTTTTTCAAATTTACTCTCACTAAGCATAAAATCCTCCTAAATATACGAAGAAAGCAGCCAAATTCACAGAGAACTAAAGCTGACTTTCAATGTTTAATATTTGCTTTTTTTAATATGATACTATTTTTTTTGCCTCTGTCAAGAGGTTTTTGCAGTCTTTCGAAAAAAAAGTCGATTTTGCGCATGGTTAAAAAATTAACGTTAGTATAGTATAAATATATTTCTGAATTTAATGAAAAATGGATTCAATAAAAAAGTATAGAATAGCCGCGGCTTTCAGTAGTGTTGAGATAAAGAAGCATTATAAAGGTACTCTGAAAACAAACATAACCGGCATCCTACAGGCGAAGATTTTTCTGCGACATAAGCTTGTATGCAACGATTGATAAATGGAAATTTATTAGGCTGTTTAATACGAAAAAAGTCCACAGAGATTGTTATTTCTCTGTGGATTTTAATTCTTTATGGCTGCAAAATTTTATAGTGCGGTCTTAAATTTATATATCAATCTTACCGATATGCCAGATGTTTTCGGCATAATCGCTGACAGTTCTGTCAGAACTGAATTTTCCCCGCATTGCACATATTCAGCCACATTTTTTTGCCGATCAGCCGTTTATCCTCAAAATCTCCGATGCATTTAAGCTTTGTTTCAACATAGTCTTCCAAATCTCCGAGAAGATAGTAATTATCTGGGTATGCCATGACGCGCCGTCTGTCAGCGAATAATAAAGCTCTCTGAACATTCCTGAGCCTCCGTCTGAAACGGTTCCGTCGATTAAAGTATTTATAACCCTTCTGATTTTTTCATTTTCTGCCAAAAGCTTCCTGCTGTTATATCCGGGTATAATTTCTTTAAGCTCTTCTACTCTTGCGCCGAAAATATAATTGTTTTCTTCTCCGGCCTCTTTTACTATTTCAATATTGGCGCCGTCGTAGGTTCCGAGCGTAACTGCTCCGTTGAGCATAAGCTTCATATTTCCCGTTCCGGACGCTTCTGTTCCGGCAGTGGATATCTGCTCGGAAATATCTGCGGCCGGTATAAGCTTTTCCGCATAGGAAACGTTATAATTCGATACGAACACAACCTTTATATATCTGTTGACCTCGTCGTCGTTTTCGATAAGTCCTGCAATTTCGTTGATATATTTTATAATGCCCTTTGCTCTCCGGTATCCGGGAGCTGATTTCGCTCCGAAAATAAACGTAACCGGATTCATGTTTATTATTTCTCCGGATTTAATGCCGAAATAGATATAAAGTATTGAAAATGCGTTCAGAAGCTGACGCTTATACTCATGCAGTCTTTTTATCTGAATATCAAAAAAAACTGAATCAGGATTAATCTCAATCCCTTCCTTGTTTTTTTAATATATTCAGCCAAAGCTCTTTTGTTATTCTTTTTTATATTAAGAAATCTTTCGATTATTCCGTCGTCATCAGCGTATTGTTCAAGATATTTCAGTTTGTCGAGATTCGTCAGCCATTCCTTTCCGCCGGTTAAATCCGTCGCCATATCCGCCAGCTCTCTGTTACAGAGAGCCAGCCAGCGTCTCTGGGTTATACCGTTAGTTTTATTCTGAAATCGTTCGGGGTAAAGCTTATACCAGTCCGTAAGGACGGAATCCTTCAGAATATCCGTGTGGATTTCGGCTACTCCGTTGATATAAGACGAGCAGTAAACCGCCATATCGGCCATGTTTACCTGTCCGTTTCTGATAATTTTTATTTTTTCAATATTTTCCGGAGTCATTTTCTTGGAATACATTTCAGAGATAAGACGCTCGTGGATCTGAAGTATTATCGAATAGATTTCAGGGAGCAGCTCTTCTACCAGCGAGCAGTCCCATTTTTCAAGAGCCTCCGGCATAACGGTGTGGTTTGTGTAATTAAAGACCTTGCGCGTTACCGCGAATGCTTTTTCGAAGGACATTCCTTCGGCGGTCAGTATTCTGATAAGCTCCGGTATGGATATAACAGGATGAGTATCGTTTAGCTGAACGGTTATGCTGTCGGCTATATTTTCCAGCGTTCCGAAACGTTCGCAGTGTTTTTTTCGCTATGTCCTGGAGCGAGGCGCTGCAAAAGAAATACTGCTGTTTAAGTCTAAGCAGCTTGCCCTCTCTTGTATCGTCGTTAGGATAAAGGCATTTAGAGATATTTTCCGCAGATATTTTGTCAGCGCTTGCCTCCATATATTTCTGCTGATTAAAAAGTGCGAAATCAAATTCGTTTAAAGCTTCAGACTGCCAAAGACGGAGGGAGCTGATATGCTCTGTATCGTATCCTATTATAGGCATGTCGTAGGGTACGGCTTTAACGGTTTGATCCTTATATTTTACCTCGACGGCTTCATCTTCCCGCCTTACAGACCATGGATCGCCGTATCTTGTCCAATCGTCGGCTTTTTCAGTCTGAAAACCGTTTTCGATTCCCTGTTTAAACAGACCGTATTTATATCTGATTCCGTAGCCGTCAAGGGAAGATTCATTGAAGCGGCGCTGTCAAGAAAGCATGCGGCAAGTCTTCCCAGACCGCCGTTTCCAAGAGCCGCGTCCTCGACTTCCTCAAGCTCGGACAAACTCCGGCCCATTTCGTTCAGAACGGCTTCGGTATCCTCGTAAAGTCCGAGACAGAGCAGGTTATTAAAAATTGCGCGTCCAACAAGAAATTCCATAGAAAAATAACATGCGCGTCGGCTGTGATAGTGGGAATACTTTGATTTTTCCCAATTTTCCGAAATAAAGCTCATGATCGTATTGCCTATTGCGTTATGAATTTCCTGAGGATTACTGCAATTTTTTAAAGCAATTTTTTAGTGTTTCTCTGAATTGTTCCATAAATTCTCTCCTGATATAAAATTTTGGCTGACGCTGAATATACGGAATTATTATGCCGCTTTTTATAGGTGAAAAGCAATATAGAATTTTATTATCTGTTATATATTTTATTCAGCTTAAGTATTTTTTGGAAAGCTTTTCGCTGAAATCCTCTTCCTTGGTGCGGAACTGCCAGTTTCCTCCGAGAGTAGAGGGCGTATTCATTCTTGACGTCGGATCGCTTTCAAGGAAATCCTGTATCTGAGCCACGGCAATCCGCGCGACGCTTGACCATGCGGCTTTTATCATTCCCTTTGGAATATCCTTTTTCTTTTTATATTGAAATAAGTCATCGCGTATTTCAGAGCGCCGGAGGCCGACGAACCTACCCATCCCTTAAGAGTTTCGTTGTCGTGCGTACCGGTATACGCTATGCAGTTAGAGGTTTCAAAATTATGGGGAAGGTGTTCGTTTTTTTGCTGTCTTCTCCGAATGCAAACTGCATTACCTTCATACCCGGATAACCCAATTCGTTTAGCATCCGACGGACATCGTCGGTAATAAAGCCGAGATCCTCTGCTATAATGCTTAGATTTCCGAGCTTTTCCTGAACAGTTTTGAAAAGCTCAACGCCCGGTCCCATGCGCCATTCGCCTTTTTTCGGCGGTTTCATTGCCGTATGGGATAGCATAATAGCTTTCAAAGCCTCTGAAATGGTCTATTCTTACTATATCATATATTTCTGAGGAAAATTTCAGACGTTTTGTCCACCATTCATATTCTGTTTTCCTGTGATATTCCCAGTCATAAAGAGGATTTCCCCAAAGCTGACCGGTTAAGGCGTATTCGTCGGGAGGACATCCGGCGACGTCGACAGGTCTTTTTCTTGCTGTCGAAAAGGAAAAGCTCAGGATAAGTCCATGCCTCGACGCTGTCGTAGGAAACATAAATAGGCATATCTCCGATTATTTCTACACCCTTATCGTTAGCGTATTTTTTCAGATTACTCCATTGTCTATAAAATTTATACTGTATGAACTTGAAAAATTCTATATCCTTTTTTAGTTCCTGCTTTGCCTTTTCTATTGCGGCAGGCTCGCGGAATGCGAGCTTTTCGTCCCATTCATACCAAGGCTTTCCGTCGTTTTTAAATTTAAGAGCCATAAACAGCGCATAATCCTCAAGCCAGTCTTTGTTTTTTTCAACAAAGCTTCCGTATTTCTTCGATATGTCTCTGCGGTATGTTTTATATGCGATTTTAAGTACTTTATAGCAATTTTCGTAAATCCGGCTGTAATTGACCTGATTAGGGTTATCCTGCCATTTTATATTTTGATAATCCGATTTTTTCAGAAGTCCTTCCTGTTTTAAGGCGTCAAAGTCGATAAAATAGGGATTTCCGGCGTATACGGAAAAGGATTGATAAGGAGAATCTCCGTAACTTGTAGGTGAAAGTGGCAGTATCTGCCAGCATTTTACTCCTGACTGAACAAGAAAATCAACAAAATCATAAGCCGAACTTCCCATTTTTCCGATACCGTATTCTGAGGGAAGGCTTGAAATGTGCATAAGAATTCCGCTTTTTTCTCATAATAATCTCCATTCTGCCGCGAAAAATTCAGCGGCGTTTTCTTGGGACCGTTATTTAGTTATATAACGGTAAAATATTTTGAAGCTGCGCCGTCCTTTAAAGCGTATAATTTTCTGCGGAAAAATCATAATAAATCTGTAAATAATATAAAGGAGGCGGGATTTTGAAAACAATCGGAACAAGAGCTTTTGTATTTTTAACAGGATGTTTTATATACAGCCTTATGGAAATATCTGCCAGAGGATTTACTCACTGGACAATGACGCTTACAGGCGGAATTATCCTGACGATCCTTTATGAGATGTTTACCGGTCTCAGAAGCGTTCCCTTTTGGCAGAAGTGCATACTTGGTTCTCTTATAATAACTTCTGTGGAATTTACGGTCGGGGTGATAGTCAATATAATTCTTGGCTGGAATGTCTGGAACTATTCCGATATGCCTTTTAATATACTCGGGCAGATTTGTCTGCCCTTTACTGTTTTATGGTTCTTCCTTTGCATACCGGCAGGATTTGTCTGCGGTATAATAAGAAAAAAGCTTGAATAAAACCGATTGCTAATATTATAACATCAAACCGCATGATTTATCAAGAGTATTTGCAAATTAAGATGAAATGAATTATAGGAACCTGTCTTTTAAGACGGGTTCTTTTTGAATTCAATTCAGTAAGGCGTTAAAACGTTTGGAGGCATTTATTAATCTATTGACAATATTATCTTTTAGTGGTAAACTATATTTTAACTGGAAGGGAGTTTATTTTATGAAAATAAGACATAAAATAATAAGTATGATTACGGCAATAATATTTTTAGCAGGTATGTTTTCAGTTATTCCTTTAACTGCCGCAGCTTACGGTACATATGGAAATCTGACTTATAATACTTATGATTCTGACGGAGACGGCGTTTACGACTATCTGACAATAGCAAATTGCGCTCAGCCTGTGACAGAAGTTGAGATTCCCGCGGAAATCGACGGCGTTCCCGTTACGGAAATTCAGCAATACGCATTCGGCGGCTGTAATAATTTGAAAAACGTGATAATTCCCGACAGAGTTGTTAAAATCGGTAAATATGCATTTTATGACTGTAGAAGTTTGAAGGAAATAACAATTCCCGAAAGCGTTGCGTCAATTGATAATTGTGCGTTTAAGAATTGCAGTGTTCTGGAAACAGTTTTAATCAAAAATCCGGAATGTGAAATATATGATTCAGCGGATACGATTTTCAATAATTTGATATTTGACGAAGAAACCGGAGAAGATTTTAATTGTTTCAACGGTACAATCTATGGTTATGAAAACTCAACCGCTCAGGCTTACGCGGAAAAATACGGGTATAATTTTAAACTGTTTGTTCAGGGGGATATTTCAAAAAAACGACTTAATCGACCTCTATGACGCAATAGAAGTTGTCAAATATATCATGAAAATAAGAACTTTTACAGAAACTGATAAGCAATTCGCCGATTTTACAGGAAATGGTGTTGTTGATTTGTATGATGCTATTGAAATTGCAAGAACGTTAATATGATATACTGATTTAGTCCGCAGTTTTTAATATCTGCGGATTTTTAGATAATTCTTAAAAATAAGTCGTTTTCTCTTGAAAAAAAGCTTTTTTCTGATATAATACATAATGTATGCTGTCGGGCATACCTAAACTTATTGAAAAGGGGAAAATCAATGCCTGCTAATATTGTTGTCGGAACTCAATGGGGCGACGAGGGAAAGGGTAAAATCATAGATATTCTTGCTTCTCGCGCCGATGTCGTAGTTCGTTCACAGGGCGGTAACAACGCCGGACATACCGTCGTAAACAACGGTGAAACTTATAAGCTTCATCTGATTCCGTCCGGTATTCTCTACCCGGACAAGCTTTGTCTTATAGGCGCCGGAGTAGTCATGGATCCTAAGGATTTTACCGGAGAGCTTAATTCTCTTCATGAGAGGGGAATTTCTACAGGCAACCTTAAAATAGATCCGAGAGCTCATGTCGTAATGCCGTGGCATATTGTTCTCGACGTCTTTCAGAGGATTTCAGAGGAAATTCCGATATAGGCACTACAAAGCGCGGCATAGGTCCGGCGTATATGGA
>VOFD01001580.1_pt1 | contig 33616 bp, 46 predicted proteins | sample 5384101 | NCBI WGS metagenome assembly VOFD01 (sample SAMN12384723, study PRJNA508395) | human gut metagenome | isolation source: healthy gut C | host: Homo sapiens
TCGTGGTGACGCTGATGACAGGTTGCATAGCTATCGAGTTTGCCCTCTATCCGGCACGCGTCAAATACGGACACCGGAAAGACAGGCTGATTGCCCGTCTGCTTCCGGCCTTGGCCTTGCCCCCCTGCTCCTGCTGATGAGCATCGGCATCGCGCGTCGCTTCATGGACTATGGCATCACCATCAACCGCCTCTATCTGGCGACGCTCAATGCCTGGTTCTACTTCGTCTGCATCGGCCTGCTGGCGACCGGTGCCCGACGCATCAGTTGGATACCCATCTCATTCTCAGCCCCTTCCTGTTGACATCGGTGTTGCCTGTCAACTACGCCGGCATCACGCGTAACGCATTGCGGGCAGATATCCTAAAGGCTTTGGAAAACAAGACGCTGCCGCTTTCGGAAGAAGCGTATGAAGCTTGATGGCATCGCTCCCGGCCGAAGATGCAGAGCGGCTGAATGGCAAACTGGCGTATTTGCAAGACTGGTATGGAAAGCAAAGCGTCGACGACATCATCGGCTTCTACGTCCCCTACAACATCCCTAACGAACAAGGTGACGTAGAAGTGGGGGAGTCATCGAAAGGTTGCACTATGAGCAACCGGAAGGGTAGCTGTCAACATACCGCAAGGATATACCTATAGCACGCTCATTCGTCTCAAAGACGTAGCTGCTTCCATGACAAATGGACAAATCCGCCTCCCTTTCAGCGACATTAAAGATACCTTGGCCATCCGCCTTTGAAGCCCTGCGCCCGCTGGATGCCGACGGCTCGCAGCCCCCGCTCGTGCTCCGCACCGTAAAGGGGCAGCCCCTTTCATGCTGACCTCGTTCCACATTTTCATCCGGGGTGGCGGGAAAGCCGATGTCACTATCTGTGGTTACCGGTTCGACAAAGACAAAATCATAATCCAAAAATGCAATTAATAATATGAACAAACAAGAACTCTTTGAAAACATCAAGCGCAAGAAGTCGTTCCTCTGTGTGGGACTCGACACGGACATCAAGAAAATCCCCGAACACCTGTTGGATGAAGAAGACCCCGTCTTTGCCTTCAACAAAGCCATCATTGACGCCACTGCTCCCTATTGCATCGCCTACAAGCCTAACCTGGCTTTCTACGAGCACTTGGGCATGAAGGGTTGGATGGCATTCGAAAAGACAGTCAATACATCAAACTGCAATATCCCGACCAGTTCATCATCGCAGACGCCAAACGTGGCGACATCGGCAACACGTCAGCCATGTATGCCAGCTCTTTCTTCAGCGAGCTGGACATCGACTCTGTGACCGTCGCCCCTTACATGGGTGAAGACAGTGTCACTCCTTTCCTCGCCTATGAAGGAAAATGGGTTATCCTGTTGGCTTTGACTTCCAACAAAGGTTCGCAGGACTTCCAGTTGACAGCGGATGCCAACGGTGAGCGCCTCTTTGAGAAGGTGCTCCGCGTGTCACAACAGTGGGGAAATGACGAAAATATGATGTACGTTGTGGGTGCGACACAGGGACGCATGTTTGAAGACATCCGCCGCATTGTGCCCAACCATTTCCTGCTCGTACCCGGCATCGGTGCCCAGGGTGGTTCGCTCGAAGACGTTTGCAAATATGGCATGAACAGCATGTGTGGACTTATCGTCAACTCCAGCCGCGCCATCATCTATGCCGACAAGAGCCGCAACTTCGCCCATGTAGCTGCAGAGAAAGCCAAAGAAGTGCAACAGCAGATGGAAGAACAGCTGAAAGCTATTTTATAAGCTGGTCCGACAAACAAAAAGGCCTGTCACATGCGTGTGCTGCATTTTGACAGGCCTTTTTTCATCTTATTAAAACTTATATCCTACAAATATGCCACCTTTATAGATGGGCAACCACTCCCCCGCTCCCATTGAGTTTGACATAACGTGTGCCGTCGTTGTTGAATCCCTCGTAGGTCGAGTCCTGCCATCCGCCGCTCCAACTGACTTCTATGGACCAATGTCGTCCGAAGTTGAATGTATACCCCAATGTGGCACCAAATATCATATTATGACCTACCTGGTATTGATCCGGATGCTGATGCGAATAGCCTGGCGATAAACTTTTAGCCAGCCTGTAGACACCCCATCCGCATTTGCTCCGGCATAAAATCCTTCAAATGCTCTTTTCGGATAGAACCGAAATTCACCGAATGTCGCGCCCAAAGTCATAGGTTTATCCGTGCCCGGAAATCCGGAGGGATAAAAATGCCAATGCCTTCCAGTTGCACCGTTCCTCGGTCAAACACCCGAAATTCCACAGCTGGATTGACGAAATGCCTATAAGGGCCAGTCCGTTGAGCTTTACATTGACTCGAGCATCTCCTTCATCGCCGGATGTGCCTCGTCCATAGAGGCGGGAAGGAAAGAGACAAATTCCTCCCATGACAAAAAGAATACATAATGACCGTATTTTCTTCATAGCTTTTTATATAGTTTATTATCATATTTGTAAACAACAAAAAAACGCGCAAAATTAAACATTTTCCCTAATCAATGAAAAAACTATTCACAAAGAGAACACTTATATCCGCTTTTTCGATTCCATCTTTCATGCAGACTACAAGTTAAAAAGGTAGCTCTGCGCACCTTCCTTTCCGTGGTCGGCTACCCTCCTTTCCGTCCGAGAGCGAAAAGGAGGGTAGCCGACCACGCTATTAATAAGACTGAAATATCCCTTTTCTGATCAGACCTCAATCACCTTAAACAAACACGGACTTCACTTTATCAACTATAATCCCATACAAAAAGTTAGTCAAATCGACGGTTATACGAAAAAAAAAATAGCGTAATTTGCATGTTAGTGCAGAGCCTACACGCTTTTTGCCTGTGCTTTTCACTAAAATATTAATAAGAATAATAAACTTAGAAATAGTAGCAGAATATGGAGTTCTCAGCAAAACAGATTGCAGAATTTATTCATGGAGTTATTGTCGGAGATGAGAATGCGACCGTTCATACCTTCGCAAAAAATAGAAGAAGGAGTTCCGGGAGCCATCTCTTTTCTCTCCAACCCCAAATATACCCACTACATTTACAATACAAAATCTTCTATCGTATTAGTCAATAAAGATTTTGTTCCAGAAAAAGAAATAAGTGCCACACTCATCAAAGTGGACAATGCTTATGAATCTGTCGCCAAACTGCTGACGCTCTACGAGATGAGCAAGCCTAAGAAAGTTGGTATCCATCCATTGGCTTTCATCGATCCGACGGCAAAGGTCGGCCAGAATGTGTATGTCGGAGCATTCGCCTTCATCGGCGAAAACGCTGTCGTCGAAGACGGCGCTTCCATCTATCCTCACGCCACAGTGTGCGAGAATGCTTTCATCGGCGAAAACAGCATCCTCTATCCCAATGTCACCGTATACCATGATTGCCGTGTTGGCAAACGTTGCATCCTGCATGCCGGCAGTGTCGTCGGTGCAGACGGATTCGGTTTTGCTCCTTCACCGGAAGGTTACGAAAAATACCTCAGATAGGCATTTCCATCCTGGAAGACGACGTTGAAATCGGTGCAAATACGTGTGTTGACCGTGCGACAATGGGAGCAACAATCGTGCATAAAGGCGTGAAACTGGACAATCTTATCCAAATCGCCCATAATGTGGAAGTGGGCAGCCACACAGTCATGGCCTCCCAAGTCGGTATTGCCGGTTCGACAAAAGTGGGAGAATGGTGTATGTTTGGCGGACAAGTAGGACTGGCCGGGCATATCCACGTGGGCAACCACATCAATATAGGAGCTCAATCCGGTATTCCCAGTACCGTGAAAGGCGACAACCGTAACATCATGGGAAGCCCGGCTATCGATGCTAAACAATTCTTCAAATGTGCAGCAGCCTATAAACAGCTTCCTGAAATGTTGCAAACCATCACCCAACTGAAAAGAGAGGTGGAAGAACTAAAGAAACAATTAAACAAATAAACATAACACCCATGTTGAAACAGAAAACACTAAAAAGGCAGTTTCTCCCTTTATGGCAAGGACTGCACACTGGTCTGAATCTGACAGTGACTTTCAATCCTGCACCAGACAAACCATGGATACAAGATTCAACGCATCGATATGGAAGGACAACCCATCATCGACGCCGTTGCCGAAAAACGTAACTGAAACGACGCGAGGCACAGTGCTCTCTAAAAACGGTGTAAAGTCAGCACTGTGGAACATGGATTGGCGGCTCTCTATGCAGCAGGCATCGACAACTGTCTCATCAGGTGAACGGACCTGAATTTCCGATTCTTGATGGTAGTGCCAAAGCGTATGTGGAAAACATCGAGCGTGTCGGCATAGAAGAACAAAATGCTGTCAAAGATTACTACATCATCAAGTCTAAACTCGAATACAAGGACGAGCAAAGCGGTTCTTCCATCATCGTGCTTCCTGATGAAAATTTCAGCATAAATGTGCTGATTTCTACGATTCCCGCATTCTGTCAAACCAATTTGCCACACTGGACAACATGGCAAACTTCCCGGCAGAAATCGCATCAAGCCCACATTTGTCTTCGTGCGCGAAATCGAACCACTTTTAGCTGCCGGACTTATCAAAGGTGGTGACTTGGACAATGCCATCGTCATCTACGAACGCCAGATGACACAACCCCAGTTTGACCGCTTGGCAGATGTAATGAAAGTAGAACATCATGACGCGACCAAATTGGGCTATCTGAACAATAAACCTTTAGTGTGGCCCAACGAACCTGCCCGCCACAAACTATTGGATTTGATTGGTGACTTGGCCCTCATCGGTAAACCCATCAAAGGAAGAATCATTGCAACCCGTCCGGGACATACTGTAAACAATAAATTTGCCCGCTTGCTTCGTAAAGAAATCCGGCAACATGAAATACAGGCTCCCATCTACAACTGCAATGAATCCCCCGTAATGGATGTGAACCGCATCCGTGAACTCCTGCCTCACCGTTATCCATTCCAGTTAGTGGACAAAGTCATCGCCATTGGAGCCAACTACATCGTGGGACTAAAAACATCACGGCTAATGAGCCGTTCTTCCAAGGACACTTTCCACAAGAACCCGTCATGCCTGGTGTACTCCAAATCGAAGCCATGGCTCAGGTGGGCGGATTGCTGGTCCTGAATTCGGTCGACGAACCTGAACGATACTCTACTTATTTCTTAAAAATAGACAACGTGAAATTCCGCCAGAAAGTCGTTCCGGGAGATACACTTATCTTCCGTGTAGAACTATTGGCCCCCATCCGCCGAGGTATCTCGACAATGAAAGGCTATGCGTTTGTCGGCGACAAAATCGTGTCGGAAGCTGAATTCATGGCACAAATCGTAAAGAACAAGTAACAATACGAATTATTATGAGGAATGGATTTTTTCATTCCTCATAATTTATAAAAAACACAGATACGCTTATGATAAGTCCGTTAGCATATATTCATCCGGAAGCGAAGATTGGTGAAAATGTCGAAATCGGCCCTTTCGTTTTCATAGATAAAAATGTTGTAATAGGTGACAACAATGTCATCATGCCGAACGCCAACATCCTATATGGAGCACGCATTGGCAATGGCAACCGTATTTTTCCAGGAGCAGTCATCGGAGCCATCCCGCAAGACCTGAAATTCCGTGGTGAAGAAACCACTGCGGAAATCGGAGACAACAACACCATCCGTGAAAATGTCACCATCAATCGTGGAACTGCGGCCAAAGGAAAACCATTGTCGGCAACAATAACCTCCTGATGGAAGGAGTACACGTAGCTCATGACGCACATGTCGGCAACGGATGTATTATCGGCAACGCCACAAAGATGGCAGGTGAAATCATCATTGATGACAATGCCATCATCAGCGGAGGTGTCCTGATGCATCAATTCTGTCGCGTCGGCGGCTACACGATGGTGCAAGGGAGGCTCACGCTTCAGTAAAGACATTCCCCCTTTCATCATCGCAGGCCGTGAACCCATCACATACGCAGGCATCAACATCGTCGGTTTGCGCCGTCGTAACTTCTCGAACGAACTGATTGAAAACATCCATAATGCCTATCGCATCATTTATCAAAGTGGCCTGAACGTGAGCGATGCTTTAAAGAAGATACAAACGGAAGTGCCTATGAGCAAAAGAAATAGAATACATATTTTCTTTCATAACCGAGTCACAAAGAGGTATAATCCGATAATATACAAAAAGAGTACTGCTATGATATATAAATTTACAATAGTCTCTGATGAAGTCGATGACTTTGTAAGAGAAACCAAAATTGATTCGGATGCGACATTCTTTGACCTTCACAAAGCTATATTGGCTTCATGTGGTTACAAAGATGACCAAATGACTTCATTTTTCATCTGCGATGACGATTGGGAAAAAAAAAAGAGGTGACACTTGAAGACATGGGCAGCAGTTCTGATGAGGATAGCTGGATCATGAAAGATACCCGCTTGAGCGACTTGGTGGAGGATGAGAAACAACGCTTGCTTTATGTCTTCGACCCACTCACCGAACGTGTATTCTTCATCGAACTGACCGAGACTATTCCAGGAAAAGGCTTGGACAAACCGGTTTGTTCCCGTAAACACGGTAAAGCGCCCAAACAATCCATAGATTTCGATGAAATCAATAAAAATAATGTGACAAGCTCTATTGATCTTGACGAAAACTTCTACGGTGACCAATCATTTGATCCGGAAGATTTCGACCCGGAAGGTTACGAGATGGAAGGAGGCGGCAACGACGATGACCGCTATTGACGAAGAGGTCTCTCTCCTGTGTCCGATATAAAGAAACTTATGTCGGACACAGAAAAATCTTTCTCACCGACATCCTTGAACCACTCACGCATGAAACATCTCATTGTCCTGATAGGCCCGACAGCTGTAGGAAAAACAGAATTAAGTTTTATTCTGGCTGAGAAATATCACACTCCTATTCTATCGGCGGATTCACGCCAACTGTATGCTGACTTAAAAATCGGAACAGCAGCTCCCACAAAGGAACAATTGGAACGAGTAAAACATTACTTTATCGGGACATTACAGTTGACAGACTATTATAGCGCAGCTCAATATGAAACAGACGTGATGCGCCTCACAGATCAACTCTTTCAGGAACATGAAGTCCTGTTGTTGACAGGAGGCTCCATGATGTATATTGACGCTGTATGCAAGGGTATTGATGATATTCCGACTGTAGATGCCGAAACACGCGCTCATGTGTTGGCACATTATGAAGAAGTGGGGTTGGAAAGATTGTGTGCAGAGTTAAAACTGCTTGACCCTGCTTATTATGACATCGTGGACCGGAAAAATCCGAAACGTGTCATTCATGCTCTTGAAATCTGTTACATGACTGGACGATCATACACATCTTTTCGCACTCAGACGAAAAAGACACGCCCTTTCCAAATTATCAAAATCGGCTTACGCCGCGAACGAGAAGAATTGTATGCACGCATCAATCAGCGTGTTGACCAGATGATTGCAGAAGGACTGATCGAAGAAGCACGCCACATTTATCCTTACAGACACTTGAACTCACTCAATACCGTCGGATATAAAGAATTATTTCAGTATTTTGATGGGAAATGGGATTTACCCTTTGCTATCGAAAAATCAAGCAAAATACACGTATTTATTCTCGTAAACAAATGACTTGGTTCAAACGGGATCAGGAAATTTCCTGGTTTCATCCCGATGACCAAGCCACAATCCTCAATTATATAAATCAGCAAATCAATAAGCCTTAAAAGCGATAGGCGACACCGATGCTGACATATAAATCATCCCAATGCTTTACAAATTGATATTTTAATTCACTTTTTAAAGCCCATTCTGGTGCAAAAATTATAGGTGACACCTGCTCCCCAAATTCAAACCGGCATAACCCTTACCACAATAGTAATAGCTGACACCTCCCAAAGGATATAGCTCCACCAAAGGAGCTACATCAAAATTATAATGTAGATCAGCGTCAATATGCCAAGCATTCTTTCCACTACGGAAATAATAATTATATGAAGGTGCCAAATCTAAATGAGGAACCATCAGATTGATTGTCATGCCAACTCCCACACCAAAGTCCGAACGGAAATTGGCCTTTACGTCAAATGTACGTATAATCTGAGCTGATGTTCCGATTCCCAATAAGCATACGAACACCAATAAAAAGATTCTTTTCATTGTAATTTGTCTTTAAGGTTTATATTAATAATCTACAGTACGCATAAAGCGAGCAATGAAGTCCATGTTTTCCTGAACTAAGCATTTCCCATGTGTAGCATCCTTTGCAGATAACAACGCCGCATCCGGCAACATTTTATTGTCGAGATATAATGCAACATATGCGTAGAGACATTGCCCGGCGTTATTAAAAGTGCCAGGCTTCCCCGACGTGCTTGAGCCGCGTTATAGCACGGGTTGTATTCAGGATCACAGATAAAACGGGCCTCATTCGGCACTAATGTCATGCCTTCTTCCGGATTTGCGAACAAAGCCAGACATTTTCCATTTGTCATTTCACGTGAAGGCTTGAATTCTTCTCCTATATCCAAATGTTGTTTGGCCCACTCCATAAATGCATTCCAGTCCTGGAAATAAACCATTGGATGTCCATTTGCGTCAAGCACCTTGCGATAGGCCTCTTCATTGATTCGGCGACGTTCTGTCTCCATGGACTTATATTGCTCAAACAAATTCTCGTTCGCATACCAAGAAACAACACCTGCTGTCGTCCAGACATCTCCATAACGCACCAATGTCGCCAGGCAAACTTTGTTTACACCCGCCAATTGCTCGATAACAGGTTGAAATGTGTCACGAGGCATGACAAACTGTTTTCCATCATATGCTTCAAGTGTGTAAATTGCTGTTCGTCACATGCTCCCAAGCGATAATAAGACAAAGGAGTGATTTGTAACTGTCCCACTTGCCGACTTTCTTCGCCAAGTCCCCAATATTCCAACAGTGCTGACAGCCATTCTGTCCCTTTTTAAAGCCAGTGGCCCCGTACATTTGCAGAAGGCTTGGATGAAACGAATGGTGTATTCGCGTAACGACTTTTGCGAACCGGGAACAAGCAAACGATCTACTTCATAAGCAGACAGCCGTTCGGTCAAAGCTGTAAAGGGACGGAACAAGTAGGTGCTACTCATCATCTTCATGCCGGTCAACACCAGCTTGTCAAAGGTCTTGTATGTATCCGGACTTTTCAGATAACCCAGAAGAACATCATTAATAGGCGCTTTCTCAAACTCTTTGTCAAGCTGGCGATAGAGAGCCGAAGCCAAGTCCATCAAATAGGGATTCTCCGGATTGACAAGTGTCTCCCGTTTATTGTTCTGTACAGACATCCACAACAGGAAGCAGAGATCCGCCAGATTGACCTCATCCATGTAATAATCACTTTCATCTATCGCATAAAAGGGCAAATATTTTCCATACAAAAACTTGTGTTTCTCGACAAACACCCGCCAGAATCCCAAGCCGCTGATGACATCTTCCATATAGTAAGCCACGTTCATAGCGGTCTCCCGCCACCCAGACTTTGGTGCTCTGGCGCCTCTATCTCTGTAGCGCAGATTGTATTATATAAATGACGGGCCAAGTTCACATAATAGAAATCAGAGGCACTTTCCACAGGCAACGGATGGCCTTGCCTCCAATATGTAAGGGTTATCAGTTCTTTCATAGCACATTTAGTTTTTCGGGTGGTAAAAGTATAGCAAAATCTTGAAACGGGAAACTGATTACCTCAAAAGAAGTCCGTATCTTTGCTTTGTTTATGAAATCAGAGACCATCGATAAGGATAATTCCCAGTTTCAAGACGCTTTGAAGCTGGTGCAGTACACGCATCAATCGGTATTTCTTACAGGAAAGGCAGGAACCGGAAAGTCCACTTTCCTGAAATACGTCTGCGAGCACACGAAGAAAAAAGCATATTTGTGCTCGCCCCAACCGGCATTGCTGCCATCAATGCCGGAGGAAGCACGCTGCACAGCTTCTTCAAGCTGCCCTTCTATCCACTGCTGCCTGACGACCCGAAGTTCGCCTCCGCGGCCAAGCTGAAGGACTTCCTGAAGTACCCTTCCAGCCTGCGGAAAATCATCCAACAGGTGGAGCTTATCATTATCGACGAGATTTCGATGGTCCGCGCAGACATCATCGACTTCATAGACCGCATCCTGCGTGTCTATTCACGCAATTTCAGGGAGCCGTTCGGAGGCAAGCAGCTGCTGCTCGTCGGCGATGTGTTCCAACTGGAACCGGTGTTGAAGAGCGACGAACGCGACATCCTCAGCCCTTCTACCCCCTCCGTATTTCTTCTCAGCCTATGTCTTTCGCGAGATGGAACTGGTGAGCATCGAGCTGCACAAGGTCTACCGGCAGAGCGACCCGGTGTTTGTCGGCGTGCTCAACCGCATCCGCACGAACACGGCCGGAGTGCCCGACTTGCAATTGCTCAACACCCGTGTAGATTCCAGTGACGAGAAGACCGACGACATGCGTATCACATTGGCCACCGACGCGACCAGGTCGACTACATCAACGACAAACGCCTAGCCGAACTCGAAGGCGACCCCGTCATCCTCACGGGAGAAATCAAAGGAGAGTTCCCGACCAACAGCCTCCCGACGGCCCTTGAACTGCAACTGAAACCCGGAGCACAAATCATTTTCATCAAAAACGACCCGGACAAACGCTGGGTGAACGGCACCATCGGCGTAGTGTCCGGACTGATGAAGAAAGCGGCATCATCTATGTCATCACCGACGACGGACGGGAATATGACGTGCGCCGCGAAGTGTGGAGCAACATCCGCTATACCTATAATGAAGAGGAAAAACGCATCGAAGAGGAAGAACTCGGCACATTCACCCAATTTCCCTCTCCGGCTGGCCTGGGCCATCACCATACACAAAAGCCAAGGGCTCACGTTCAGCCGCGTGAACATCGACTTCACGGGAGGCGTCTTCGCCGGCGGACAGGCCTATGTCGCCCTCAGCCGGTGCACCTCGCTCGACGGCATCACCTCCGCAAGCCCGTCACGCGCAGCGACATCTTCGTCCGTCCCGAGATAGTCCGCTTCGCCGAGAAGTTCAACAACCGGCAGGCCATCGACCGCGCCCTCCGTCAGGCACAAGCTGACGTGCTCTACGTGCAAGCCGTCCGGGCCTTCGACGACGGCGACTTCGACACGTTCCTCGACGCATTTTTTCCGCGCCATACACGCACGCTACGACATCGAGAAACCCCTCATCAAGCGGCTAATACGCCGTAAGCTGGGGATAATCAACCGCTTGCGCACAGAAAACATGCGCCTGAAAGACGATATGCACGCCCTGCGCGCGCCAGCCTGGAGAAGTATGCCCGCGAATACTACCGCATGGGGAAACGACTGCATCACGCTCGCCCACGACACGAAGGCCGCCCTGGCCAACTATGACAAAGGCGCTGGAACTGTGTCCCCACCCTCGTCGATGCCTGGGTGCGCAAGGGCGTCACGCTCCACGACGAAGGAGCGTATTACGAAGCAGCCCACTGCCTCAATGAAGCCGTCCGCCTCAGTCCGAGGCTCTTCAAGGCGGTGTACAACCGGGGAAAAAACCGCCTCGCGATGGGCGACGTGGACGGGGCCGTCGCCGACCTCGACCGGGCCACATCGCTCAACGCCGACCACATCCGCGCCCATGAACTCTACGGCGACGCCCTCTCACGCTCCGGGAAAACCGACAAGCTGCCATCAGTGGGCCATTGCCGAGCGTCTGCGAGAAAAAAAAGAACCAATCATGAAAAAATATGCGACTAAGACTTTTACGAAAAGAACAACAATCCGGCCGACCTCCTCCGCATCACCGACCTGCTCCGCTACGGAGGACTCATCATCTACCCGACGGACACGCGCTACGCCATCGGCTGCCACGCCCTGAAGGAGCGGGCCGTCGAGCGCATCTGCCGCCTGAAGGGCATTGACCCGGGGAAGAACCGCCTGGCCATCATCTGCCACGACCTGTCGAACATCAGCGAGTATGCCAAGGTGGATACCCCGACGTTCAAGCTCATGAAGCGCAACCTGCCCGGGCCGTTCACCTTCATCCTCCCCACAGGAAGCCGCCTGCCGAAAATCTTCCGCAACCGTCGCGAAGTGGGCATCCGCGTGCCTGACAACGCCATCACGCGCGAAATCGTCCGCCAACTCGACGCGCCGCTGCTGACCATGACCTTGCCCCACGACGAGGAGGAGGACATCGAATATGTCACCGACCCCGAACTCATCAACGAAAAGTTCGGACGCCAGGTCGACCTCGTCATCGACGGAGGCATCGGGAGCTACGAGGGAAGCACCGTCGTCGACTGCACCGGCGACGAGCCCGCCATCGTCCGCCAGGACTGGGCGAGCTGCTCGTCTGAAGCGCACCGGAGGCCGGTCTGGGACGGACAGTTGTGCAGGCGGACGTACACAGGCGTGCAGCCAAACTTACACAACTGTGCGCGTCCACCCGCACCGGCATGCGCCGGAAGCCGGATGCCGGTCGTCCGTGACGCCCTCGGCATGTTCCCGAAAAAGACGCTGCTCTTTTTTCAGCTACACGCTACTCTTTTTCCGGCCGCACGCTGCTCTTTTTTTGAGAAACATGCCTGTGGTTTCCCGAGCCGACGCCCGGGCCGACGCCGGAAGAGAAGCAGCCGGATGGAAATGACTGACTATAAACATTTTATTTTTAACCTATAACAAATCATATCGTATGAAGAAACTACTAACTTCCTTGGCCCTTGGGCTGGCCGCCACCGGCGGAGCAGTGACTCCCCTCTGGATGCGCGACGTACGCATCTCGCCCGACGGCAGCGAAATCGCCTTCTGCTACAAAGGCGATATATATAAGGTATCAGCCAAAGGCGGAGAAGCCGTGCGCCTGACGACGCAGGAGTCCTACGAATCCTCGCCCGTCTGGTCACCCGACGGGCGTTCACTCGCCTTCGCCAGCGACCGCAACGGCCAGTTCGACGTCTTCCTCATGCCTTCCGAAGGCGGACCGGCCCGGCAGCTCACGTTCAATTCGGCGTCCGAACTGCCCACAGCCTTCACGCCCGACGGGCGACACGTCCTGTTCAATGCCTCCATCAGGACCCCGCCACGAGCGCCCTCTTCCCGACAGGTGCGCTGACGGAACTCTACAGTGTGCCCGTCAGCGGCGGCCGCATCACGCAAGTGCTCGCCACACCGGCCGAAATGGTCGCTACGACAAACGCGGTACACGCTTCCTCTATCAGGACCGCAAAGGTTTCGAGGATGAATGGCGCAAGCACCACACGTCGTCCATCACACGCGACATCTGGCTCTACGACACAGCGACCGGCCGTCACACCAACCTCACAGACCGCGCGGGCGAAGACCGCAACCCCGTGTTCTCACCCGACGGCAACCAGATCTACTGCTTGAGCGAACGTGACGGGGGCACATTCAACGTCTACTCCTTCCCGCTCGACCGCCCCTCGGAAGCGCGTGCCCTGACGTCGTTCAAGACCCACCCCGTCCGCTTCCTCTCCGTCGCCGCCGACGGCACGTTGTGCTACACCTATGACGGCGAGATTTATACGCAAAGACCGGTGGCCGTCCGGCCAAACTGGCAGTCACGCTCACCCGTGACGATGAGGACATCCCCGCCATGCTCAGCTACAACCGCGGCGCGACGTCCGCCACACCCTCGCCCGACGGCAAGCAAGTCGCCTTCATCGTGCGCGGCGAAGTATTCGTCACGTCCGTCGAATACGGCACGACGAAGCAAATCACCCACACAGTGGAAGCCGAACAAGGCCTGTCATTCGCCCCGGACAACCGCACCCTGGCCTATGCCAGCGAGCGTGGAGGCAACTGGGGACTCTATCTTGCAAAAATCTCCCGCACGGAAGATGCCAATTTCCCAACGCTACGCTCATCGAGGAAGAAGCCCTGTTGCCATCGAAAGACGTCGAGCGCACCTACCCGCAGTTCTCTCCCGACGGCAAGGAACTGGCCTTCATCGAAAACCGCTGCCGCCTGATGGTGGTCAATCTGAAGACTAAAAAAAGTGCGCCAAGTGACTGACGGCTCGACATGGTACGACACAGGAGGCGGCTTTGATTACTCCTGGTCGCCCGACGGACGCTGGTTCGCCCTCACATTCATCGGCAACCGTCACGACCCCTACTCTGACATAGGCCTGGTGAAAGCCGACGGTTCGAGCCGGGACATCATCAACCTGACCCAGAGCGGCTATTTTCAGCCAGTCGCCCCGCTGGGTGCTCGACGGCAACGCCATCCTCTTCGAGACCGACCGCTACGGCATGCGCAGCCATGCATCCTGGGGCTCGCTGAGCGACGCCATGCTCGTCTTCCTCAACCAAGACGCTTATGACCGCTTCCGCCTGAACAAGGAAGACTACGAACTGCTCAAGGAGCTGGAAGCCGAACAGAAGAAGGCCGAGAAGAAAGAAGCCGCAGGCAAAGCCAAAGAGGAAAAGAAGAAAGACGACAAGAAGGATGACAAGGCCGACGAGAAGAAAGCTGCCAAGGAAATCAATGTCGAACTGGACGGCATCGAAGACCGCATCGTGCGCCTCACGCCCAACTCGTCCAACATGGCGTCTGCCATCCTCTCCAAAGACGGCGAAAGCCTCTATTACCTGTCTTCCTTCGAAGGCGGATTCGACTTGTGGAAGACAGAATTGCGCAAACACAACACCCGCCTGCTGCATAAGCTCAATTCAGGCTGGGCCGGCATGGAAATGGACGAGAAAGGAAACATCTTCCTGCTGAGCGGAAGCAGCATCCAAAAAATGGCCGCCGCCGGCGAAAAACTTACCCCGTGCGCTATCAAGCCCAGATGAAGATGGACTTGGCAGCCGAACGCGCCTACATGTTCGACCACGTGTGCAAGCAGGAGGCCAAACGCTTCTACGACACCCGTATGCACGGCGTGCAATGGGACAAGATGGCTACTGCCTATCGCAAGTTCCTCCCTCACATCAATAACAATTATGACTTCGCCGAACTCCTCAGCGAAATCCTCGGTGAGCTGAACGTGTCCCACACCGGCGGACGCTACAGTGCGCGTCTTGGCGGAGAGTCAACAGCCAATCTTGGCTTGCTTTACGACTGGACATATTCGGGCAAAGGCATACGCATCTCCGAAGTCGTGGAGAAAGGCCCGTTCGACCGTGCCAGCTCCAAAGTGGCCGCAGGCAACATCCTGGAGAAAGTAAACGGCGTGGAAATCGACGCGGACACCGACCTGTTCACCTTGCTCAATGGACTGACCGGCAAGAAGACACTCCTCTCCTTCCGCAATCCGGCCAACGGCGAACAATGGGATGAGGTCATCAAGCCCATCAGCAACGGCCAATTCAATTCACTGCTCTATGACCGCTGGGTGAAACAGCGCGCAGCCGATGTCGAAAAATGGTCGAATGGACGCCTGGGCTACGTGCACATCCAGAGCATGGATGATGGCAGCTTCCGTACCATCTATTCAGACATTCTCGGCAAATACAATGACTGCGAAGGCATCGTCATCGACACCCGCTTCAATGGAGGCGGCCGCCTGCATGAAGACATCGAAGTGTTGTTCAGCGGTCAGAAGTACCTGACGCAAGTCGTTCGTGGCCGTGAAGCCTGCGACATGCCCAGCCGCCGTTGGAACAAACCGTCCATCATGCTCCAATGCGAAGCCAACTACTCCAACGCACACGGCACTCCGTGGGTCTACAAACACCAGCATCTGGGCAAATTGGTCGGCGCTCCCGTCCCGGGCACAATGACCAGTGTGTCATGGGAGACGCTGCAAGATCCGTCGCTCGTGTTCGGTATCCCCATTATCGGCTATCGCTTGCCGGACGGCACCTATCTGGAGAATGCCCAACTGGAGCCCGACATCAAAGTGCTCAACAGCCCTGACACTGTGGTCAAAGGCGAAGATACACAGCTCCGCACTGCTGTTGATGAGTTGCTGAAAGAGATTGACAGCCGAAAATAGCCGGCACGAACAGCATTCCTAAATGTTAAACAGCTTTAATATATCACGCTAAAGCTGGTAGAATGTGCAAAAACAGATAAATTTGTTTGCCTTAACAACAGGAATGCTGTTAATCTTACTTTTTAGAAACGATTAAACAAAACAGAAAAACATGAAAACAAGAGATTTAGTCATTGAAACGCTAAAGAAAGTGGGCTGCCAGCCCGAAGTCGATGATAAAGACAACATCTGCTTTAAATACCAAGGTGAATCCTTATATGTTTCTGCCGACAACAATTTCAAATTCATCACCATCTGGGATCCGTGGTGGATTGCCATGGACCTGACAGACGCTGATGTCGAGACCGTCAAGGAAGCAGTTAATATGGTAAATACCGATCTTCCTTTGGCTCACATCATCTATTCCATCGATGAGGAAAACGGCAAATTGGGCGTACATACACGCTGCGATACCGTGTTTACCGACGAACTTCCTCAGTTGGATGACTTGGTAAAATCACTGATGGAGCACTTCTTCATGGCACACGACCGCCTGAAACAAGCATTTGCTTTCCTGAAGAAGCGCAAAGAGCAACCGCTGAACTAATTTAAAGCACGCTTATCGAAAAAGGATGCATCCGAACGAATATCACGCGTTTCGGATGCATCCTTTTTTTTTCTACCTCTAACACAAATGCTGATTTTGTGAATAATAAAATAAAAAAAGAGCAGCACCATATAATGTACTGCTCTTTTTCGTACACCCTCAGGGACTCGAACCCTGGACCCATTGATTAAGAGTCAATTGCTCTACCAACTGAGCTAAGAGTGCATCTCTCATTTGCGTGTGCAAAGGTAGCACATTCTTTTTAATCTGCAACATTCTGCGCACATTTTTTTCTTTAGAAAAAGTTGGAATGCTGCAAACGAACGCTATCTAACAGCAAGGACGCAGAGGAACGGGAGAATAAAGTCTCGGTCCGTTCCTCTGCGTCCTCGTGTTCATCTTGTCACGTACGACACATTCTGAACACCCTCATGCCGTGGGAAGGCTGTCAGTCTTGTCCATGACCGACGAAGGTATGTCCTTACGAGGTGTGAGGCCCAACTCTTTGAGTTTGCCGAGGCTGGCGATGAGATTTCCATTGCCTCGTGCGAGTGTGCCGAACGCTTGGTCGTAGCTGCGGCGCGTGTCGTCAAGCTGCTTCCCCACCCGCTCGAAAGTGGTGACGAAGGTAACGAACTTCTCATAGATAAGATTGCCGCGGCGTATGATTTCTTCCACATTGCGCGACTGCCGCTCGCTCTGCCAGAGGTTGTAGGCCAGTTGCAAGGCCATCATGAGGTTGGAAGGGCTGATGAGAATGATGCCTTTCCGATAGGCATAGCTGAGCAACTCCTTGTCGCGCTCCAAGGCGGCGATGTATGCACCTTCGTTGGGAACAAACATCAGTACGTAGCCGATAGAGTCCTTCACGGCCTTCGAATAGTCCTTCGCTGCAAGCTCGTTGATATGTTCACGGACAGAGGCGAGATGAGCCGTCAGCGCGGCGTCCTGCTCCTCAGCCGTGGAAGCATTGACCTAGTTCACATAGGCCGTAAATGACACTTTGGAGTCGATGACGACGCTGCGTCGTTCGGGAAAACGGACGATGACGTCAGGACGCACGTTGCGTCCATCCTCCGTCGGGCAATTTTCCTGCACAAAATATTCCTCGCCCTTCCTCAACCCGGACTCTTCAAGCATACGTTCCAAAATCATCTCGCCCCAGTCGCCCTGCACCTTCGGATTGGCCTTCAGAGCCTTGGCGAGACGGACTGCGTCTTCGCCCAACTGCTCCGTGCGCTTCATCAGTTCCTGCAGGGTGTGGTCGAAGGACTCCTTCTGGCGCGCACCGGCGATGCGGCTGTCGACGACGGAACGTCCCAGTTTCTCGATGTTGTCCTTCAGCGGAGCGAGCACAGCATCCATCTGTTCCCGGTTGGTCTGCTTCAGCGACGAAGCCTTGGAATGAGGATTTCATTGGCCAGGTCACGAAACTCCGCCTTCATGGCATCGGCCCTCCGGCGCATCTCGTCGTCCGACTCCTTCAGCATCCGGGATGTCTGTTCGTTTTGCTGGCGCAATGCATCGGCTAACGCCTCCAGCCGTGCCTGCTGGCTATGCGCATCAGCAAGGTCGGCCTGTAACCGGCGGATACGGGAGCGCTCCAGCAAGAGACCTGCCAGGAGGCCGACTGCAAGTCCGCAGACAAGAGCTAACAGCGTGGTCACGGCTTAATCTTGACTTTGAGTTCATACAAGTCATTGCGCCGGTCGCGCAGGTTGCGCACGCTGCCATAGGTATGTAGCTCGCTGAGCAGGTTCAGGTCGACGTCGGACACGAGAATCATCTCCGTATTGGGCGTGGCCTCGGCACGGCGTCCGTCCGTGGGGAAGGCAAAGTCGCAAGGGGTAAACACGCCTGATTGGGCATACTGGATGTCCATGTTGTGGACACGGGGCAGATTGCCCACACTGCCGGCAATGGCCACAAAGCATTCGTTTTCGATGGCTCTGGCCTGTGCACAGATACGCACCCGCGAATAACCGTTTTGCGTGTCGGTGAGGAAGGGGACGAAAAGTATCTGCATCCCTTGGTCGGCCATGATGCGCGAGAGTTCGGGGAATTCGACATCGTAGCATATCAGGACTCCGATTTTCGCACAGTCTGTGTCGAAGGTCTTCACCATCTTTCCTCCGCTCAGTCCCCAGCTCTTGATTTCATCCGGAGTGACATGCACCTTCTCATACATCTCATAACTTCCGTCGCGACGGCAGAGGAAGCCCACATTGTAGAGCGAGCCATCTTCCTTGATGTAAGGCATACTGCCGGTGATGATGTTGATGTTGTAGCTGATGGCTAGGTTGATGAAGCGGTCGCGCACATCTTCGGTGTACTTGGCAAGCCCACGGATGGACTGCGCCTCGCCGAGATGGTTGTACTTGGCCATCAGCGGCGCATTGAAGTATTCGGGGAAGAGAACGAAGTCGCTCTTGTAGTCGGAAACGGCATCTACGAAGAACTCCACTTGCTCGAACAAATCGTCCAGCGTCTTGTAGGAACGCATCTGCCACTGCACCAGCCCGATGCGGACGGTCGTCTTGCGGTCAACGTAGTCTTGCGTGGGAGGCTGGTAATAGATGTTGTCCCACTGCAACAACGTGGCGCAGTGTTTTGACTCCTCGTCATTGGGCAGGTAGTTCTTCATCACCCGGCGCACATGAAAATCGTTGGATAACTGGAACGTCAACACCGGGTCATAAATCTCACGCGAGCGCACTTTCTCGATATACTCCTTCGGACGCATGTGGTCCGCATATTTATAGTAGTTCGGGATACGTCCGCCGAACATGATGGCTTTCAGGTTGAGTTTTTCGCAGAGTTCCTTGCGATATTCATACATACGACGTGCCAGGCGCAACCCGCGATAGTCCGGATGGATGAAGACTTCGATGCCATAAAGTATGTTGCCCTTCGGGTTGTGCGTATTGAATGTCTCGTTGCCCGTGACTTTGGCATAGGTGTGGTCACCCTTCACCATGTCGTAATCGACGATGATGGACAGGGCACATCCGACGATTTTGCCATCCACCACCGTCACCACTTGTCCCTCAGGGAAAATGGTAATCAACGTCTTTATCTGTTCGCGTGTCCAGAAGACATCTTTGTCGGCATATACACGCGTAAACGACTGCGCCAGCTGGTCGTAGTCTTCCATCTGGAGGTTTCTCACCTCCACCTTGTTTATCTTATGCAATGTTTCCATTTTACTTTATGAATAATCCCACCAATGAAGTTTAAAGAGCCAGTTCGTAGATTTCCCTGGTCTCCTTACGTCCCAACTTCGCATAGAATCCCACCTCTTCGCCTTTGTCCTCATGGAGCTTTTTCACCAACAAGTCAATGTCAGGCTGCTCGATGCCCAACTGAGCAAATGTGACGGGCATACCGATGGAACGGAAGAATGTCTTCAGGCGTGCCACGGCTTCCAGCGCCATCGCCTTTTTGTCGTCAGACACCGGCACATCCCAGACCCGTTCGGCATATTGCGCCACCTTTCCGGCATGATGCGAAGCCATCCACGTCAGCCACGCCGGGAAAATCACGGCCAGACCGGCCCCGTGCGTCACGTCGTAGACGGCACTAATCTCATGCTCCATGTGGTGTGAGGTCCAGTCTTCTTCATTCCCCACGCCGCATGTCCCATTGTGGGCAATCATGCCCGACCACATCAGATTGGCCCGCGCCCCGTAGTCTTCAGGGGCTGCCATCACGCGGGGCGCTTCCGTGATGATGGCCTTCAATGTGCCTTCACACAGGCGGTCGGCTATCTCGGTGTCGGCAGTGTTCGTGAAATAGCGCTCCATGATATGAGCCATCATGTCGACAATGCCGGCTGCGGTCTGATAGGGAGGCAGCGTGTAGGTCAGTTCGGGATTCATAATCGAAAAACACGGGCGGAGCAATTCCGCACGCGCGGATGCTCAGTTTCTGCAGGGTCGCCACCTTCGTAATCACCGAATTGCCCGACCCCTCACTGCCCGCTGCGGGAATCGTCAGGACCACTGCCACCTTCAGGGCTTTCCGGACACGCGCCTTCTGAATATAGAAATCCCAGAAATCACCGTCATAAGGCACGCCGGCTGCTATCGCCTTGGCCGTGTCGATGACCGACCCTCCGCCGACGGCCAACACCATATCGACCCCCTCCCGGCGGGCGAGGCTGATGCCTTCGTAGACTTTCGAGTCGACAGGATTGGGCTGCACGCCGCCCAGCTCTACAAACGGGATGCCTGCCTTGCCGAGCGCATCCTTCACGCGGCCGAGCAGTCCGCTGCGGACGACAGAACCGCATCCGTAGACGAGCAACACGTTCGTCGCACCGTGTTTGCACGCCAATTCTCCTACTTGATTTTCTGTCCCCTTGCCGAAAACGAATTCGGTCGGGCTATAAAATGTAAAATTGTTCATATCCTTCAGTTTTATGTGATTATCAGGTCTACTGTCATTAATGAGTACGGACTACACAATCTTCTTTTTGAAAGAATCTGTGTAGTCCGTCTGTATCATTTCTTATCCTTCGCTTTTCGTTATTGCTGAGGATTCAAGGGGATGTCCAAGGCTTTGTAACATTTCACCAGTTTCTCGATAGCGATGTCGACTTGTTCCTTGGTGTGAGTTGCCATCAACGAGAAACGAATCAGCGTGTCATTCGGAGAACATGCCGGCGGCACCACCGGATTCACAAACACACCCTCGTCAAACAGCATCTTCGTCACCATGAACGTCTTGTCCATGTCGCGGACATAAAGCGGAATAATCGGCGTCGACGTATGGCCTATCTCAAATCCCAACTCGCGGAAACATTTCAAAGAATAATTCGTCACATCCCACAAATGCTGTATCCGTTCGGGCTCGCTCTTCAGGATGTGAAGCGCCTCGCGTGCAGCGGCTGTCGCGGCAGGCGTGTTGCTCGCGCTAAAGATATAAGAACGGGAGTTATGCCGCAGGTAGTTGATGACGGAAGAATCCGAAGCGATGAAGCCGCCGATTGCCGCCAGCGACTTGCTGAATGTGCCCATAATCAAATCGACGTCCTTCGTCACGCCAAAATGGTCACACGTGCCTCGTCCCTGACGGCCGAGGACACCAAGCCCGTGCGCTTCGTCGACCATGATGCTTGCATTGTATTTCTGCTTCAGCCGGACGATTTCCGGCAAGTTGGCAATGTCTCCCTCCATGCTGAATACGCCATCCACGACAATCAGCTTCAGAGCGTCGGGGGCGCATTTTTGAAGTTCGCGCTCCAAGTCTTCCATGTCATTGTGCTTGAACTTCACCGCCGTGGAAAACGACAGACGACGTCCCTCGACGATGGAAGCATGGTCGAGCTCATCACAGAGGATATAGTCGTTACGTCCCGTCACGCAGGACACCACTCCCAGATTGACTTGAAATCCTGTCGAATAGATGATAGCTTCTTCCTTACCGACAAATTCTGCAAGTTCTTTCTCAAAGAGAGATGCAAATCCAGCGTTCCGTTGAGAAAACGCGAGCCCGCGCATCCGGTCCCATACTTCCGGGTCGCTTCCACAGCCGCTTCGATGACTTTGGGATGGTTTGTCAGTCCCAAATACGAATTTGACCCGAACATCAAGACCTTATGCCCGCTCATCATCACTTCCGTGTCTTGCCCACTTTCGATGCATCTAAAATAAGGATATACGCCCTTTGCCATAATCTGTTGAGGCAGGTCGTACTTAGCTAATTTGTCTTGTAATAATCCCATATTTTTGTTTCTAATAAGCGATCACTTGCTTATATTCTTATAACTTTTCTAACTTCACTGACTATCATTTCGATGAAAGCCTTAAAAAAACAGCGGGCAAAATTAGCAAAAAATCCTGTTTCTCGGACAGCATTCACCATTTTTTTAAAAGAAAGGCGCGTATTGCATCATTTAGTTTACCTGATGAAACAAAAAACGATGTTTTCTGTTCAAAATAGAACCAAGACAAAACCAAAAACTTACGTTTTTTGCAATTAATCACGCGACGGCAAGCCGGAATCATTGATTCTTGGACCAAAACACGCGACAGCAAGCTGGAATCATTGATTCCTGGGCCAAAACACGCGACGGCAAGCCGGAATCATTGATTCTTGGGCCAAAACACGCGACGGCAGGCTAGAATCATTGATTCCTGCACCAAAACGCGCGACGGCAAGCTGGAATCATTGATTCCTGCGCCAAAACACGCGACGGCAAGCTGGAATCATTGATTCCTGAACCAAAACACGCGACGGCAAGCTGGAATCATTGATTCTTGGACCAAAACACGCGACAGCAAGCCGGAATCATTGATTCTTGGACCAAAACACGCGACAACAAGCCGGAATCATTGATTCCTGGCCCCAAAACACGCGACGGCAACCCCGCCACGCGTGCCAACGGCTCCCCGCTCCTCCCCGCCACTTTCCGACGGACGTCGCGCCCTGCTTTTGAAGTCAGTTTTAAAGTATCTCTCCATTTTTTGCCTATCTTTGCAGACCTGATTATTAAAAAGCATAAATTTAGAACCTAGGCATATCATGGAGAAAAAGAAAATCATATTCATCGTAAACCCTATCTCCGGGACCCAAAGCAAGGACACGATAGTCGAGCTTATCAAAAAGCACCTTGACAAGGAAAAATATGATTTCGACATCATCCCGACACAGTTTGCAGGACATGCCATCGAGCTGGCCGCGATTGCCGCCGCTGAAAATGTCTTCATGGTCGTGGCCATCGGCGGAGACGGCACGGTCAACGAAGTGGGCCGTTCGCTCATCCACACGAACACCGCCCTGGGCATCATCCCGTGCGGCTCAGGCAACGGGCTCGCCCGCCACCTGCAAATCCCCATGGACCCCAAAAAAGCGATTGACATCATCAATGAAGGCGTGACAAGCTGCATTGACTACGGGACAATCAAGCAGCATCCCCTTCTTCTGCACCTGCGGAGTGGGATTCGACGCTTTTGTCAGCATGAAATTTGCCGAATCCGGACGCCGCGGACTGCTCACCTACCTCGAAAACATGCTTCATGAAAGCCTGAAGTACAAACCCGAGACCTACAACATCGAATTATGCGACGGCAATGAAGTGAAAACCCTCAAGGCCTATCTCATCGCATGCGCCAATGCGTCCCAATACGGGAACAACGCGTACATCGCGCCCCAGGCTTCGCTCCATGACGGGCTGATCGACGTCACCGTGTTGGAACCTTTTACCGTGCTCGACGTGCCGGCCCTCTCGTTCCAGCTCTTCAACCGGACGCTCGACCAGAACAGCCGTATCAAGACGTTCCGCTGCCGCAAATTGCGCATTCACCGGGCCAAGGAAGGCGTCATCCATTTCGACGGAGACCCCATGATGGCCGGTAAGGACCTGGACGTGCAAGTCGTGCCCAAAGCATTGAACATCATCGTCAACAGCAATAAGAAAAGAAAGATAAAAAAGCCCGAGTCGCTGCTCCAAATCGTCAGCGACTACTTCGTGGAGGTCAACACCCTGCGCAACAACATCCAGACGCGCAACAAACGGTGGCTGGAACTGAACCGCAAGCTGCTGCGCCGGAAACTTTCCAAAAAATGAGGTCAAAACGACAGGTAAAAATCTTTCGTCAACAATCTGTACGCTTCGGTGTACACGCGTGGCTCCGTCTCGATGAGCAGTTCGTCGTCCTGGATGCCATTTTGCCCGTCCGCGAATGTCCGGCGAAATGCCAGCAGGACACGTTTGGGCGGGGGACGCCGGCCAGCGTACGCACGACGGTCCGCCGCACCAGATAAAGTCCCCGGCCGGCAGCCGTCGCGATGAACTCAAATGAGGCATCAAAGGGTATGACCACGGAAAACTCCCCCTCATCAGCCAACAGACGCCCCACAGAGGACAACAAGTCGTCAAATGTCAGCTCATCGACATGCCTCGCCCTCACGCGCTTGGCCTCAGGACTCTTCAACGAACTTGCGAAATAAGGCGGATTGGAGACTATCGCGTCAAACCGCATACCGGGTTCGTAGGCTTTCGCATCGGCGCAGATGACCTCCACACGGCTGCTCCACGGGCTTGCCTGCACGTTTCCCGCGGCTTGGCAGGCGGCGTCGGCATCCAGTTCGACAGCGGCAATGCGGGCGACAGGATTCCGCTGGGCCGCCATCAGCGCAATAAGCCCTGTCCCGGTCCCAATGTCAAGGACCGTCGCCGCATTCTCCAGACTGGCCCATGCTCCCAGCAGCACGCCGTCCGTCCCCACCTTCATCGCGCACCGGTCGTGGCAGACCTTGAATTGTTTAAATTGAAAATATGGATTCGACATACGATTGTTTTAAAGAACGGACAAAAATACAAAAGCTCCAGCAAGCTAATCCTTTTAATTAAGATTATTTGAGAAGCATCTGCCGTTATTTTATCCTGACGTGCTTTCTTTTTCGATAAAGTCTATGTAAATTTGCAGCCACTTTGCGCCTATTATATAAGGTATATATTCAACTTGACAAACAAGAAACATGACTAGAAGAAGATTTAGCGAACTGGACGACACAAACGAGCATGGAAGCGCATTTTCCCTGATTGCTGATTTTGATGGTAATGAAGAACAGTTGTTTGAAGGCACGATTGGCAAGTGTCTGCCGATTCTCCCCTTGCGCAACATGGTGTTATTCCCCGGAGTCGTGCTTCCAGTAGCCGTAGGACGTAAATCATCTCTCCGTCTTATAGACAAAGCATACAAAAGCGGACGCATCATTGGTGCTGTATGCCAGACCCGAGCCGAAGTCGAACGTCCGGAATTAGAAGATTTATATCCCATAGGAACTGTGGCCAAAATCGTCCGCATATTCGAAATGCCCGACCAGACAACAACAGTCATCCTGCAAGGCATGCAACGCTTCAGTCTTTTGGAAGTGCACAATGCACCCAATGACAATTTCCTGCTCGGAACGGTCAGTCAATTACAGGAGCAACTCCCGAAAAAAGACGATATGGAATTCAAGGTATTGGTGGACACCTGCAAGGATTTGACCGTCCAATACCTGAAGACGGCAGACAACATTCAGGCAGATGCCGCATTCGCCATCAAGAACATCAACAGCCAAATGTTCCTGATAAATTTCATCTGTGCGAACTTGCCATTGAAGGTGGAGGAAAAAGAGCAACTGCTGAAAGACGACGCACTGCAAGACCGGGCATACCGCCTGCTCGGCTACCTGAAACGCGAAGTAAAACTGGCTGAACTAAAAGCAAACATCCAACTTCGAACCAAAGAAGACATCGACCAACAACAACGCGAATACTTCCTCCAGCAACAGATGAAAAACATCCAGGACGAACTTGGAGGAAATCCGCAAGACGTCGAAGTGTCCGAATTGCGCCAACGTGCCTCACAAAAAAAATGGAATGACGATGTGCACAAAATCTTCGAACGCGAATTGGCCAAACTGGAACGTACAAACCCTCAATCACCAGACTACAATGTCCAACTGAACTACCTGGAAACAATGCTTAACTTACCATGGAATGAATATACGACGGACAACCTTAACTTGACGCATGCCGAAAAAGTCCTTAACAAGGACCATTATGGCCTCGAAAAGGTGAAGGAACGCATTCTGGAACATCTGGCTGTGCTGAAACTCCGCGGTGACTTGAAATCCCCGATTATCTGCCTCTACGGTCCTCCGGGAGTAGGCAAGACTTCGTTGGGCCGCTCGATTGCATCCGCTTTAAACCGTAAATATGTCCGGGTCTCTTTGGGTGGTCTGCATGACGAAGCAGAAATACGCGGGCATCGCCGTACTTATATCGGAGCTATGCCGGGACGAATCATCAAAAACCTCATCAAGGCAGGTTCGTCCAATCCTGTTTTTGTGCTTGACGAAATAGACAAAGTAAGCCAGGCAACCGTCAATGGCGACCCCTCATCGGCCTTGCTTGAAGTGCTGGACCCGGAACAAAACAGCACCTTCCACGATAATTATCTTGATGTGGACTATGACTTGTCGAAAGTAATGTTCATCGCCACGGCAAACAACTTGAACACGATTCCAGGTCCTTTGCTCGACCGTATGGAGCTAATCGAAGTCAGCGGCTACATCACGGAAGAAAAAATAGAAATAGCCCGTCGTCACCTCATTCCCAAAGAAATGGAGAACGTGGGCATGGCCAAGGACAATGCTGTCAAGCTGCCCAAAAACACGTTGGAGGCAATCATCGAATCCTATACCCGCGAATCCGGAGTACGCGAACTGGAACACAAGATAAGCAAAGTGTTCCGCAAGCTCGTACGCAGCTATGCGACCAACGGTGTCTATCCGATGCAAGAGGTCAAGCCTTCCAATCTGAAAGAACTGTTGGGAGCACCAGAATATACGCGTGACAAGTATCAAGGCAATGAATATGCCGGAGTGGTCACAGGGTTGGCCTGGACGGCAGTCGGCGGAGAAATCCTGTTTGTCGAGACAAGCATCAGCCGCGGCAAAGGAGGACACCTGACGTTAACCGGAAACTTGGGCGATGTCATGAAAGAATCAGCCATGCTGGCTTTGGAGTATATCAAAGCTCACGCGTTCTTGTTGGACATCAAGCCTGAAGTGTTTGATAACTGGAATATTCACATCCATGTCCCAGAAGGGGCAATCCCCAAAGACGGGCCGTCCGCAGGCATTACGATGGCCACCTCACTGGCTTCTGCACTGACCCAGCGCAAGGTGAAAGCCAATCTGGCGATGACCGGCGAAATCACACTGCGGGGAAAAGTGCTTCCCGTCGGGGGCATCAAAGAAAAGATTCTGGCAGCCAAACGCGCCGGCATCAAAGAAATCATTCTTTGCAAGGACAATCAGAAAGATATTGAAGAAATTCCGGCCATTTATTTGAAAGGATTAACATTCCATTATGTCACTGACATAAAAGAAGTCTTTAAACTTGCACTCACAAAAGAAAAAGTAACAGATGCTATAGATTTCACCCTAACAACCCAGGAAAAGACAGAAGCATGAGATTTACATTACAACATACCGATGAGAAAACAAATGCCCGTGCCGGCTTAATCACAACCGCCCACGGGCAAATCGAGACACCCATATTTATGCCCGTCGGCACACAAGGTAGTGTAAAAGCTGTGCACCTTCAAGAACTGAAAGATGATATTAAAGCACAAATCATTTTAGGCAATACGTATCATCTTTACCTCCGTCCCGGGTTGGAAGTTTTAGAGCGTGCCGGCGGTCTGCACAAATTTAACGGCTTTGACCGCCCAATGCTGACTGACAGCGGTGGATTTCAAGTGTTTTCGCTTGCTAATATTCGAAAAATGCGAGAAGACGGCGTCGAATTCCGTTCTCACATCGACGGTTCGAAACACCTCTTCACACCGGAAAGAGTCATAGACATAGAGCGCACTATCGGTGCAGACATCATGATGGCTTTTGACGAATGCCCGCCAGGAGACTCAGACTATACTTATGCAAAAAAGTCATTGGAATTGACCCACCGGTGGTTAGACCGTTGCGTCAAACGTTTCCATGAGACAGAACCCAAATATGGTTACGAACAGTCTTTATTCCCGATTGTTCAAGGATGCGTCTATCCGGATTTGCGAAGACAATCGGCTGAATATATTGCTTCTAAGGAATGCGATGGCAATGCCATAGGCGGGTTGGCGGTAGGCGAACCTACGGAGAAAATGTATGAGATGATAGAAGTCGTCAATGAAATCTTGCCAAAAGACAAGCCCCGATACCTCATGGGAGTCGGCACTCCCATCAACATCCTGGAAGGCATCGAACGCGGCATAGACATGTTTGACTGCGTCCTGCCGACGCGCAACGGGCGCAATGCCATGCTGTTTACAAAAAACGGCGTGATGAATATGCGGAATAAGAAATGGGAAATGGATTACTCCCCTATCGAAGAAGACGGAGCATCCTATGTTGACACCTTGTAAAAAAAAAGCATATTTGCGTCACCTTTTCCACGCGCAGGAACTATTGGCTCTGCAAATCGCATCCATCCACAACTTGGCTTTCTACCTGTGGTTGGTCAGAGAAGCACGCAAGCAAATCCTCGCAAACAATTACGCTGCATGGAAATCAAACATGGTCAAGCGTCTTTTCGAATCGACTATAAAAAGAGCTAATAAAGGAGGACTATGAAACTGAAGTTTTCGAATTTATTCCAAGTGCCGTTGCTCAAAAGATTGGATGTCTACATCATCAAAAAAATTCTTGGGCACCTACTTCTTTGCCATCGCACTGATCATATCCATTGCCGTAGTGTTTGACATGAACGAGAACTTGGATAAGTTCACGGACAAGGGAGCCACATGGTATGCTATCATTACAGAGTACTACCTGAACTTCATCCCTTATTTTTCCAATTTGTTCAGTCCTTTATTTGTCTTTATCTCTGTCATCTTCTTCACGTCCAAATTGGTGAAAACTCAGAAATTATTGCAATGTTTTCCACAGGAATGAGTTTTAAGCGCCTAATGCGTCCTTACATGATTTCAGCCGGACTCATCGCTCTTTTAACCTATTTCTTAGGTGCTTTTTATCATTCCTCGAGGCAGTGAAGTACGACTAAACTTCGAAGACCAATACAAAAAAAGAAAAAAGTGGACTATGTGCACAATGTCCAGATGGAAGTGGCAGACGGAGTCATCGCATACATCGAACGATATGAAGACTATAACAAGACAGGCTATCGTTTTTCTTTGGATAAATTTGTCGACAAGAAATTGGTCTCCCATTTGACAGCCCGACGGGTTGTTTATGACACATTAAGCGCCAACAAAGAACAATGGCAACTACGTGACTATATGATTCGGGAATTGGAGGGAATCATGAAATCATCAAGCGTGGAGACAAACTAGATACCATCCTCCATATACAGCCACGCGACTTCTTAATATCCAAGGGACAACAGGAGACTATGACCATCCCGGAACTGAAGTCTTATGTCGAACGGCAGAAAGAAAAGAGGATTTGCCAACATCAAAGAATTCGAAATCGAATATCACAAACGAATTGCCATGTCCTTTGCATCCTTTATCCTGACGACCATCGGACTCTCTTTATCATCAAGAAAGACAAAAGGCGGCATGGGTCTACATTTGGGTATCGGATTAGCCTTAAGCTTTTCCTATATCCTGTTTCAAACCATATCAGCAATTTTCGCAGTCAATGCAAACCTACCTCCCGTCATAGCTGTATGGATTCCGAATATACTTTATGCAGGCATTGCAGTATATCTCTACCATAAAGCTCGAAGTAATCTATAAATCGGCACCAAGCTGAAGTAGTAGACTACCGACAAGTCATTAGACATATAAAAAAACGCCGTATCTGAATGCCAATCGGGCATTCGTGATACGACGCTTGTTGCATTTTTCCTTAACGTCTTTTCTTCCAAATATTCTGACTACATTATTTTATATAATCAGAAAGTTGGTCAACCGTAATATTCTTGGCTATAATTATGCCTTCCTTATCCAATAGATAATTGCTAAACCCCTATTTAAATGATATATATCAAACAAATTTGAGGCTTCACCGGAAATATCCACATAACAGTGTGAAGATTCCAGTTGATCTTGTTTTATGGTCTCGTTAAATATTGATGGATATTCATCAAATGAAACTGAAACCATCTCTACATGTTGATTTGGTGATAAATCTTTCAACGCATGGTCAAACAGCGTATTGCTTGTACGTGCTGACGCATCATAGCTTGCCCAAAAACTTAAAAGCACATAATTGCCTTTAACGCCTCCAAGCACTTTTTTTCATCATTCCCTAAGGAGAAATCAGAACAACGTTTCCCACACTCAATCCGCTCGTGGGACGTCCCTTATCAATGAATGATGTTAAGGAAAATAATAATATTGCAACAAAATCCATCTTACATGTTTCATGCAGTACGATTTTAGTTAATACTATCTGGAGCTGCCTTAAACAGTGATTTCTCTCCAGAACATTACCTCTTTGTTTCACCTAAACAACAGGTCCAAACATGTTTAATGTCAGAAATCATGGTGCAAAAATCGAACTATTTTTCTTAACGGCCAAAAGATTTAGCGAAAAACATGTTTTATAACATATATTTCGGCTTTTTCAACCGGTTTTTCACATTCGTTTCACGTGAAATAACTACTTTTGTTAACTGTCTAATAATAACAACTAAAAAAGCATGAGCACTAATAACACGGAACTTATCCTAATTCGCATTACCGGACTAGACAGGCCTGGATTAACAGCTTCAATTACAGAAATATTAGCTCGATATGACGTAACAATCCTAGACATTGGACAAGCAGATATTCATAGCACACTTTCTCTAGGCATCTTATTCAAGACCTATGAAAATCAGTCTGGTAATATCATGAATGAAAGAATTGCTTTTCGAAGCATCCAATATCGGTGTCAACATTCGCTTTACCCTATTTCCACTGAAGAATATGAAAATTGGGTCAGTTTGCAAGGCAAGAACCGCTACATCTTGACGCTGTTAGGGCGCAAACTTACGGCCAAACAAATAGGCGCAGTAACACGAATTCTTGCGAATCAGGGGTTGAACATTGATGCCATCAAGCGTTTAACGGGACGTATTCCCTTGGATGAAGAAAAAGCCAGTACACGTGCCTGCATTGAGTTTTCGGTCCGTGGTACTCCCAACAACCGCCAGTCAATGCAGGAAGAGCTCATGAAGCTGTCACGTGACTTGGATATGGACTTTCGTTTCAGCTGGACGATATGTACCGCCGTATGCGCCGACTGATTTGTTTTGATATGGATTCCACCCTCATCAGAACAGAAGTAATCGATGAGCTTGCAGAACGTGCCGGAGTCGGACAGCAAGTACGCGAAATCACGGAACGTGCCATGCGGGGAGAAATCGATTTCATCGAAAGTTTTCGTGAACGGGTAGCTCTGCTTAAAGGACTAGACGAATCCGTCATGCAAGAAATCGCAGAAAACCTGCCCATCACAGAAGGAGTCGAACGACTAATGTACGTATTGAAACGGTATGGCTACAAGATAGCCATCCTATCCGGAGGATTCACTTACTTTTGGCAATTACTTGAAAAATAAATTCGGCATTGACTACGTATATGCCAATGAACTGGAAATCGTCGACGGCAAACTGACCGGACGCTATCTGGGCGAAGTGGTCGACGGCCGTCGCAAGGCCGAACTTCTCCGATTGATAGCCCAAGTGGAAAATGTCGACATCCGCCAGACCATTGCTGTCGGCGATGGAGCGAACGATTTGCCGATGATTTCACTTGCCGGATTGGGTATTGCTTTTCACGCAAAAACCTAAAGTCGTAGCCAATGCCCAGCAGTCAATCAACACGACTGGCTTGGATGGAGTTTTGTATTTCTTAGGATTTAAGGATTCCTACTTGGATGAACGAGGAAAGAAATTGTCTTAATACTAAAATTATCAATAACGATTCGCTATAAAAATACAATATGAACTTTACAGACCTAGACCTTGAAGATTGCGTTCTCGATGCTTTGGACGCCATGAATTTTCAAGAATGTACACCTGTACAAGAACAAGCGATTCCCATCCTATTGGAAGGGAAAGACCTCATCGGAGTGGCACAAACCGGAACTGGAAAGACTGCCGCCTACCTCCTGCCCGTATTGAACCAACTGAGCAAAGGCTCTTACAAAGAAGATGCCATCAACTGCATCGTCATGGCACCGACACGCGAGCTGGCCCAGCAAATCGACCAGCAAATCGAAGGTTTTTCTTACTTTATGCCTGTATCAAGCGTTGCCATTTACGGAGGAAACGACGGAATCCGTTATGAACAGGAGAAAAAGGGATTGGCACTAGAGCAGACATCATCATCGCAACACCCGGACGCCTGATCAGCCATTTAAACTTGGGAAACGTCGATTTGTCCCATGTCATTCTCGACGAGGCTGACCGCATGCTCGACATGGGATTCTATGACGACATCATGCAAATCGTCAAGAAATTGCCCAAAGAACGACAGACCATCATGTTCTCTGCGACTATGCCGGAGAAAATCAAGCAACTGGCTAAAACCATCCTGAATAACCCCTGTCGAAGTCAAAATCGCCGTGTCCAAACCTGCTGAAAAATCATTCAAACAGCTTACGTGTGCTATGAACGGCAAAAACTGGGCATCATCCAATCTTTATTTAAAGAAACAAAAACCTGAACGAGTCATCATCTTTGCTTCCTCCAAACTCAAAGTAAAGCGATGTCACGAAAGCACTCATGCGCTTGCATCTGAATGTCGGCGAATGTATTCCGACTTGGACCAAAAAAACAGCGTGACCACATCATGCACGAATTCAAAAACGGACGCATCGACATCCTAGTCGCAACAGACATTGTCGCACGAGGCATAGATATTGATGATATACGCTTGGTAATCAATTATGACGTACCCCATGATTGTGAAGACTATGTCCACCGCATTGGACGTACAGCACGTGCCAACCATGACGGATGCGCCATCACCTTCATCAGCGAAAAAGAACAAAACAATTTCAAAGCCATCGAAGATTTTATCGGCAAAACCATCTATAAAATACCCGTACCCGAAGATTTAGGAGAAGCCCCTGAATACAAGCCTCGTAGCCGGCAGGGTGAGCGGACAGGGAAAAAACGAGGTGGCCTGAAACACACGCGGCAGAGGTGGAAAAAGCTCTAGAAAGCAAACAAACAAGACCTCAAGCACAGCCTCACAACCTAAAGCTTGACATTCTAATCCCAATCAGCCATTGACCCCAAAAACCAGTCTTACCAAAAGAACTGCCCAAAAGCTGATTGGGATTTAAAATATGGCAAAAGAACAACTATTGCACTTGCCGTTGCTGTTCTGCATTATATCTGCTTCTCCCATTACAGGAATTGCGCTGACCAAATGCTCCAACTCAGTCCATTCCTCTGACGTAAGACTGAAACCAAAGCACGTAGATTTTCTTCCAGATGAAACAACTTGGTTGTCCCGGGAATAGGCACAATCCATGATGCCTTTTGAAGTAGCCAACCTAGTGCCAGCTGTGCC
>VOFD01002044.1_pt1 | contig 33492 bp, 47 predicted proteins | sample 5384101 | NCBI WGS metagenome assembly VOFD01 (sample SAMN12384723, study PRJNA508395) | human gut metagenome | isolation source: healthy gut C | host: Homo sapiens
AACGGCACGGGAGAAGAAGGCGAAGCGCTCACCGTCGTCGTAGAAGCCGTAGAGGCCGCGGCGCTTGAAGTAATACTCGTTGTCGAGGAAGTAGTAGGTCACGCCGTTGCGCTCAGCCTTGAACAGGCCGCAGTACTGGCTGCGCCAGCCCACGGGGACGGAGTAATTGGTCACGTATTCCAGCTTGTCACGGAACTTCAAATCACCGTACAGCGGCATAATGACGCGGGCGTCCACGCCGTCCTTGACAAGGGCCTTGGGCAGGGAGCCTGCCACGTCCGCTAGACCGCCAGACTTTGCAAAAGGGGCAGCTTCCGAAGCAGCGTACAGGATTTCTCATAGGATCGCTCCTTTCATATAGTGGGATATTTTCGTTCTCCCCCACCGCCCTTGCAGGCAGCACGAACCATTTTTACAAAAGAGCAGGCGGGGGCACACAGATGCCCCCGCCCCTCTCAAGAGGGGCTACCGGGGAGGAAGCCGCCCCTATGGATAACTCAGTAAAATCAGACGATGTGCTTCTTCTGGACGTAGACGGGGAAGCTCTCGGTGCCGGACAGCTTCTTGCCTGCGGTGATCTTGACGTTCTTATCAGTCACAACGCAATCCAGCTCGGCATCCGCTTCCACCACCGTATCCTGCATCAGGACGCAGTTCTTGACGACGGCACCCTTCTTGACCTTGACACCGCGGAACAGCACACAGTTCTCGACGGTGCCCTCGATGACGCAGCCGTCGGCCAGCAGGGAGTTGCTGACGTTGGAGCCGGTGACATAGCGGGTGGGGTTGTCGTCGCGGATCTTGGTGTAGACGGGGCTCTTCTTGGGGAAGAGCTTTTCCAGGTTCTCTCATCGGTCAGCTTCAGGTTCTCGTCGAAGTAGCTCTTCATGTCGCAGACATGTGCCACGTAGCCGGTGTATTCCAGAGCGCATGGATGTCCAGGATGTTGACGTTGTGGGCCAGGATGTCGCGCTCGAAGTAGATGAGGCCGCGGGAGGTAGCGTCCTTGACCAGCTTGATGAGGGTCTGGCGCTCCATGACATAGATGTCCAGATCGAGGTTCTGCTTGCCGGGGCGGTAGTCGTTGAACAGCAGCTCGGTCACACGGCCATCGGCATCGACGGTCAGGGTGTAGTTGTCGTTCTTGCGGCCCTCGGGGATCTCGGTCTTCTGGTAGGCCACGGTGACGTCTGCGCCGCTGGCCTGATGGGCAGCCAGCAGGGCGTTGAAGTCGTAGTTCAGGGCAACGTTGGCATCGCTCATGACCACGTACTTTTCCTTCTGGTTCTCGAGGAAGCTCATGATAGAGCCAAGAGCCTCGACGCGGCCCGAGTAGATGCGCACACCCTTCTCTCTGAAAGGCGGGACGATGTTCAGGCCGCCGTGACGGCGGGCCATATCCCACTCACGGCCGGTGCCCAGATGATCCATCAGGGAGTGGTAGTTTTTGCGCACCACGATGGAGACGTTGGAGATACCGCAGTTGGCCATGCTGGACAGAATAAAGTCCACCATACGGTAGCGGCCCGCAAAGGGGATCGAGGCCATTGCACGCTCGGTGACCAGCTCAGGTACGGTATTATCATAACTGTTGGGGAAAATAATACCCAACGCATTGGTGTTCTGGCTCAGCATACTTCCTCGCCCTCCTTGACGGAATCAAATACTTTGGCGCCCTCTTTCACGGTAGCGCCTGCGCCGATGGTAAGACCGGTACCTACATGTGCGATGGGGCCGTCGCCGCCGACCTTGGCGCCCGCGCCCACCACGACGTTCTCAGCGAGGATGCAGCGCTTGACCACTGCGCCTGCCTTGACCACGACGCCATCCATCAGGACGGCATCCTTCACCGTTGCGCCCTCTTCCACCACGACGCCGGCGCTCAGCACAGAGTGCTCGACGCGGCCGTAGATCTGGCAGCCCTCGGTGACGAGGGAGTCCTGCACCACAGCGCGGGGGCCGATCTTCTGTGAGACAGGACCGGGTTGCGGCTGTAGATCTTCCACTTCTTGTCGAAGATGTCAATGCCGGAGTTTTCGGGATCCAGCACTTCCATGTTGGCTTCCCACAGGCTGTCGATGGTGCCCACGTCGCGCCAGTAGCCTTTGAAGTGGTAAGCATACATCTTGCGGCCGTCCCGCAGCAGGGCGGGGATGATGTTCATGCCAAAATCGTTCTTAGAGTTGGGGTCCGCTTCGTCCTCTTCCAGATACTTCTTCAGCACATCCCAGTTGAAGATGTAGATGCCCATGGAAGCCAGGTTGGACTTGGGTACCGGAGGCTTCTCCTGGAACTCGGTGATGCGGTCATTCTCGTCAGCCACCATCAGGCCGAAGCGGGAAGCCTCTTTCCAGTCCACTTCCATAACGGCCACAGAGAACTCCGCGCCCTTCTCTTGTGGAAGCGCAGGAAATCGGCATAATCCTGCTTGCAGATCTGGTCGCCGGACAGGATGATCACGTACTCGGGATCGTAGCTGTCGATGAAGCCGATGTTCTGATAGATGGCGTTTGCCGTGCCCTTGTACCAGTCGGTACCCTTGGCCTGCTCGTAGGGCGGCAGAGTGTGCACGCCGCCGTGCAGACGATCCAGATCCCAGGGCTGGCCGTTGCCGATGTACTCGTTCAGCTTCTGGGGCTGATACTGCGTTGCGATGCCAACGGTATCAATGTTGGAGTTTACGCAGTTGGACAGCGGGAAGTCCACGATGCGGTATTTGCCGCCGAAGGACACCGCCGGTTTTGCCGTTTTCTGTGTCAGCGCGTACAAGCGCGAGCCACGTCCGCCGGCAAGGATCATTGCCACGATTTCTTTTGCCATAGCTATATTCTCCCCTTTAACATTTCCTGATATTTGGGTGGAAATGGTTCAACAATGTTGGTCGGCCGAAGAGCCTCATTTTTCGGGCTGCCGCTTTTTTGGTGCGGGGCTTACGGGCGGGCTTTGCAGCGGGCTCTGCCTCGGCGGCGGTTTCGGCCTTGGGTTTGCGGCCACGCTTGGCCGGGGCCTTTTGTTCCGCAGCGGCTTCTGCCTTGGCCGTCTTCTTCACGGTCTTTTTGGGCTTTTCCTCCGCGGGCTTTGCAGCCTTGGCCTTGGTGGTGCGGGTCTTTGGTTTTCTTTGCGGTCGTCTTTCTCTGCCTTTTCCGTGGCCTTGTCCTCCGCCGTCTTGCGGGAGCGCTTTGCAGGCACCTCAAAGTAAAGCACGCTCATGGGGGGCAGCGTGATGGTGATGCTCTGCTCGAAGCCATGGAGCGGCTTCTTCTTGGAGCGGACAGCCTTGTTGTGGACGCTACCGGAGCCGCCGAACGCCTCGTCATCACTGTTCAGGATCTCCTTGTAAGTGCCGGAGTTCGGTGCGCCCAGCGTATAGCCCTCGCGCAGGACGGGGTTGAAGTTGCACACCACGAGCATCTGCTTGCCGCTGGTGTCCTTGCGCAGGAAGGCCACCACGCTCTGCCGCGAGTCGTCGGGGACGATCCACTGGAAGCCCTCCCAGCTGTAATCGATCTGCCAGAACGCGGCAATTGGTCCTTGTAGAATTTATTCAGCGTCTTGACATAGTTCTGCAGCTCGGTGTGCTTGTCGTAATCCAGCAGCATCCAGTCCAGCGGCTTGGCCTCGTTCCACTCGGTAAACTGACCGAACTCCTGGCCCATGAAGAGCAGCTTCTTGCCGGGGTGTGCCAGCATGTAGCCGTAGAACGTGCGGAGGTTTGCGAACTTGGCCTCATAGTCCCCCGGCATCTTGTTGATGAGGCTGCCCTTGCCGTGCACGACTTCGTCGTGGCTGATGGGCAGGACGAAATTCTCGCTGAACGCGTAGAAGAAGCTGAACGTGACCTTGTTGTGGTTGCCCGCGCGGAAGAGCGGGTCAGTCTTCATGTAGCTGAGCATATCGTTCATCCAGCCCATGTTCCACTTGAAGTTGAAGCCAAGGCCGCCGTCCGAAGCAGGCTTTGTGACCATCGGCCATGCGGTGGACTCCTCCGCGATCATGTATTTGTGGGGGTGGCGGCCCAGCACGGTGCTGTTCAGCTTGCGCAGGAACGCGACAGCCTCCAGATTTTCCTTGCCGCCGTCCTTGTTGGGCTCCCACTCGCCCTGCTTGCGGTTGTAATCCAGGTACAGCATGGATGCCACCGCGTCCACCCGCAGGCCGTCGACGTGATATTCCTCCAGCCAGAACAGCGCGTTGGAGATCAGGAAGCTCTGCACCTCGTTGCGGCCGAAGTCGAACACCATGGTGCCCCACTCCTTATGCTCGCCGCGCTTCGGATTTGGGTCCTCGTAGCAGGCTTCGCCATCAAAGTTGTACAGGCCGAACTGGATCCTTCGGGAAGGAGCAGGCACCCAGTCCATGATCACACCGATGCCGGCGGCGTGCAGCTTATCCACAAAGGACATGAAGTCCTTGGGGGTGCCGTAGCGGCTGGTGGGCGCAAAATAGCCCGTGACCTGGTAGCCCCAGCTGCCATCGAAGGGATATTCCATCACCGGCAGCAGCTCCACATGGGTATAACCCATCTCGGTGATGTAGGGGATCAGCTGGTCGGCCAGCTCTGCGTAGTTGTAGGGCTTGTCGCCCTCCTTCATCTTCCAGCTGCCGACGTGCATCTCGTAAATATTCATCGGGCTGTTGATCACATCAGCCTTTTTCTGTGCTGCCTGCCATGCATCATCGTGCCACGCAAAACCACTGATATCGTAGACCTTGCTGCCGTTGGACGGGCGGGTCTCGGCGTGGAACGCATAGGGATCAGCCTTATAGACCAGATCACCTGCGCGGGTGGTCACGCAGTATTTATAAACATCATATTCCTTCATGCCCGGGATGAACAATTCCCATACGGAATCGCCATCCACCTTGCGCATGGGGTGGCTGCCGGGCTTCCAGCTGTTAAAGTCGCCCACCACGCTGATGGCCACAGCATGGGGTGCCCATACGCGGAACACCACACCTGCTTCACCGGCACGCGTTTCCATGTGTGCGCCAAAGTAGCGGTATGCTTCACAGTTATTGCCCTGTTTGAACAGATACACCGGCAGGTCCGATGCATTGCTCTGGATCTTCTCCTCGGTCGGTTTCATAGACTGCTCCTCCCCGTACAGATCCGCAACGCGCACCTGTAGCTTTTTACCCTTTTATATTAAAGAATTTCGGTCTGTTTTTCAAGAGTTTCGCCGCATTTTACTGTAAAATTTACCATAATCTTTTCATTGATATTTTTTCCTTATATACATACCCGCAAATTTTTACAAATTTTATGGTGAATCCTGCCAATCTGACAAAAAAAGAGCCTCTGCGCACCCTCCCAAAGGGAAGGTGTACAGAAGCTCTCTGTTTCTGTTGAAAATTTTCAGTTCCGGTTTCCCCGGTTCTTTTCGGCCTGCTCAGTCCACCACGTAGACGTTCACCTGAATGGCTCCATTGATCACGCTCTCGGCGTAGGTCTCGTAGAACAGGTCCACAAGGATCTGGCCCTTCTGCACGGCAATGCCGGTATCGGTAGCCACCGCATAGCCGTACACGAACTTGCCGTCGGTGGAGGTGATATACAGCTTGGTGCCGTAGGGGATCACATCCGGGTCCACAGCCACAGTGCCGTAGCCCAGACCCAGACCGGAAGAACCCTTGCCGGTCTTGGAATAGTAGCCGGTGGCCTTGCCGGTGAGCACCTTGCTGTAAGAGGCGGGTGCATTGGTGGTGCCGTCCGGGCCGGTCAGCGGGGAGACCGGCGCGCCTGCGCCATAGGTCTTTACGATGTGGTTGGTCGGCTCCACAGTGGTGGTGGAATCCACCACGATGCTGTTTTCCAGCTCGCCGTCCACATAGCGGTCGCGGGTGGTGATGGTCTGCTGGCCTTCCGCACCATGGCGCACCGTGGTGGCGCGGCCGGTGTTGCGGAAATACAGGCTGGTGTAGACGTACTCGGTATCGTAGGGGATGGCCTGCGTCTCCACACGGTCGGTGTAGTCCACGCGGTGCACCGTGATGGTGGAACCTGCGCTCACCAGCTGGTCCAGAGCAGGCTCGGTGTAGTCGTCACCCTCCAGGGTGATACCGGCACGCTTCAGGGCATCCGCCACGGTGCCGAACACCATTTTGACGGGGTACTCCTGACCGTCGGCAGTGATGCTGACGGAGAATGCGCGCTCAATGTTCAGGGCGGCAAGATTGCCGCTGTAGGCCGTGTAATAGACCTGGTCGCCCTCTTCGGACTGGATGCCGGAGAGGCTCATGACCTTAGCGGGGTCGGTGGCAGAGGTGAGGATCACCTGCTTGGCCCCATTGGAGTCGGTGACGTAGGTCAGCCGCAGATTCGCAGCGGTCACACCAAGGGTAGCCACAAGGCACACGACCATGACACAAAACGCCAGCACGCGGGAAGAGACTGCATGCTTGCAGTCAGACAATGCTTTCTTCAATTTTACGGAAGCGATACGAGACAACTCCTCTCTTTTCAAAATTGGCTGCGGCTGCGGACATGTTTTTCATGCCCCGGCCGCCCGGACTGCGGGGCGGGCAGAAGCCATCTGGCCCCACAATCAAATACGATGCCCTCTTTTTGGTAAAATCGAGCATCGTATACAATTTGGACTCCGCTGCGGAGGGTGCAGTTACCCTCCCGGCCCGGACCCCATCTGCCCGCGCCGCGCCGTATATAAGACGGCTTTTTACTTCATCCAGATAATTTTTAAACGCTGCAACGTCTGTTGGTTCCGTTGAGCGAGTCTTATTTTACCAGTCCAATGGCCATTTGTCAAATCACCTTCTCATACTTTGTTAGTTTTTTGACGTTATTTTTTGTGCAACTTTAACATTGTTTTCTCCAAAATATTGTTTTTTCGGTTATTTCCTTCCGATTTTCGACCTGTTTTCTGGGGTGTTATGTTCACGAATTTTTAACATTTATTTTGGACTTTTTGCACCGGAAACTGCACTTTTGGGTTCGTTTTCCCATGCGGCAAGCGGCCAAAAATCGCTGGTTTTCCGTACGAAGCCACCTCTTTTTCATCCCATTTTTCACCCACAAAGAACTGTGCGAATTACTCATGAAAAGCGCCTTCCGGCAAAATGCCGAAGCACAGAAATTTGTGCAGCAAAAGACCACACTGGCAGCTGCCGGGCAGCGGCTGTACAATCAAACAAAAACAGAAAGGAAGGTTTTCAAGTGAACATCAAGATCATTCAAAGGCAGTGCGGCGGCACCGAATTTCTGTCCCAGCCGCACCGCCTGCACCTCGGTGCACAGAACGCTGCCGGTGTGGACGAGCTGTGCTTCACGCTGCCGGAAGCATGGGCCGGGTGCACCGTTGCGCTCTACCTGCGCCGCAGCGACGGCACCCAGCTGGCCCCGGTCTCACTGGACACGCAGCACTGCGTCACCGTGGACCGCCGCCTGACCGGAAGCACCGGCGGACAGTGGATGCTGGCAGCCATCGATGCCAGCGGCTACGCCGCCTATACCCGGCCCGGCAGCTACGACACCTACGCCACCCTGCCCACCGACGGCGGCGCGGAAGAGCTGCCGCCCTCGCAGTATGAGCAGTTCGTGGCGCGCGTGCTGGAAAGTGCCAGTACCGCTTCCACCGCCGCACAGCGTGCCGCAGCCAGTGCTGCAAGCACGGCATCCAATGCGGCACAGGCCCAGACCGCGGCACAGCGCACCAGCGCCGACAGTGCCGCTGCATCCCGCTGTGCAGCCCGTGCCGAGGCTGCTGCCGCACGGGCAGAGGAGCTGGTGCCTACCGACGGTCAGGTAGTGAGCGTGAAGTAAAGGCGGTGAACGGAATGGAAACGATCTTATCCGCTGTCATTGCCGGGGCCGTGACCCTGATCGGCGTGCTGATCGCCAACAGCCGCAGTCAGGCCGTGACCGACACCAAGCTCGAAGAGCTGACCCGCGAGGTGCGCGAGCATAACAATTTTGCCCGCCGCGTACCGATTTTAGAAGAACAGATGAAGGTGGCCAACCACCGCATCGCTGACCTTGAACAAAATGAGAAAGTGAGGAATTGATATGAACTTTGGTAAAGGACCCCCAGCCGGACCCCAAGGACCCCGACACCACCATCACCGAGGGCGCCGTCATCGACACCAGCAAGAAGGATGAGGAGTCCGGCAAGACGGGCAAGATCGGTGAGGCCACCAAGACCGAGACCGTGGACCCCGATGCCTCCACCACTGAGGTAGAGATGGGCAAGACCACCACCCACCCCGACGGCAGCACCACCACCCCGGGTACCCAGATCACCACCGACCAGGGCACCGGCGAGGCAAAGGCTGAGACTGAGACCGAGACCCAGGAGACCGGCGATAAGCAAAGGACGAGAAGAAGGGCCAGATCGACCTGGACCAGGAGCTGGGCGAGGACCGCTCGAAGCTGACCTGGGACGGCGTGGACGCCGAAGCCGGGAAGGACCAGGAAGAAAAGGCCAAGTACAACGGCTATACCATCCAGGAGTCCAAGCCCTCTGCGGACGGCAACTCCAAGGAGCTGACCCTGAAAAAGACCGAGACCGGGGAGGAGAAGCGTCTCTCTGCCGAGGATATCGCCAAGCTGATGGACGAGAGCGAGCACCTGGACAAAAAAGGAGGACGGCTCCTATACCCTGAAAAAGACCGAGGACATCCTGGACGAGGAGGGCAAGGTCATCGGCACCCGTACCACGGTGTACCAGATCACCCGGGATTCGGTGCAGACCACCACCGAGACCACCCTGAAGATCCGGATGGACAAGGGCACCAAAAAGGGCTCCGTGAAACTGGACACCCCTGATCCAGCAGCCGGACATCAATGACGAGGAGACCGAAAAAGTCCTTCTCCCCTCCGGGAAGCTGGAAAATATCCTCCAGGACCCCACCACCGTTAAAAAAGGACGACGGCACCTACATCTATACTGAGACCATCCCCAATGAGGACGGCATCACCATCCGGGAGTACACCATCACCAAGACCGATAAGGCCCGGGACCTTACCTACCAGGAGCTGGCTGATCGTCTGGGCGAAGACTTTACCGGCGACCAGGATGGCGTACTACAAGGGTGAAAAGCTGACCGTTGAGCAGATGGAAGCCAAGCGTCACGCCCTGCGCTATCAGGTCCAGATCAAGGAGACCCACAAGACCTTCGACCAGGTGAGCGGAAAGGACGAAGCCGAAACCGCCGCCAAGACCGAGGCCATCAAGGGCGCTCTGCGGAATGCTGCCAAGAAGAATGGCATTGAGCTCACTGAGGATGATCTGAAGGACATCAAACTCACAGGCGGCGACCTGGTCGTTACCCGGGATGGCAAGAAGTATACTTTCCACTATACTGAGGCAGATGTCAAATATTCTACTCCCACTTCCACCGACGATACCACCGTGGACAGCAAGGACGCCGAGGACGTGAAGGAGACCACCGTGACCGGCACCGCCTATGTCACCCGCGGCACCATCTCCTGGTCCAAGCAGGACGAGAAGGGCAACTATACGGCCTCCGGGACCCTCAAGCCCGGTGACAACCACATTGCTTCTAAGCCTGCGAAACCCACCGGCGACAATGTGACCTTTACCCAGGAAGGCGATGCTGCCGTCTACACCGTGACCACCAAGAACGACGACGGCAGCATCACCGAGACCATCTACACCTTTAGCGAAGCAGTCGTCTCCCCCTTAGTCCTTCCGAGGAGAGACAGGCCGCCTGGGAAGCTCTCGCCGCCTCCACTGGCAAATCCATTGATCAGCTGCAGGCCGAGGGCTACACCATCAGTGACATCAAGTTTGATTCTATCGCCAAATCCACCTGGACCGTGGAGACCAGGACCCGCACGACCAAGACAGAGAACACCCCCTCAACAAACCTCTGGTAGCCCAAGGCGACCCCACCTGGACCCTGGAGGGCGACACCCTTACGGTCGGCAAAGATACCTACACTGGCCTGAAGCAGAACCCTGACGGCACCTACACCGCCACCAAGGAGGATGGCGACAAGACCATCACCTACACCTTTACTCTTGGGGAAGAAAAGGACCTGGATGAACCAGGCCATGCTGGCTGCGAAGTTCCCGGAATCCAATGGTCAGATCACTTTGGATACCACTGCTAAGACTGCCACCTACAAGGTCGGCGAAACCACCGTTACCATCGACTACAGCAACCTGAGCAAAAAAGACCCTGAAGATCGACAAGTCGGTCAGCGAGGCTGTCTCCGTGACAGAGACCATAAAGGACGGTGACAAGGCAGCCCTAGAGGCCGCACAGGAAAAGTTGTACCAGGAGCTGAAGAAGAAGGTAGAATCCATTCACCTGAAGGACGGCGAGGAGCTTTTGGATCGGCGACCTGCAGATCACGGACATCGACAAGCAGAAAACGGAGATCATCAAGCACTTTACCACGGCTGTGTCCCACGAAAATATGTCCCAGCAGGCCCTTATCGCCGCCCTGAACGCCCAGGCCGACGAGGCAAAAAATCAAACGGTGGTCGTGAACAAGGGCACCAAGTACGAGGAAAAGTTGGACAACTACTACTCCGGTAAGAAGGAGAACTTCGAGCATACGCCTGCGAAGCCTCCCAAGTACAGAGATCTGGCAGAGAGAGACGACATCCGTCATCTGGACCTGGCCTCCGGTGCCAAGATGGACAAGCTGCCGGGTAAGGACGGCAAGGTGACCCAGACCGACTGCGTGCTCCTTGCCAAGAACCAGAAGCTGGAATGGAACTACGACGCTGATAAACTGGTAAAGGGCGATGGCAACACGACCGTGGGCCTGAAGCAGTACATCTCCAAGGACACCGAGGACGGCAAGGGGAGCTATCACTACGAGTATGACCGCCTCAGAGGTGAAGGTGAAAACAAAAACCCCGAGAAGAGTGCCTTCTACAAGCTCACCGGCACCGTGGCCTATGATGCGCTCAAGGATAAAAATGGCAACATTACCGAGTACTCCGGTTGGTTTGCTGAGGAAACTGCCGTCAATGACTACTTAAAGGCTGTTGGACGCACTGACGAAACCTACTGGACCCTCACCGATAAGCAAAGGGCCGAGATCCTCGGCACCTATGTAGTGCCCATCACCACTGGCAGTAAAACGATCTACCAGGTCTACACCAAGACTGCCGAGATGACCTCCTACGGCTATATGACCCGGGACGCCAACACCTGCGTCAACAGCACCTTTGGCCGCCAGTACGACAGCTGGGATAATCCCGAACGATACAGGAGATGGGACTATATCGGCGGCTACGATCTGATGATCAGCGACCTGGTGCAGGTCAGCGAGGGCAAGGTGGTGGGCCAGACCCAGTCCGACATCAAGACCCTTTGGGCTCCTCTGGCCATCCGCTCCACCCAGAACCTGGAGAACAAGAGCCTGCAGCTGAACAACAAGCAAACCAGCACCCCCAAGGTCACGACCGAGAACCTTGGCAGCGGCTATGAGGAGGAAGGCAACTTCACCTACAATGTCTCCTATAAGCACACCGATACCTACACCGACAACTGCAACAAGGGCGTCAAGGGTACCGGCACGGGCAAGTACAAGACCTTTACCCAGCTGCTGAAGGAGAAGTTCTCCGGCAAGGGCGAGACCAGCTACGATACTGGCAGCATCAGCTACACCTACCGCACCACAGAAAATGTGGACACCACCGCCCTGAGCAAGGAGACCAAGAACACCACCACCGCCAAGGCAACCTACAACTTTACCACCGTGGCCCGGAAGAACTTTACCGTCACCACCCCTGCTGACCCGGAGGAGCCCACGCCTCCCCAGGAGGAAGAAGTAGAGACCCCGGACGAAGTCGTGACCCCGGAGACCCCCGAGCTGCCGCCCGTGCAGGACGCCACCCCGGACCAGGTGATCGCTCCGGCCAACCCCGAGCTGCCCCCTGTGCAGGATGCCACTGCACTGCCGCAGACCGGCGTGAACTGGATGGCCGCTCTGGGCATGGCATTCAGCGGCATGCTGCTGACCATCGCAGGCGCATTCGCCAGCCTCAAGTACAAGGAAAAGCACTGATGCTTTTCCCTTCCAACGTGATCCACGTCAAGTCGTAAACGCATAGAAAGGGCCTCCCCATTCCGGGAGGCCCCTTTCGTGTTGTGTTCGGCTTATGCTTCCGCATTCCCCACGCTCATGTACTCCTTGCAGAAGGAGTAATCCTGATAAAACGGCTTGTTGCGGCCATGCTGACCGGCCACATAGGAGCACATGTTGGCACTGCCCGCCGACACGCCGATGCAGCAGTCGAACTGCACGCCCTCTTCCATGCAGCGGTCCAGCACACCGGCCCGTAAATGCCCCGCAGGCCGGAACTTCCGGTGCCTGCGGGGCGGCTTTTCGCATTTATGAAACGGAGGAAAACGCTCAGAGGTCTGCGCCGTTGGAGCGGATGACCTTCTGATACCAGTAGAAGGAATCTTTCTTGCTGCGGGCCAGCGTACCGGTGCCGTCGTCCTGCTTGTCCACATAGACGAAGCCGTACCGCTTGCTCATCTCGCCGGTGGAGGCGGACACCAGGTCGATGCCGCTCCAGGCGATGTAACCCATCAGGTCCACGCCGTCGGACACAGCCTGCTTGACCGCCTCGATGTGACGGCGCAGGTAGTCGATGCGGTAATCATCGTGGACACTGCCGTCGGGCTCCACCGTGTCGTGGGCACCCAGACCGTTTTCCACCAGGAACAGCGGTTTCTGGTAGCGGTCATACAGCTGGTTCATGGTGATGCGCAGGCCCAGCGGGTCGATGGCCCAGCCCCACTGGCTGGTCTGCAGATAGGGGTTCTTCACCGAGCGCACCACGTTGCCGTCGTTCACGGCCTTGCCCTCCAGGCTGGCCGCCACGCAGCGGCTGGCATAGTAGCTGAAGGAGATGAAGTCCACGGTGTTCTCCCGCAGCAGGGCGTCATCGCCGGGCTCGGTGTGCAGCTGCACCTGCTTTTCCGCAAACAGCTTGCGGGCGTAGCCGGGGTAGCGGCCCCGCACCTGCACGTCGATGAAGAGCAGGTTTTCCTGCTCCTTCTGCACCGACTCCCAGACGTCCTCCGGGTTGCAGGAGTAGGGGTAGAAGCTGCCGCCGGCCAGCATGCAGCCCACCTGATTGGCGGGGGTCGTACTGGTGGGCCAGGCGGGTGGCCGTGGCGCTGGCCAGCAGCACATGGTGGGCCGCCTGATAGATCACCTGACTGCGGTTCTCGCCCTCCTGGAAGGTGATGCCTGCCCCGGAGAAGGGGCTGTGCAGCAGGATGTTGATCTCGTTGAAGGTAAGCCAGTAGTGCACAAGGCCGGAGTATTCTTTGAAGCAGGTCTCGGCGTAGCGGGCAAAGCATTCCAGCGTTTTGCGGCTGCGCCAGGAGCCGTACTGCTCCACCAGACCCATGGGGATGTCAAAGTGGCTCAGGGTCACCAGCGGCTCAATGCCGTACTTGCGGCACTCCTTGAACACATTGCGGTAAAGGTCACACCCTCCGGGTTGGGGGTCCGTTCATCGCCGTGGGGGTACAGGCGGGACCAGGAGATGGAGGTGCGGAACACCTTCAGCCCAGCTCTGCCATCAGGGCGATGTCCTCTTTGTAATGGTGGTAGAAGTCCACGCCGGTGTGGCTGGGGTAATACTCCCCTGCCTGCAGCGTCGGGTGGGGCGTGCCGCCCAGCTTGACCTCCATGCGGTGGACACCGTGGGGCATCATGTCGATGTTGCTCAGACCGCGGCCGCCCTCGTTGTAAGCGCCTTCGGCCTGATTGGCCGCAATGGCAGCACCCCAGAGGAAATTTTCGGGCAGTTTGTAATCAGACATGGGAATCACTCCTCTTCCGGGAGATCCTCAAAGCCGATCACCAGCGTCAGCACAAAGGACAGCACGATGGACAGCACCGAGATGCCGGCGATCCAGGCGATGCTCACACCGGGGTTGGCCGGGTCGATGAACTGCACACCGGTGAGAACGCTGGGCGACACCATGGAACGGCTGGCCAGACCTGCCATGCCGGCCAGGCAGCCGCAGACGAAGCCGGTGATCAGGGAAGCGATCAGGGGGCGCTTCAGGCGCACGGCCACGCCGTAAAGGGCAGGCTCTGTGGTTCCTGCGATCAGAGCAGAGGAAGCGGCAGCCAGAGCGGTCTGGCGCAGCTCGCTGTTCTTGGTCTTGAAGGCAACGGCCAGGGACACGCCGCCCAGAGAGAGGTTTGCACCGATCTCAGAAGGCATAACCGTTCCCTCCATTCCAGTATCGGAGATGGTCTGCAGGATGGTGGGGGTGAACACGCGGTGCATGCCGGTGATGACCAGCAGGGGCCAGAGGGCGCCCATGATGCCCACAGCCAGGAAGCCCAGCTTAGCCTGCACGAAGTAGACGAATGCGGAGATGCCCTCGCCGATCATGATGCCGACCGGGCCGACCACGATGATCGCAATGGGAGCAGCAATGAGGAAGATCAGCATGGGCTTGAGGAAGTTCTTGGTGACAGCCGGGGTGATCTTGTCGATGGCACGCTCAATGTAAGACAGGATCCAGGTCATGCACAGGGCCGGGATGACGGTGTGGTGTACTTGACGCCCACCACCGGGATGCCCAGGAAGTGTGCGGCGGTATCGCCGACCGTGACAGCCTCCATCATGGTGCGGAAATCCGGGTGCAGCATCAGGCCTGCAATGGCAATGGCGATGAACATATTGGTGTTGAACTTCTTGGAAGCAGAAGCGGCCACCATCACCGGCAGGAAGTAGAAGGCTGCGTCACCGATGGTGTTCAGGATCTTGTAGGTCTCGCCGTCGGCCGACAACACGCCTGCCATGCCCAGCAGCATGACCAGCAGCTTGACCATGGAGCCGCCGATGATGGCGGGGATCAGCGGGGACATGGTGCCCACAACTGCATCCAGAATGTTGTTGCCCACCTTCTTCAGGGTCAGGGGCTCCTTCTTCTCGCCGCGGGCCACCTGGCTTGCCTCGCCGAAGTCGCCCATCTTGAGCACTTCGTTGTAGGCCTCTTCCACATGGTTGCCAATGATGATCTGGTACTGGCCGCCCTGGTTTACGACGCCCATCACGCCGTCGGTCGCCTTGACGGCTGCGTCGTTGATCTTGCCCTCGTCCTTCACCACGAAGCGAAGGCGGGTCATGCAGTGGGTCACGCTGGCAATGTTCTCCACACCGCCGATGTTCTCCACGATCTTTTTGGAGATTGCAGCATAATCTTTTGCCATGATTGTTTCTCCTTTACCTTTTCAAGTCATCAATTTCCGGTCGAAGTACTTCTGATGCGTCCATTATAGACGCAGGCAGGTGGTTTGTCAGCAGTTTCTGGGCATAAAAAACAAGTGCCGTTTTTTCGCACTTGTTTTTTCCAGGTAACACCCTGTTTTTTATTTTGGACTTTTTTCAGATGGCTGCCGGGCCCTCGGAGGTGTAGCGGTAGAGCTTTTTGCCCAGCCGCTCCACGATGCTCATGGCCGGGAGCTGGGTCGTCACATCGTAGACTCCCCAGCCGCTCGTAGGTGACATAATAGGCAAGGTTGTAGTCCGAGAGCTTGGCGATGGTGAGCGCTTGTTTGCCTCAATGGTCTCGGCGGTCAGGTCCACACAGTGGGTCTCCAGCTCAAAGGCTTCGCCCGGCTCGTTGAAGCCGATGTGGCCGTCGTGGCCGATGCCCAGCAGCTGCAGGTCGATGCCGCCCACAGCGTGGATGATCTGGTTGTACTTTGCGCAGGCTCCTCTGCATCGGGGTTGGTGCCGTCCGGCAGGTTGATCTTTGCAGGGTCGATGTTCACTTGTCGAACAGGTTGCGGTGCATGAAGCTCCAGTAGCTTTCCGGGTGCTCCTTGGGCAGGCCGCGGTACTCGTCCAGATTGACGGTGGTCACCTCCGAGAAAAATGTCGCCCTTGTTGTACCAGTCCACCAGCTGTGCATACGCGCCCACGGGGGTGCCGCCGGTCGCCAGACCCAGCACGCAGTTGGGCTTCATGATGACCTGTGCGGAAATAATGTTTGCCGCCTTGCGGGACATGTCTGCGTAATCCTTTGCACGAATAATCTTCATCACAAACGACCTCTTTCATCTTTCATCTTTGCTGCGTTCACCGCGCAGCATCGGTTTTGCGCTTCCACGCATTCTATTGCAATTCTACCACAATTCACCGGATGCTGTCCAGCATTCTAGCGCATTCTGACCGAATTTTGCTGTTTTTCAGCCGATTCGTCCAAAATCCGCATTGGAATTCCTGCACCTCTAGTGAGGATTTTTGGGCTTCTTTTGTGCCAAAAAGACAAAACAGCGCCCCCTGCGCCGTCCGAGACGGTTCAGGGGCGCTGTCATTGCGGTTCAGGGAATGCTGCGGGGATCAGTCTGCAGACAGATAGTGCATGGCCTTGCGCAGGCGTGCCTCATTTTCTGCGGTGGGCTCCATGAAGGGGCTGTGGAACAGATCCTGGAACAGGTTCTCCATCTTGGGGAGTTCGGGTCGATGCCGATGTCCTCCAGGGTCAGGGGCATGTTCATGCTGCGCATGAAATCACGGAAGGGTGCCACCTGCTCCGGATGGCCGTTGAAGGCCAGCTGCAGGCAGTCGCCGATGGCCACGATCTCACCGTGCAGGTAGGGCTTTGCCTCCTGGGTGAAGTGAGTGCGCACCAGCTCGTAGGTCTCGTGGCCCAGAGCGGTCTGGCCAAAGCCCTTGCTCACGCCGCTGACGATGCCGGCCACGGCAACGTTCAGGTAGGCGATATCCTCCACGGCCTTGGTCAGCTTGCCCTCGGCAATGTCATGGCAGGCCTGATGGGCCTCCTTCTCGTAAACATGGTAAGCCATCTCTGCGATGGTGTAAGCGGTGAACAGACCGATGCTCACATCGTCCAGCAGGATCTCGCTGCGGCCGTTCTGGATCTCGATCATCTTGGCCATGCCGTCCATGATGCCACTGGCTGCGTAGCGCGGGGGCTCCTTGCAGATCACGTCCATATCCATGACGATGGCGTTGACCTCGTGGTCATAGCGCAGGCTGCCCAGGGAGGCACCCTCGGCAGTGTACATGACGCTCAGCGGGGCAAATGCCGCGCAGGTGGCAATGGAGGTAGGCACCTCCACGATGGGCAGGTCGCCTGCAAAGTGTGCCGTAGCCTTGGCCTGATCCATGATGCGGCCGCCGCCGACACCCACGATGACCTGGCAGCCAGTGGTCAGGGCCTGCAGGGGCGTGCTCCTTGGCGCCTCGTAGGTGTTCTGATCCGGGTACAGGGAGAGTTCAAACTCCACACCGGCATCCTTCAGGCTCTTTTCTGCCTTGCCTTCGGTGGCTGCCCAGGCGCGGGGGCCGGCAATGACCAGGGCCTTTTGCCCAGACGTGCCACCTCGCCGCCCAGCAGGTTCAGGGCGCCTGCTTCCTGCAGGTAACGGCCAGCGCCGAACTTGTAAGCGTTATCCAGTTTGATATCGGCCAGACTTCTTGCTTCTGCCATAGTTTTTACACTCCTTACTCCATGTAAGCACCCTTCATGGCGCTGACTGCGTGCTGGCTGTACAGCTTCAGCAGGCCATGGGTGTATTTGCTTGTAAAACCTTTCCAGTTTGCTTTGCGCTCTGCCAGAATGGCGTCCATTTCTTCGGGGGTCTTGTGCTCGCCCTTCACACCGGTGATCTCCAGGCGGCGGGCCTCCACGTCCAGTTCAATGATATCGCCCTCTTCCACCAGTGCGATGGGACCGCCTGCGCGTGGTTTTGATGAAAATTGCCGTTGGAGTAAAGCTATTGAATTAAAAGGAAAAAAGTTACCCGAAAAAAAATATATCTTCCGAAAGACGAACCGATATTTTTCGGAGCTTATTCCGATAATTACAGAACAAAATGGAATAACGCGGCGGAAAGAATTAAAAATCTCGGGATTAAAATCGAATATATAGATTATGATTTCTTTTACGCTGCCGCAAAGATTCTTTACGAAGGCGCATATGTAGCTGAAAGATGGCTTGATTTAAAAGAATTTGTGGAGAAAAACCCTAATAAGACTTTTCCGGTAACCGAAATTATATTAAGAAGCGGTGCAAAAGAAAGTATACTGCCGCGGAATTATTTAAGAACCTTCATGATTTGCAAAATTACAGACATAAAGCTAGTATATTACTTAAAAATTCTGTCATGATTATGCCTACAGCCGGAGGAAGTTTCACAAGAGATGAAGTAAGAGAAAACCCTATTGAAACAAACAGCATGATGGGACTATATACAAATCATTGCAATCTTTTGAACTTATCCGCAATTGCAATTCCCGAAAACAGTACTGATAAAAATTTACCGTTTGGAATTACAATATTTGGATTAAGCGATTCGGAGAATCTTGTTATTGAAGCTGCAGACAAATTTCTTGATAGCGAATATATCGAATTCGCTGTTTGCGGACTTCATAAAAAAGGTTATCCTTTGGAATATCAGCTTTCTGAACTTGGTGCAGAATTTTTAAGGCATGATGCGACAGCTAAAAAATATAAATTATTTAAGCTGAATACATCGCCAGTTAAACCGGGGCTTATCAAAAGCGGCGGCGGAGAGTCGATTGAAGTTGATATTTACAGAATAAGCAAAAAATCATTTGGAATTTTTTCGGGCAGTGTTCTTGAACCGCTTGTTATCGGCACGGTGGAGCTTGCCGACGGAAGCAAAAGCGAAAGGATTTTTGTGCGAACAATATGCTGTCCAAAATTCCGAAGAAATAACAGATAAAAAGAAATTTTAATAATAGATACAAAGGCGTGTTTGATAATTTATCGTCATGTCTTTATTTCAGAAAGGGAAAAGTTATGGAGTTTTCAAGGGTAGAAATTATAAGCGGAATGTCAAAAGTAAATGAGCTTATAGAAAAATTCGGTCAGAAAAGCTTTATCAAAAAAAATTAAATAAGCTTGGCGTAACTGGCCTAACAGTATCGAATGTACTTGGATGCGGGGTTCAGCTTGGTTCTCTGGAATATGAAGAAGATACAAACTCAAATCTTCAGCTGCTTCCCAAAAAGCAAGATTATGATTATTTGTGAGAAATCAAATGTTGACGGTTTGATAAAGCTAATAGAAGAAGAACTTTACACGGGACATATCGGAGACGGAAAAATTTTTTGTTTCCGGTATTGATAACATCTATAGAGTAAGAACAGGTGAAGAAGGAGTGAAAGCTTTAAATAAATCAGAACTTGATTGAATTAATTAGGAGTGATTAGTTATGAATAAGAAACTTGGTTTATTCAGCGCCGTAGCAACGGGAGTAGGTATGCTTGTTGCAACAAGCTGCTTTATTTCTCTTGCAAGCGGAACAAGTATGGTCGGGACGCCATTTATAATTGCAATTGTAACAGCTTGTTTACTTAATATGATTGTCATTACTTCAATATCAGAATTAAATGCAGTAATGCCAAATCTTACAGGAGGTCTCGCGCAATATATGCTTGCGGGACTTGGACCTGTAGCAACGATAATAGCAATGCTCGGCGGATATATTATTGCAAATATTTTTGCCGCACCTGCGGAAGGCGCAATGTTTGCAAATGTTATGAACGATTTTTTAGGTAATGGTATACCGCCTGCTGTTTGGAGTGTATCGCTTACGGTTATTCTTGTAGTAATAAATTTAATGGGCGTTAATATGTCGGCGCTTGTTCAGTCGATAATCGCATCTTTTTATGGTTATTTCTTTATTAATTTTGGGAATAATCGGCGCATTTGGTCTTGGAAGCGGTGAAACGGTTACACAAACTGTAGAATTAAATGTCGGAATAAAAGACGTTTTACCATTAACCGCTGTCGCATTTTGGTTTTTTATTGATTCAGAATTTATTGTTCCGATAGGTAAGGATATGAGAAATCGAGATTAGTGCCGTTAAGTATGTTTTTAAGTCTTGGAATAATGTGTGTAATTCAAATATTTCTTTCTTTAGGATTCAAAAATTATACTTTATATCAAGAGCTCGGTACAGCTGATTCTCCTCATATTTTGTATGCCGTAAATATGCTTGGAAAAGTGGGAAAATATTGGATAATAGCAGTCGCTTTATTTGCCGCGGTAAGCACTCAAAACGCAATTATCGGATGTGTTTCTGAAATTTGCTGCGGAATGGCAAAAAGCAATCTTTTACCTGCAATATTTCAAAAGAAAAATAAGAAAGGCGCTCCTTATGTTGCAATACTTCTTATGGGAATAATAACAATTATAATAGAAGCGACAGGACTTTCATCAGGTGATGCTGTTCAGTTTATGATTTTAACTTCTTCTATTTTTCTTATGCTGTCTTATATCACATATCACTTTGATGTAATAGTTTTAAGAAAAAATTAAAAACGGTTCCGAGAACATTTAAAGTTCCGCTATTTCCTATACTTCAAATAATAGGCATTATCGGTACGATCTACATGATGTATAATATTTCGACTGATTCTGCTGAAAAACATAAAATTTTTATATTGTTTTTCATTTTATTTGTATTGTTGTTTATATATGCGATATTATGGACGAAACTTAAACTTAAAAAACCACTTTTCAAAAGTATTAGTGTAAGAGAAATAATGGCAATGGAAAGTCCGCTTTATTATGCTGTAAGAAAAAAAAGAATTTCAGTAAAAACACTGCATACCAGAGAGTAGGATATAGTCTGCGAGCCAACATGGGATTCACTGTCGTCCAATAAAAGACGGTTTCCAAAAGCGTAATTGGCGCACAGGGTACGTATTTTTCTTCCCTCTTCTTTTCCCTGAAGATTTTACGTTTTTTATTAAGCTCGCAAAGCGCCTTTTCGTCTTCAGCGGTACGCTCGTCAAAACGGACGAGTCTTTCCCTCATAATTTCAAGTATTTCTTTTCTTAGCACAGTTTTTACATCTCTTTCATCAGTTCATCGAGCGCATAATAATTCTATACATTAATATTTGCCTTTATCATTTCCATAAACACCTTAACCGCAGGCGAAAATGTCTGATACTTTTTCGTGACAAGATAAAGCTCAAGGGAAAGCTCAGGATTAATTGGGCGAAACGTGAGATTTCGTCCTACCGTATTTACAAGCCTGTCAAGGCAAAGCGCATAACCCACGCCCTTTTCAACAAGAAAAGTAGCGTTATAAATCAGATTATAGGTTGCAACAATATTTAATTCATGATAATTAATGCCGAACCAGTCTATATTCTGATGTCCCAGAAAAGTCTGCTCCGAAAAGATAAGAGGCAGGCTTTTCAGCATTTCTATGGGGATAATTTTTTCCTGCGCAAGCTCACAGTCCTGCGGCATAAGCAATCCGAAAACGTCATTCTGATGAATATTCAGGTAGTCATATTTCTCCTGTTTTATAGAACCAATCAGCAGTCCTATATCTGCAAGACCTTTATCAAGGCGTTCCATGACTGTGTCTGCATCGCCGCTGTGAATATGAAGCTTCACATTCGGGTAATGTTCATGCAGCTTGCGATAATTTTCAGTGATGAAGTCCATAGCCGCTGTTTCCCCACAGGCAATGGTAATATCTCCAGTGATAATTTCGCCCTCGGTGAGGAATGCCGACTCGGCGCTGCCCATAAGCTCAAGAATCTGCTGCCCCTTGTTACGCAGGAAATTGCCTTCATCAGTAAGCGTTATTTTACGTTTTCCACGAATAAAAAGCTGTTTGCCGAGCTGTGCTTCCAAATTCATCATCTGCTTTGAAAGAGTTGATTGTGTAACGTGCAGGGTTTCTGCGGCTTTAGTAATGTTCTGCTCTCTCGCAATAGCAAGAAAATAGTGCAGAAGTCTTGTTTCAATCATTTTAACTTCACTCCTTTACTCTGATTATACAGCATCTTATCATTCCCGTCAACGATAATTTATCATTCATAATAACTATTTGCAATCTATAAAAACCTGTTGTATAATAAATTATAGGAGGCGGAGGAGATGGAAAAGGAAATCGCCGAATATACCCGTCGTTGTCTTGACGACTGCGGATTTTCCGAAGAACAGAAAGTGCAGTATCTTAAATATTTGGAAAGCGGTCAGCAAAACGAACGCCTGCGGCTGCTGCAAGCACAGCGCAAACTGCTTATGGACAGCCTGCATAATGCTCAGCGGCAGGTTGATGTGATTGACTATTTAATTCAGAAAACAGAAAGGTTAGATTTTTAATGAGAAAACTTGCGTTATTGTATATGACATTCATTTTACCGTTTTTTATGTTTGGCTGCGGAAAAACTACAGATAATGAAATTAATTTCTCTTCATCATCTGAAACAACGGAACAATTCTCAGAAAAAAACAAATGCTTCCGGCAACGAAACTGTTTCTTCTGAAACTACAATTGAATCCGAATCGAAAACAGATAATAAATCCAAAATTCTCGTTGCATATTTTTCTGCGACGGGCACAACCCGACCAATAGCGGAGGAAATTGCAAATGTAACAGGTGGCGACCTATTTGAAATCGTTCCCGTACAGCCCTATTCAGAAGAAGATTTAGATTACAGTAATGATAACTGCCGTGCAAATCAAGAACAAAATGATGATACCGCACGTCCTGAAATATCAGACACAATAGAAAATATAGACGAATATGACGTTGTGTTTATCGGTCATCCGATATGGTGGGGAATCGAGCCCAGAATTATTGATACTTTTCTCGAAAGCTACGATTTTTCAGGAAAGACAATGGTTGACTTCTGCACATCGGGCGGCAGCGGAATTTCTGAAAGTGAAAGCAATCTGAAGGAAATATGTCCCGATTCTGTATGGCTTGAGGGTAAGCGTTTTTTGAAAGCTCTTCGCATGATGATATTGCGGATTGGGTTGACAATATGAATTTCTAAAGTCAGAATCTTTTAGAAAAAGAAAATACACTTATGAAACAGCCAATAATCGAAAACACCGAAATTCGGATTTCAAAGCTTTGGCTTCGTTAAAATAAGAACGATGCACGACCGGACTATGAATGAGAAAGAAATCGAAAAGTCATATAACCTTGGAATAGACTTCTTCGATACAGCAAACCGCTGTTCCTCAGAAACAAGCGAGGAATACCTCGGTAAGGCTCTGAAAAATAATGTTCAGAAATATTTACTTCACAAAAAAAAAAAGGAGGAAATTTTTATGGAATTAAAGCAAACCGCTGGCAGAACAGCTTTAGGAGAGTTCGCCCCGAAATTTGCACAGCTTAATGATGATGTGCTTTTCGGCGAGGTATGGTCAAGAAAGGATAAGCTGTCTCTGCGTGACCGCAGTATTGTGACAGTCGTGGCGCTTGCGGCACAGGGACTTACCGACAGTTCCCTGAAATATCACCTTGAATCCGCAAAGAAAAAACGGAGTCTCCAAAACGGAGATTGCTGAAATTTTACACACGCCGCTTTTTATATGGGCTGGTCAAAGGCTTGGGCGGTTTTCCGAATGGCGAAAGAGGTCTGGACGGAGGAAATCTGCGATGAATTGTCGGTTCATGCAAACAGTATGATTTTCCTGTAGGAAAACCGAATGACGGCTTTTGCGCAGTATTTTGTCGGCCAAAGCTATCTTGCACCGATTTCAACGGAACAGGTTGGAATTTACAACATAACCTTTGAGCCAAAATGCCGGAATAACTGGCACATTCACCATGCCGACAAGGGCGGCGGACAGATTCTTATCTGCGTTTCGGGACGTGGCTGGTATCAGGAATGGGGCAAAGAAGCGCAGACGCTTCATCCGGGAGATACTGTTAATATTCCCGCGGGAGTAAAGCATTGGCACGGCGCGGCGGCAGACAGCTGGTTTTCACATCTTGCGGTTGAAGTTCCGGGTGAAAACTGTTCAAACGAATGGCTTGAAGCGGTAGATGATAAAATGTATTCTAAATTGAAATAAGGGGAGTTCAATATGAGCAAGAAATTAGTTGCATATTTCAGCGCAAGCGGCGTTACGGCACAGCTTGCAAAAAAACACTGGCACAGGCAGTAAACGGCGATTTATATGAAATTAAACCGGAGCAGCCCCTACACCGCGGCAGACCTTGACTGGCGGCGTAAAAAACAGCCGTTCAAGCATGGAAATGAACGATAAATCATTCCGTCCCGCTGTTTCGGGCAAACTTGATAATATATCTGAGTATGACGTAATTTATGTGGGATTTCCAATCTGGTGGTACGTGGCTCCCACAATCATTAATACATTTCTTGAACAGTACGATTTAAGCGGCAAGACAGTTATTCCGTTTGCAACATCGGGCGGCAGCGGCATGGGAAATACCAATGCCGAGCTTGCGCCCTCATGCAAGGGTGCGGTACTGAAAGCCGGTAAGCGTTTTTCTGCAAGCGCTTCCACGAGTGAACTGAAAAAATGGGCTGAAAGCCTTCAATAAACCGGAGATACAGCCAATGAACGATTTTGTTTCCACAATCATGTCAAGATATATTATCCGACGTGAAATTATGGAGCGCTCGTCCGAAAAATTGCTGAATTTCGGTAAAAGGACTCTGTTAGTTTACTTCGGCAGTTTTATCAGCGGCGCTGTTGATTTACGAAATGTGTCTATAATAAAGTAATAATGCTCCCGGCGATATTAAGGAACATTCCAATCTAAAAAAGCCTATGAAATGGGTAAAAATATCTGAATTACATAAATCATGCCCTTGTATCAAACGATACAGGGGCTTTGGCTTTTTTATATAATGATATATGTGCGCTGTCTATTCCAGATTATTTTTCAGAAGAACAGACCTGCTTACGATAGTCGGTTCCCCAGTTTGCCAGAGAATCCAAAATCGGCTTCATAGACCTGCCCAAATCTGAGAGCGAATACTCAACTCGGCGGAACCTCGGCAAAAACAGTACGGATAACAATTCCGTCCGTTTTCATTGCTCTGAGGCTGTCCGTCAGCACCTTCTGACTTATTCCCACAAGAGATTTCTGCAATTCATTGAACCTCCACGGACGGACAAGCAAATTTCTCATAATCAGTAATTTCCACTTGCTGCCAATAAGCATAAGAGTCGTTTCAACAGGACATTCCGGTAATTTATTTGACTTTGTCAAAACGTTTCCCTCCTCAATACATCAAAAATTGATATTACATAAAATTATACTGTAATGACAGTACAATGTCAAGCCTTTAATTACATTTATATTTTGCTGCGTTTTCCTTAAAACTGCGCAATAGTCACCTTTAAGTAACTTAGGTTACTTAAAAGTGCGTACTTGCGGAAACATTCCGAGTATGCTATTCTTGAATTACGGAAAGCAAAGGCTTTGCGAAATTTATCAAGGAGGTCATTTGTTATGGCGCTTTCAAATCTTTCTGCATGGAACAATAATGAGGAAACTAAGACAGGCACATCCTGCGGCTCTGCTTGCGGTTCTTCCGATAAGCCCGCTGAAACTCCTGCCGCTTGCGGTTCTGCCTGCGGAGCTTCAGACAAGCCCGCTGAAACTCCTGCCGCTTGCGGTTCTGCCTGCGGAGCAAGCGATAAATAATTGCTCCAAACCGAGGTTCCCGATGAATGTATTTTCGTCGGGAACATTTAAAAACAAAACGGATTATCCGTTTATTATATGAGGTAAATTACTATGAGACAATATTTTTCTTTTCAATGGCATATTACTGACGAATGTGACCAAAGGTGCAAGCATTGCTATATTTTCTCCGAAAACAACTGCAAAAAACTCGATATGATGAATTGGGAGCAAATGCGGGATACTTTCTATAACTGCCTTGATTTTTGTAAGGTATATGATCGTTTGCCGTATTTTTTATATCACGGGCGGCGACCCAATTTTACACCCAGACTTTTGGCGGCTGCTTGAGCTTATAAAAGAACATGAAATTCCATTTACTATTCTCGGCAATCCATTTCATTTAACAGATGATGTTTGCAGGAATCTAAAAGCATACGGCTGTGAAAAATATCAGCTTTCGATTGATGGTATGCGTGAAACACACGACTGGTTTCGTAAGCCGGGATCATTTGAATGTACTTTAGAAAAAATCGAGTGCATCAATCGTGCGGGCATTCGTTCGGCGGTTATGACGACAGTATCAGGAATGAACATCAAAGAAATACCGGATATTATTGATACGGTTGTAAAGGCCGGCGTAAATGTTTTTGCGTTTGCCCGCTATTGTCCTACCAGCGAGGAAAGAGATACGGGAATGACGCCGCAGGAATACCGTAATTTACTTGCCGCTTGCGATAAAAAGTTTAAGGAATATGAAGCGAAAGGGTGTCGGACATACTTTAACAAGAAAGACCATTTATGGACGCTGTATGAATATGAAACAGGCGAGTTTAAAATTCCTGAAGCCGTAGAAGACGGAACGATATACGGAGGCTGTAACTGCGGTAACTGTCACTTGACCATAGTTCCGACGGGAGATATTTTCGCCTGTCGAAGAGTACAGAACAACAAGGTAGGAAATGTATTTGAGGACAGACTTGCCGACGTATGGGTTTGTGAAATGGAAAACTACCGTGACTATACAAAATTTGTAAAATGCTCAAAATGTGAGCTTTTAGCGTGGTGCCGCGGCTGCCCTGCTGTGGCAAGCGGTAAAGACGGTAAATTTTATGCGGCGGATCCGCAGTGTTGGAAGGAAGTGTGAATTATGTTAATGGATATTATTAAAGCTCGCCATTCTATCCGAAAGTATACAGATGAGCAAATCAGCCGTGAGGATATGGAGAAAGTTATGGAAGCAGGTAATTTTGCTCCCAATGCAGGAGGCGGTCAGCGCAGTATTTTAATCGGAATTCATAACAAAGAAATGACAACTGAAATCGGTATAATGAACCTTTCAAAATTTGACCGCAGTAACCTCGCCGGCTCTTACGTTTCAAAGGAACAACCCAGCGCTATTGATGATCCAACCATTAAAAATGGTTTTTACGGAGCGCCGAGTGTCGTGGCTGTTTTCGGGCAGAATGGATTTTCGTTTCGTGAAGCGGATGCTTTTTGCTGCGCTGAAAATATGGTTCTACAGGCAACAGAGCTTGGCATTGCGTCCTGCATTATTTCCCGCGGATCTGAAACATTTTTAAGTGCAGAGGGGCAAAAATTACTTAAGAAGTGGGAAATCCCCGAAAATTACTCTGCGGTTTGCTTTGTTATTCTCGGTTATATCGACGGCGAACAGCCGCACACAAAGCCAAGAAAAGCAGGAAGGGTAAGAATTATTGAATAGGTGATAATATGGACGCTGAAACTTGTATAAACAAGCTAAGGGTTTGTGGGAACATTGAGCTTTGCTACGGTTGATAGAAATGGAAAACCACAAATACGTTGTGTGAGTGCAATTCACTATGAAATTAATGCGATGTATTTTTTTTTTACAGCAAGAGGAAAAAATTTCTGCCGTGAACTTCTTGAAAACAATAGTGTGCAGGTTCTTGCGCATACGAAATTTAATGAAATGATTAGACTGTCGGGAAAGACCGTACCTGCTCCAGATAACGAACAGGAAAAGTGGATTGACATTATCTTTTCCAAACAGCCTTATCTTTCTAATGTATATCCTGATAATACCCGTAAAATCGGCATTGTCTTTTGTGTAAAGAACGCGGAAATTGAATATTTCAATCTTGGCGTTAATCCTATTTTCCGAGAGCTTTATACAATCGGCAACGAGAAAATATTTTTTAAAGGTTACAAAATTTCAGAAAACTGCATAGGGTGTGGAGCGTGCGAAAAAGTATGTCCCCAGAGGTGTATTGAAAAAGACATACCGTATAAAATTCGTCAGAATAACTGTCTGCACTGCGGAGCATGCTATGAAAAATGCCCTGTTAAGGCGATTGAAAGGTTAGGGTAAAAGCATATAATGTAATACGGAAAAACTAACGGAGGAGAATTAAGATATGAAATATACTATTCAAACAAACAGAATATACAGTGAGGACGAAAATGGTAAGCTTCTTGCTGAAATAACTTTTCCTGAAATAGATAACGGAGTATTCTGTATTAATCATACATTTGTAGACAATGCTCTTCGCGGTAAAGGAATTGCCGACCAGCTAATGAGATTAGCAGTTGAAAAAAATTAAAGAAAAAAAACGGAAAGGTTACAGCCGCCTGTTCGTATGCGAAAATTTGGTTAGAAAAGAATAAGTAATAATAAAAAAGAATGTAAATATTCCATTAACAATCCTATAATTGCTTGATTTCTTATATAAAATGTTATATACTTAAAATATATTGTACTTTATTGACCCGTCTGAAGTAATCAGACGGGATTTTTAAATAATACCATTTGGTGATGTATTACGGTACTGTTTATTATTCTGAAAAAATTGTAATTTTTTTTATTAATAATCATATTTAATGTTGACTAAGGTATTTTATTGGTATATAATGTTATTTATAATATTTAAGAAAATAGGAGTATAAAAATGAGAATCGATTGTAAAAAGCTTGCATATGCAAAAAAAAAAAAAAGAATTACTATTAATAATGCGGCAAACCGTCTTGGTATACCTCCGATTTTGCTGGGATGTGTAGAATCAGGCCGAAGACCTCTTTCCAGCAATTCAGAGCTTGCAAAAAAATTTATTAGAATTATATGAAGTAAACTTAGAAGACGTAATTTAAAATATAAAAGTTTATGATAAATAATCATATAATCAATATATATATCTTAATCTGTATAAATTATATTTAATTATAATTAGATTTGGATAAAATATAATATATTTTTAATATTTTGCGATTTTTTTTTGTATAAATAGATTGACAGCCTAATTTAAATATGATAAAATAAAAAATAGAATAATTTAAATTAGCGGAGGGTGGTATTTAAATGAAAAAAAGAATTCTTGCCGGTTTACTTAGCGCAATGATGATTTGTTCTATCGTACCGGTCGCAGATTATTTTACTTCGGGAGATTATTTTTAACGCATATGCTGAAAACTCATCGGATTCGTCGGATATAATATTTTCAACTGATTTTGAAGACGGCGACGTTTCCGCGTTTTCAGGCCGCGGAGGCGTGGAAACAATCGAATCCACAACGGAACAATCTCATAGCGGCAGCGCTTCAATGTGCGTAAGCGACAGAACCAAAGGCTGGCACGGTCCGCAGCTCCCGCTCGACGGATTACTTGAACCGGGTACTGAATACATCGCCAGCGCATGGGTAAAGGCCGATTGGTATAATGATATTAAAATGAGTATGGAATATACGGATTCTTCTGGAACACGTCATTTTACAAATCTCAAATCAGCCGTTTCTCAGGGAGATTGGGTTGAGATTTCGGAAGTAAAATTTAATGTTCCGAAAAATGTTACAAATCCTTTTTTATACTTTGAATGTAATGACGGCGCTAATATTTATATTGATGATTTTGAAATAAAAACCGCTCCCCGTATACGATATACAATATGATATCGCATCATTAAAAGACGTTTACTCTTCTTATTTTAAAATAGGAGGAGCCGTTACAACTTCTGAACTCGCTATAAAGGGAGCACAGAATCTTATTAAAAAACATTATAACAGCATTACACCCGGAAACGAATTAAAGCCTGACGCGTTGCTTGATAAAGAAGCGTCGCTCGCCATGGCAGAGAACGGAGACGATACAAATCCTCAGATTAACATTTCCGGTGCCAGAGAAATTCTTGATTTCTGCCGTGATAATAATATTTCTGTAAGGGGACATGTTCTGGTATGGCATAGTCAGACTCCCGACTGGTTCTTTAAAGAAGGCTTTAAAGACGATGGAAACTGGGTTTCAAAGAATTGATGCTTACGAGAATGGAGAATTACATTAAAAATGTTTTTGAAACTTTTGAAAAAGAATATCCAACTGTAGACTTTTATGCGTGGGACGTAGTAAATGAAGCGTTTCTTGACAATGGCAGTCCACGTACAGGAGGAAGTCAATCAGAAAATTCCAATTATTCCCCATGGGTAAAGATATTCGGCGATAACTCGTTTATTGAACCGGCATTTGAATATGCCAGAAAATATGCTCCCGAAGGATGTATGCTTTATTATAATGATTTTAATGAATACATGCCTCAAAAAAACAACCGCAATGGTGGATATGGCTAACGATTTGAAAGAAAAAAAGGGTTGATTGACGGTATAGGTATGCAGTCGCACCTTGACGTTGGTTTCCCTACTGCCTCCGCTTATAAAAAAGCTTTAAAAGCTTTTGCTGAAACCGGTCTTGATATACAAGTTACTGAGCTTGACATTACAACAAGCGACTCAGAATCCGGCTTCAATACTCAGGCACAGCTTTACAGCGATATAATGGACGCCTGCGTTGAATATTCAGACAGTATATCAGCAGTAGTATTCTGGGGAACTACCGATGACAAAAGTTGGCGTTCTACAAAATTTCCTCTCCTTTTCAATGAGGATTTTACGGCTAAACCTGCCTACTATTCTATAATTGACGGCATAGAAGCTCCGGAATATGAAATAGGCGATCTCAATAAGGACGGCTCTATTAACGTTGCCGACGCAGTTTTACTTCAGAAATATCTTATAAACACAATACAGCTTGACGAATCACAATATACGCTTTCCGATATAAATCAAGACGATGAAATAAATGTTTTCGATTTTGTTTTATTGAGAAGAATGCTGCTTTTATAAAAAATAAAGCGTTCACATTAAATGTGAACGCTTTTAATTTTATTATCAGCAGCCGATAAGCTTAGTAAAATCATAATCAAGCTTTTTATTATATTCATAAGCCTCAGCTTCTGTTTTACCTGTCGTAGTATAATAAGCCTTAATCTTCGGCTCGGTGCCTGAAGGACGAATTATAACTCCTGCGCCGTCTGAAAGCCGAAATGCCAGTACGTTCGATTCAGGAAGATCTATATTCGATGTACCGCCTGTAAGTATATTTTTTGAAATTCTTGTCTGATAATCATCAAATCCTTCAACCTTATATCGAAATTTTATCTGGAATATTATTTCTGAGACTGGTCATAATATCATCCATTTTTTTCATTCCCGAAGCCCCCTCAAAGGTAAAGCTATGCTGAGTATGAGCGAAAACGCCGTATTCCCTGTACATGTTTTCTCGCGCCTGTATCAGTGAAATTCCCTGAGTTCTATAATAGGCGGTCATCTCGCATATCAGCATTGACGCTATAACAGCGTCCTTATCTCTTACATATGTTCCGGCAAGATAATCGTAGCTTTCCTCATATCCAAATATAAACCTATTTTCTTCATTATTCTTTTCAAGAATACCAATCTGTTCTCCAATAAATTTGAATCCCGTCAGCACCTCTATAACCCTGACTCCATACTTTTCAGCAATTTTCTTAACTATATCGGTTGTAACAATCGTTTTAACTGTTACAGGATCAGGCGGCATGGTACCGTTTTCTGACCTTTGACTACAGATGTATTCAGAAGCATAGCGCCGACTTCATTTCCTGAAAACAAAACATAACTTCCATTTTCATCAGGTACCGCAATGCCCACACGATCACAATCAGGATCAGTAGCAAGAAGCAGATCCGGTTTGACGCTTTCACATAGCTTAAGACCAAGCTCAAGTGCTTCTCTTATTTCAGGATTCGGATACGGACAGGTTGTGAAGTTTCCGTCAGGCAATTCCTGTTCAGGAACAACAGTAACATCCTTAATTCCTATCATATCAAGAATTTTTCTTACAGGTTTATTTCCCGTTCCGTTTAAAGGAGTATATACCACTTTAATACCGCTGTCTGCTACAAGAGACGTATTGATACCCTGACTAAGAACGTTTTTATAATATTCGTTTGTAACATCGTCTGAAATGTATTCTACCATTTTGTTATTGACAGCTTCTTCAAAGCTGACGTTCTTGACGTCTCTGAAAATATCAAGGGAGTTTACCTTTTTAATTACGGCTTCAGCAGACTCAAGGTTAAGCTGACATCCGTCGCTGCCGTATGCCTTATAGCCGTTATACTTTGAAGGATTATGGCTTGCAGTAATCATAACGCCCGCGCTGCATCCAAGCTCTCTTACCGCAAACGACAGCGCCGGAGTAGGCATCAGCTCCTTGTAAATATAAACCTTGATTCCGTTTGCCGCAAAAACGCCTGCCGCAGCTTTGGCAAAAAATATCCGATTTAATACGGCTGTCATAAGAAACCGCTACGCTTGGAGAAGAAAAACGCCTCGTTTATATAATCTGCAAATCCCTGCGTCGCGCGTCTGACAGTATATATGTTCATTCTGTTGGTACCGGCTCCTATAACGCCTCTCAGTCCTCCTGTGCCGAATTCAAGTTCTCTGTAAAATCTGTCGTTAATTGCTTCGTCGTCATTTTTTATGTCCTCCAGCTCACGCTGAAGATCTGAATCGTCAACTGCGCTGTCACACCATAGTTTGTATAGCTCTTTGATATCCATATTTATCCCTCCGTAAAAATCAGCAAAAAATTTAAAGAAGCCGAATTATTTCACTGAAAATCAACCTATTAAGTTATATTATACCATATTATCAACAATTTGAAAAAGATGTTTTTTAAAAATTGTTTTTTTAACAAAGGAAAAATAAATTATTGAAAAAAATAAACAGGTATGATATAATATTAATAATGATTCCAAATATATTATATGACGTTTTTAAGGCCAATGAAATAAAACGGCTATTATTGAACAAAATAAAAAAGAGATTACAGAAATACAAATCTTTGGGAGGTAAATATGCCGGAGGATAAAATAACGCTTCTGATAAGAATGATCAGGGAAAAAGCTGAAACAAGCGACATTTCCAGCATAAAAGAGAAATTTGCAGCAGAATTTCAGATAACGGGCGAAGGAGTATTCTATGTCGAAGTAAGGGACGGAAAAATTTCTATTGAGCCATATGAATACAACGACAGGGATTTGCTGATTAAAGCGTCGGCAGATACACTCAAAAAAATTATCAATAAGGAACTAAGCATAGAAAAAGCTTTGATAACGAGAAAAATAAGCGTAAGCGGCAACTTGCAGAAAGCCGCTTTTATTAAAAAAAAAATACTGAAAAAAAATAACGGAGGTTAAAAATGCCGCATATTTCACTTAAAATGCTTAAAGGAAGAACAGAGGAGCAAAAGAAGCTGGCAGCAGAAAAGCTTTCGAAGGCTCTAATAGACGCTATCGGTTGCTCAGAAAGCCATATTTCAGTGTCTGTCGAGGATTTCACTCCACAGGAATGGCAGGAACAATTTAAAATAGAGGTAACCGAAAATCCGTTTCTGATAAAGAAACCGAACTATGATCCTAAGGATCTGCTTTGATGAAAATAGTTTTGGCGTCAGGCTCGCCCAGAAGACGCGAGCTGTTTAGACTTATAACCGAGGATTTTGAAATAAGAGTAACAAATTGCGATGAAACCATACCGGAGAGCATATCGGCGGAAAACGCCGCCGAATACCTTTCCGTTAAAAAGGCTCTGGCGGCAGTATCCGATAATAAGGAACTGATAATAGGCTGCGATACGGCAGTTGTAATCGACAATCAGATCTTAGGAAAACCCTCCTCAGAGGAAGAATGCCGATATATGCTAACTCAGCTTTCCGGAAGAACTCATACTGTTTTTACCG
>VOFD01001646.1_pt1 | contig 33487 bp, 68 predicted proteins | sample 5384101 | NCBI WGS metagenome assembly VOFD01 (sample SAMN12384723, study PRJNA508395) | human gut metagenome | isolation source: healthy gut C | host: Homo sapiens
ATAATTTGGGTAAATCTTTTTCAGTTCTTTCACTGTTTCATCATAATTTTTCAGGCCTGTTTGATGAATTATCTGGATATCATGCTTTTTAAAAAGCTCTTTTAAACATTGTACAAGAACCGTATTAATCTTTTTGGCCCCCTGAGAACCGCCCATTACCATAATGGTTAGTTTATCCTTCAGATTCCATGCCTGTCTTGCATGATATCTGTCAGTACTTAAAAATTCTTCTCTTATCGGATTTCCGTTCATATGAATTTTATCGGATTTAATTTCATCCTTTACTGATTCAAATGCTATTGAAATAGATTTTGCAAAAGGAGCAACAAGTTTTGTTACTTTACCTGCTATTGCGTCGCATTCGTGTATTACAACGGGGGTACCCGTCAAAATCCCGGCAAATAACATTGGCGCACTTACATAGCCGCCTGTACCAAAAATAAGGTTAGGATGATATTTTAAAATATAACCTATAGACTTTGCTGTTGCAAAAGCAAGCTTAAATGACCATTTAACAAAATCGAAACTAAATGTTTTAGGCAATGCTGTTATATCAACAGGCAAAAAGTCTTCAAAAACTTTGTCTTCGGCAATCTTTTTTTCCAGATTTTCAGGGTTGCCAACGTAATAAACTTTGTCCGTATCCGTTTCTTTTTTGCAGTGCAAAACCAACGGCAACAGCCGGATAAATGTGTCCTCCAGTACCTCCGCCTGTAACAAAATATACTTTATCCTTGTTATTAGTAGTTTCGTTCATAATTTCTTATCCTTTTTATCCTTTTTTTTAGAAATATTCAATAATACTCCGACCATGCATAAAGAAACAATTAAAGATGTACCGCCGTAGCTGATAAACGGAAGAGGAACACCCGTTGCCGGAATAAGCGAGCTAGAGACGCTCATATTAATGAAAGCCTGCAAACCGATTGAAAGCGTAATACCAACCGCAAGAAGTTTTCCAAACATGTCGTTTGCCCGTGAAGAAATTATAATTCCAGGGTGAATAAATGTACAGAACAAACCTATTATAAGAAAACATCCAAAAAGCCCAATTCTTCCGCAGTGACTGCAAAAATAAAGTCTGTATGACCTTCCGGAAGCCATACAAGTTTTTGTTTTGAGTTTCCGTAGCCCACTCCCCAGAAGCCTCCCGCTGCAAATGCCAGCAATGACTGAATAATGTTGTATCCTGCACCATACGGGTCGGAATTAGGATTCAGCCATATTTGTATACGCCGCATCTGGTATCCGTGCAAAAGTTTTTTTCCGAACATTAAAAATGTTGCCGCTGCCATTGAAATACCTGCAACAGCTGTTGCAAGCATATATTTTATAGAACCGGCAACACTCAAATACATAACCATAGAAGTTAAAAACAGCAAAATTACCATTGACAGGTTTGGCTGTTTAAAAACAAGAAAAACCATTATCAAAATAGGTATAAAATATCTTACCCATTTTGTGGAACTGAATATATCAGAATCACGATAAAATGCGTTGGCAAGAAGCATAATAACTGCAAATTTTGTCATCTCTGAGGGCTGAAACTGAATAGGTCCCAGCATAATCCAACGCCTTGCACCGTTTACAACAACACCAAGAGGTGTAAAATCTACAAGAACAAGCATTATGATAACAAACCATGCAAAAGGCACGGCCCAGTCCTTGAGCTTTTTATAATCGAGTTTCATAAAATATTTGAGCCCGAAAAAGCCGACTATAAGATATGCAAACTGTTTTAGAGCAAAAGATGCGGGGTTTTGCCCGAGATCCATTGCTTTTGGCGCTCCTGCGGAAAATATTGCCATCAGCCCTATTACAACGAGGAACGCAACCACAACCATCAATGTTGTATCAGGTGGAGACAACACTACATCAGTATTGCCGGAATGCTGATGTTCTATATTATTATATCTGTTATATCTTTTATTTCTGTTGTTATTTTTTCGATAAGGCATAGTCTTTAAAAACTCTTCCCCGTTCTTCATATCCTGTGAACATGTCATAACTTGAACATGCCGGTGAAAGCAGAATCACTTCATCAGACGTTTCAAATGCTCTGTCCACGCCGTCTTGAAAGCTGCCGTCCACCATTATTATATTTTCATATCCGTTTTTGCGTAATTCGGATTCAAATCTTTCTCTTGCAAAGCACCAAGCAGTACCACATTATTAACATTTTTTTTACAGTCTCACAAAACTCTGTAAGATCGGTATTTTTATCTGTTCCGCCTGCTATAAGTGTCAGTGTGCGGCCTTCAAAAGATTTTAGCGCAAAAATTGCAGCCTCAGGATTTGTTGCTTTTGAGTCATTGTACACATCTTTGCCCTGTATATTTGCAACAAACTCGCATCTGTGCTCCGGCGCTTTAAATTCTTTAATTGCTTCCGCTATTTTTTCCGTACTTACACCGACAAGCTTGGCACATATCAAAGAAGCCATTACATTCTGGTAATTGTGGTTTCCGACAAGCGGAACATCTGCCAGATCAATTATCTTTTCTTCTGTACCTTTGCTTCGTTTGTAGAATATAGCATTATCTTTTTATATATGCACAGTTTTCTTCAAATTCTCTGCCAAAAAAAGAATTTTTCTCCTGCATATTCATTACCGAAAGCAAAGCGACCTTTCGTCTTCCGCATTAAATACGGCAAAGCCGGGTCTTTTATTGGGAGAAAACAAAAAAGCCTTTGCTTCAAAATAGTTTTCAAGCCCTCCATGCCAGTCAATGTGATCGGGGTAAAATTCATCCAAACTGCTATTTGCGGACGAAAGCCCGGGCTGTATTGCAGCTGAAAGGAACTAACCTCGCAGACAAAATAATCAATTTTGTCCTCAAGAAGCGAGCATGGCGGTATGCCGATATTTCCGCATTTTTCCGCTTTAAATTCTTTATTAATTATAAAATTTGTAAGTTCCGTTGTTGTTGTTTTTCCGTTTGTACCGGTAATTGCAATAAAAGGAATCTGGTTTCCAGATAAGCAAGCTCTATCTCGCTTATAACCATTATATTTTTTTTTTCTTTTAGCTTTTGCATAAGCTCTGATTTGGGCGGTATACCCGGGCTTGTTACCGCAATATAAACATCTTCCATAAATTCGTCAGAGTGCTGTTCAAATTCCGTTTTTATACCTGCATCATTAAGCTCTTTTACAATTTGTTCATCTTTTGGGTCAAAAGGCTTTTTTCTCCGTTATATAGCAGTCAGCACCTTTGGAATTAAGGTATTTTGGCGGCAGCTATACCGCTTTTTGACAATCCGAGAATCAGTACTTTTTATCAAACCATTTTCTTATCATAATTAATGCCTTATTTATTCAAATACCAGAATAATATTACTGCACCCGCGCAAAAAATGAAATTTATAAAAGTAAATACTTTTACAATCTTTGTTTCTTTCCATCCGCAGAGTTCAAAATGATGGTGGATAGGACTCATTTTAAGTACTCTTTTGCCGGTCAGCTTATAGCGTTACCTGAATCATAACAGACAGAGTTTCGACTAAGTATATAAATCCTATCGGTATAAGCCACAATTCAAATTTGCCCATAACTGCGATAGTTCCGAGCACCCCGCCAAGAGCAAGCGAGCCCGTATCGCCCATAAACACCTTTGCCGGATGTCTGTTAAAATACAAAAATCCAAGACATGCACCTGCTACCGATGCACATATTATAGCAATATCAACATTTCCCATTATTAAATTTATCGCAGTCAGCGCTGCGGTTGAGATTACCATATTAGAAGCAGCCAGACCGTCTAACCCATCCGTAAGATTAACAGCATTTGATACCCGGTAATCAAAAAGATTCCAAATACCGGATACAACCACCCGAGATTAATAGCATATTCACCAAAAGTCAGAAAAGTTCTTCCGCCTATTGTCACAAACATAACAGGAAGACACGCAATAGCAACCTGCAAAAAGAAGTTTCCCCTTGCACTCAGTCCCTTATTTTCATGGTGCGCAAATTTCTGGGCATCATCCTGAAATCCCGCAAACATATAAAAAATAAAAGTTATTAAAAGCAAAAATGCGCCGGTAGATGTTTTTTTCCGCCATAAATAAAGATACAACAGCAGAAATTACGGAAGCAGTGACAAGAAAGACACCGCCCGTTGTAGGGGTTCCGCATTTTTGTGCATGCGTTTCAGGCGCTTCTTCTCTTATGTACTGCCCCAGCATTTTTTTTTCTTTAAAAAGTCTATATAAGGAACACCAAAAAGCAGCGCCAGTACAAATGCCACAAGTGCTTCGCTACAATTGACAGAATCATTTTTCACCTAACTCCTTGATTATTTCCTCAAATTTCATAGAACGTGATGCCTTGAACAAAAGCTTTGTTCCCTGCGGCGCATGTTCCTTTATAAACGATGCAACTCCCTTATTGTCAGAGAAGCACTTATATTTATGAATTGTTGATGTTGCTATAAACTTTGCAAGATCACCTACGGTTATCAATTCTAAGTTATCAAATTTATTTAAAAACTCACCTATTTCTTTTTATGATAAGCTCTTTCTTTTTTTTCCGAGTTCTTTCATGTCACCCAGCACCAGCCATCTCGGCGGTTCTTGCGTTGACAGGAATGTTGATATTGCAGCTTTTAAAGACTCGGGGTTGGAATTATAGCTGTCATTGATTATTTTTAATCCGCCGGCTTCGGAAACTTCCCATCTTTTTTCAATAGGTTTAAATTTTGCAAGTCCTGCAGCTATTTTTTTCCGCAGACATACCGAGCCTTAGAGCAGTATTGATTACAAAAAGTGCATTTTGTATGTTATGTTTACCCTCAATATTCAGTGTATATTTTGAATTTTTTATACACAAAATCACTGGAATTCTGGTGCAGCTTGATATCTTTAAGATCTGTATTCTCCAAACTTACATATAAGGTATGCCCCTTATATTTGTTAATTTTTCTTATCAGTTCAGTATCATGTGCAATTAAAAGACCTTCTTCGTGCAGATATTTTGAAATTTCACATTTTGCCTTTGCAATATTGCGTACTGTACCAAGACGTCCGATATGAGTTGTGCCGGTATTTATTATCAATGCAATATCGGGTTCTGAATACTTTGACAAAAGTTCGATTTCGCCAAGTCCTCTCATACCCATCTCAAGTATCAATACTTCTGTATCTTCCGGCATGGATAGTATTGTCTGGCATTGACCCACTTCGTTATTATGATTTAGAGCGGTTTTATGAATTTTTATAAGATTCAGCAAGAACGGATGCCATCATTTCTTTTTGTTGTGGTTTTTCCTGAACTGCCCGTAATTGCAACCGTTATCGGGTTAATTTTTTTCTTATACATCAGTGCAATCTGCATATATGCAATCAGCGTATCTTCTACATACAGTATGAATTTTGCACCGGGAACAATTTTATCTTTATCACTTGTAAAATAGCCTCTTGCACCCTGTTGAACAGCGCTTTCGATAAAATCGTGACCGTCAAAATTTTCGCCTTTTAATGGTATATAAATATCACAAGTATTTATTTTCCTTGAATCGGTAGAAATACTAAAGGTACCGGAAGTATTTGTTTTTGGAGTACTTGAGCATTTGTCGCTTTTTACTAATTCTTCAAATTTAAACTTCATAAAAAATCCCACACATGCGCAACTGCTATCGGTAAAATTTTACAAAAAACTCAAATCAAATACAAACAAAATTTTGAGAAGAATAAAGGTTATGCAGGATGACTTTTTATGTTTTATCAGATTGTACTTAAGAAGTTACCCGCTATAAAGCCCGTTGACCAGCAGTTTTGAAGATTAAAGCCTCCTGTCAGTCCGTCTATATCAAGAACTTCTCCGCAGAAGAAAAAGGTTTTCCACAAGTTTTGACTCCATTGTTTTGGGATTTATTTCTTTTAAATCAACGCCGCCTGCCGTAACAATCTCTTCGCCTTTTTCGAGGGAAATTATATTAAGAGATAAAGCTGTTACTGATTTTGATATTTTTGTCTGTCGTTTTTGTAAGCTGTCCTGCTTTTTGAAATGCGTTAATATTTTCTTTGCAAAAGATTGCATTTGCAAGATTTTTGGGCAAGAAACGAGCCAGTACATTGACCGCTTCTTTTTGAGGTTCAGACTTCAAACTTTGCAAAAACAGATCATCAAAATCCTTGAAATCTGTATCTGTAAGATTAAAAATAATTTTAGAGGTTTTGTTTATCAAAATCGAAATATGCGCAGTACGAAGATATTCTGTACACAAGAGGTCCTGATACACCTTTATGGGTAAACAAAATATCTCCTGTCAGCATATTTGCAGGGTATTTTGACTTTTTTTATTTTCAAAAAACACTTCTGCCCTTACATTTTTTCAAGCTAATACCGGATACTGCTGTAAATTCTTTTTCTTTCGTCACCATTGCACACAAAGAAGGCTTTAACTCCGTAATAGTATGACCTAATCCTTTTGCAAGTTTTTGGCCGTTTCCTCTGCCTCCGCAGGCTATTATAACTGCATCAAATTTATAGGTATTTTTGTCCGTCTTCACCAGAAAAATATCACCATTTTTTCGTTATAGTTTCGATTTTTCAAAGACTTTTTTAATGTTTTTCTTATCAATCTGTTTTAAAAGAGCCTGTTTCACATCCTTTGCCGAATCGGATACGGGAAAAATTCTTGAATCATCCTGCACGTATGTTTTATCCCGATATTTTTAAAAAATTCCAGTGTATCTTTTTGTGGAAAACCTTGAAAAAACGCTGTATAAAAATTTTTTCGCCCTCGGGTAAAATTTTGCCAGTTCTTTAAAAATTGTATTCATCATAAGCAAGATTGCAGCGTCCTCCGCCTGTGGGCAAAAGGGTGTTTAAAATAATCCCTTTGTCAAAAAATAAAAATTTGATTTTGCGGATTTTTTTGATGCAAAAAAACAGCAGCCATAATCCCTGCGGGCCCTCCGCCCGCTATGCATATTTTTTTCATAATTTTGTTCCGTATAAAAAGACATCTTCCACATCTTCAAGCCCGTCATACAGCTCTGATACCGTCTTTTTAAAACAGGATGTCTAAAATCCGGTATAAGTTCAAGCAAAGGCACAAGAACAAATGCCCTAAGGTGCATTCTTTCATGCGGTACAGTCAAAATTTCTGACTGTATAATCGCATTGTCATAAAATATTATATCTATATCAATGGGCCGCTCGCCCCAGCGGGATTCTTGATTTCTGTCTCTGCCAAGCGTTTTTTTCTATATTAAGACATTTTATAAGCAAGTCCTGAGGGCTTAAAGACGTTTTTATTTCAACCGCCAGATTTAAAAACCAGTTTTGGTTTTTAACACCCCACGGTTCTGTTTCATAAAGAGCCGATGTCCTTATGATTTTTATATTTTCAGACATATCAAGAAAACTCACCGCCTGCTCGATAAATTTCTTCCTGTCTTCGATATTTGTACCCAAACATAAATATGCTATTGCCATATTTAAATTTTATAATTTTTTTAGCGTCTTTTACAATTTCATCCTTATAAATTGTTAACAAAAAACAGTATTAGGGTTTTTCATATATTATATTTTGTGTTAAGATTTTATACATCAGAAAATGAGGACTATATATGATTTCAGTAAACGACTTAAAAACAGGTTTGACACTTGAACTGGATAATGGTTTATGGTCAGTTGTTGAATTTTTTACACGTAAAACCGGGTAAAGGCGCAGCTTTTGTAAGAACAAAGCTAAAAAATGTTGAAACAGGCAACGTAGTTGAAAAAAACATTCAGAGCCGGTGAAAAAGTTGCTAAAGCTACTCTTGATAAAAAGAAATGCAATACCTCTAAAAAGAAGGTGATGACTATATCATGATGGATACAGAAAGCTATGAACAGCTGGCTGTTACAGAAGATCACATCGGCGACGGTGTAAAATATTTGAAAGAAAATATGAATGTTAACATTCTTCTTCACGACGGCAGAATCATTGGTCTTGATATGCCAAATCACGTTGAACTTGAAGTTGTTGATACACCTCCGTCAGAAAAGGGCAACACTGCTCAAGGCGGTACAAAACCTGCTACACTTGAAACAGGCGCAGTTGTTAACGTTCCATTCTTTATCTCTAACGGAGACAGAATCAGAGTAGATACAAGAACAAACGAGTATCTCGACAGAGTATAGCGGATTTATTTCTTTGCACAAAATAAATTTTTGTGCAAAGAATAAATTTCGACATAGTTTAAATCTATTGAAATTTGAATTTATAAAAAGGACGATTATATGAATTTTGATTTAGAATATATAGAAAAGCTGGTAAAAATGGTTTCTGATAGTGAATTGACGGAACTTACACTGGAAGAAAAAAGAATCAGCAATTGTAATAAGAAAAGAAAAAAAGAAGTAGTCCAAGCACAGACTATACTTCCGCAGGCAGTTGCTGCTTTGCTCCTGCAATGCAGCCTGCACAAATACCTGCAACAGCAGAAGAGAAAAAAAAGAAGAAGTCAAAAAAGGTACACCGATAACATCTCCTATGGTCGGTACTTTTTTTATATGGCATCTTCACCGGGGGCCAAGCCTTTTTGTTGAAGTAGGCCAGACTGTTTCTGCAGGACAGGTTGTATGCATAATCGAAGCAATGAAGCTTATGAATGAAATTGAATCTGAAGTTTCAGGCAAAATTACCGAAATTTGTGTTAAAGACGGCGAAGCTGTTGAATACGGTCAAGTATTAATGTACGTAGAATAGCAGTTTCATTGGTCAGCTAAAACAAATTATTAATAATTTTGAAAAAAGAGAGGGTTTTTTGACCCTCTTTTTTGTTTTTGATATAAAATTAAACTATTGAATGAGACTTAGGGAATTTAGAAATATATGATTAAAAAGGTTTTAATTGCTAACAGAGGCGAAATTGCCGTCAGAATAATCAGAGCTTGCAAAGAACTCGGCATAAAAAACTGTAGCGGTCTATTCGCAGGCAGATGCAGACTCACTGCATGTTAGTCTTGCCGATGAAGCATATTGTATATGCCCTGCGCAGAGTGCAAAAAGCTACTTAAACATTCCTGCAATTATTTCTGTTGCACTTACAAGCGGCGCCGATGCAATACATCCGGGTTACGGTTTTATGTCAGAACGTGCAGACTTTGTAGATATCTGTACAGACCACGGCATCAAATTTATCGGACCTTCCGCCGAAGCAATGAAAAATGGGCGACAAAGCCACAGCAAGAAAAACCATGACAGCAAACGGTGTTCCTGTTACGCCCGGTACCGACCTTGTTGATGACATGGATGCAGCAAAGGAATTTGCTGAAAAAAGCGAAATATCCTGTTATTGTAAAAGCAAACAGCCGGCGGCGGCGGTAAAGGTATGAGAATAGCAAACAACGCAGATGAACTGGAAGAAGCAATAAAACTCTGCCAGACAGAAGCGCAAAATGCCTTTGGTAACGCCGGTGTTTACATAGAAAAAATACATCATAAATCCCCGCCACATCGAGGTTCAAATTATTGCCGACAGCTACGGCAATGTTGTACACCTCGGCGAGCGTGATTGTTCTGTTCAAAGACGCCATCAGAAGCTTCTTGAAGAGGCTCCTTCTCCTGCTATCGATGAAGAGACAAGAAAAGCAATGGGTGCTGCAGCTGTTACGGCAGCAAAAGTTATAGGCTATGAAGGTGCAGGTACAATAGAATTCTTACTTGACCATGACGGTAAATGGTATTTTATGGAAATGAATACACGTATTCAGGTTGAGCACTGTGTATCCGAGATGATATCCAGCGTAGATTTATTAAAAGAGCAAATAAGAGTTGCATCAGGCGAAAAAAACTGTCCTTTACACAGGATGATATCGTATTGAGAGGTCATGCTATTGAATGCCGTATCAATGCGGAAGATGCGGATAAAGACTTTATGCCTTGCCCCGGTGAAATTAAAGGTTATATAGCACCCGGCGGATTTGGAGTAAGAGTGGATTCTCATTCTTATACAGGGTATAAAATTCCTCCATACTATGAAACTCATCTGCTGGGGTGTTGATAGAGAAGATGCAAGAAAAAAGAATGCTCAGAGCCCTTGATGAATATGTTATAACGGGAATCAAAACAACAATTCCGTATCATAAAAAAAATCCTTACAAATGAAGTATTTATATCAGGAAACTTTAATACCGGATTTATTCCTGAACATATGACACCTAAAAAAGAAGAACCTGAAGAAGAAACTGCAAAAGTTTAATATGAAAAAGTTGCATACAGAAAGACTCCTGATTTTTTATCAGGAGTCTTTTTCTCTTTTGAAATGTTTTGCACAGGATTATTTTTGACTATAATTGAATTGCAAATGTACATTTAATTATAGGTGGATAACTGTGATAAAAGAGCAATATTTTCCTCAGGAGATTGAAAAAAGAATGGCAAAAAGTCTGGGAAGACAACAAGTTTGGCAAAACTTACGATGATTCGGATAAACCCAAATACTATGCACTGTCAATGTTCCCTTACCCGTCAGGCAAACTGCATATGGGACATGTCAGAAACTACACAATTACGGATGTAATTGCCCGTTTTAAGAAAATGCACGGATTTAATGTACTGCATCCGATTGGATGGGACAGTTTCGGGCTTCCTGCTGAAAATGCAGCGATTCAACATAATGAAAATCCCGAAAAATGGACTGATGAAAATATTTTTTATATGAAAATGCAGCTCAAAAAGCTTGGTCTTATGTATGACTGGGACAGAGAAGTTGCAACATGTAAGCCTGATTATTACAAATGGACACAGTGGCTTTTCCTGCAGTTGTATAAAAAAAGGTCTTGCGTATAAAAAAGAAGCTGCCGTAAACTGGTGTGACAAGTGCGCAACAGTTCTTGCCAATGAGCAGGTAATTGACGGCAAATGCTGGAGATGCGACAGCGTTGTTGAGAAGAAATACCTCTCACAATGGTTCTTAAAATCACTGATTATGCGGAAGTCCTTCTAAAAGATATTGATAAACTCGAAGGCTGGCCCGACAGTGTTAAAACAATGCAGAGAAACTGGATAGGCAAGTCACAGGGTGCAATACTTAAATTTAAAGTAAAAAGAAATAGAGGGAATGGAAATTCCTGTTTATACAACAAGACCTGATACTGTATACGGTATTACTTATCTTGTTGTTGCGCCCGAGTATCACGATATTGAAAAAATTAACCACACCTGAACAAAAAAGAAGCTGTAGAAGCATATCGTGCAAACGCGCGTAAAATGACAGAAATTGAAAGACTTTCTACAGAGCGAGTAAAAACAGGTGTTCCTTTGGGTACTCATGTTATAAATCCGTTTAACGGCGAAGAGTTCCCGCTCTGGACTGCGGATTATGCTCTTGTGGAATACGGTACCGGCGCTGTAATGGCTGTACCGACACACGATGAAAGAGACTTTGATTTTGCAAAAAATACAATCTGCCTATGAAGGTTGTAATCCAAAACCCTGAAAATCCTTCGGATTGCAAAGATGCAGCTTATACAGAACCCGGTGTGCTTGTAAATTCAGAAGAATTTAGCGGAATGGAAAATGAAAAAGCTAAAAAGCTATTACGCAAAAAGCAGTTGACGGAGGATACGGAGAATTTAAAACACAATACAGGCTTCGTGACTGGCTTATCTCAAGACAGAGATACTGGGGTGCACCTATTCCGATAGTATATTGTGAACATTGCGGACCTCAGCCTGTACCGGAAGACCAGCTGCCCGTAAAATTGCCTGAGGATGTTGATTTTAAAGTAGTAGGAAAATCTCCTATTCTTACTTCAAAAACATTCCTGGAAACGACCTGTCCTGTTTGCGGCGGAAAAGCTACAAGAGAAACAGATACCATGGACACATTTATCTGCTCAAGCTGGTATTATCTGAGATATGCAGATGCAAAAATGCAAATGAACCTTTCAGCAAAGAGCTTGTTAACAAATGGCTTCCTGTTGACCAGTACGTGGGCGGCATTGAGCATGTTATTTTGCACCTTTTATATTCAAGATTCTTTACTAAAGCGTTAAAAGATTTGGGCCTTCTGGATTTTGATGAGCCTTTTTAAAAATCTTTTGACACAGGGTATGGTATTAAAAGACGGTTCTAAAATGTCTAAATCCAAGGGCAACACTGTTGACCCCGATGAAATATTTGAAAACTACGGTGCAGATACAGCAAGACTGTTCATCCTTTCGGATTCACCGCCGGCAAGAGATTTTGACTGGTCTGATGCAGGTGTGGAAGGCTGTTATAAATTTTTAAACAGAGTGTGGAGATTATATGCTTCGCAAAGAAGAAAATCTTATTCTGGATTACAAACTGCCTGAGGATGTTTCTTCACTTTCCAAGGAAAATAACGACCTTGTCAGAACCGCTCATATCGCTATTAAAGGCATTACTCAGGATATTTTCTAACGAATTCCAGTTTAACACCGTTATATCCAAGTACCGTGAATTTGTGAATGCTATATACGACTATGCAGGCAAAAAATCGGAATTTTCCGATGAAGATAAAAACGTATTCAGCTTTGCTATGGTAACATTGCTTAAGCTTATGGCGCCTACTACGGTTCATCTGACAGAAGAACTCTATCATGCTATGGGCGGACAAGGATCTATACACGAAACGCAATGGCCGGAGTATGATGAAAAGCTTGCAAAAACTTCTGCTATCACGCTAGTTGTACAAATCAACGGCAAAGTGAAAGATAAAATAGAAGTTGATTCCGAATCTTCAAAAGAGGAACTGGAAAAAGCTGCCCTGCAAAGCGAAAAGATTAAAGAAAATATCGAGGGCAAACAAATAATAAAAACTATTGTTGTCCCCGGCAGACTTGTAAATATAGTAGTTAAATAAGTTAAAAAAAAAATACGAACAGCTTTATGTAAGAGTTGTTCGTAATTTTTAACCAAAAAACATTCGTGAATTTATTCACAATTAACTACTACAATCGTGACAGTTTGTAACAATTTTGTTTACATTGTAAATATTCTTATGATTTTTGAAAATATTTCTTCTTTTTTTGTGTTTATATATATGTAAGGAAAGTGAAGGTGTTCTTTAATGTATAGTCCACAATTTATGAGATTTTTGGTAGGCCGAGACGCAGACGATTTTACAACAAAAGAAAAAAATGATGAAAATCAAAAAACTCCGTATGAAAGAGTTATGTATCGATATGCAAGGTATGCCACTGTGTCTATTGAAGTAAAAAAAATAGTCTAATTTATTCAAAACAAAAAACATCCTCGCCAAATGAGGATGTTTTTTTTGTGCATTGTTTCAAATAACATTGTGTATCTCAGAGAATAAATTGTAAACAAATATTACAAAATTGGAAAATTTAGGCAATTCATGAACTTGAGTATCCTTTACATGTGCACAGAAGTAAAAAATAGGAGATTTAAAATGTCGGTAAGTTCAGTTAATTTTAAAAGTAGTGTAGGTTGTACTCCGTTAAGAAAAGATAACAATGTAAGTTTTGCCGGACGTCAGGAAGAAGCAGGCAAAACAGAAGCACCCAAAAGCCATAAAGGTACTTATATAGCAGCAGGTGTAGGATTGGCAGCAAAGCAGTTGCAGCAGGTATTGCTTTTAGAAAGCCTATCGGTAACTTTGTTAAATCAATGAAATTACCTTCTATGGCAAATCTTAAGAATATCGCTCATAATGCAGCAAAAAGCTTAAAAGGCGGATTTGAAAAATCTACGGCTTTTGTTAAAAAAAAAGGTGCAGAAGCTGTGAAAAATATAAAAGACAAATTTAAAAACTTTAATGTAAGCAACAATGTTGCCGGTTCATTTTCAAATGTAAAAACAAAAACGGTAGAAATTGCTAAAATGGCCTGGGGAAAAGTTGTTGAAGGTGCAAAATTTGTAAAAGATTTCGCAGTTTCTCTCTGGCAAAAAGCAGTTGCTTTTTTTCAACAAAGTAGCTCATAAAGCATAAAAAATAATTTATATAAATCTTAAAACAGCGGACTTCTAAAATTTATAAAGTCCGCTGTTTGTTGTAATATTGGTTTATGAGTTTATTAAAAGATAAAACAGAGCTATTAAGATTGTATAATCTGGATTTGGAAGAACTGTTAAACATTTCTTCCATGTATGTCAAAAATAATGTAGAGTTCTGTTCATTGATAAATGCAAGGAACGGTAAATGTTCACAAAATTGTAAATACTGTGCACAAAGCTCACATTATAATACTGATATAGACTCTTTTCCGCTTGTTGATACAGAAGATGTTAAAAAATCGGCATTAGACGCCCTTAAAAAATAAAGTCTCGAGGTTTGCAATAGTTACATCCGGCAAAACACCTGATGAAAGCGACTTTGATAAAATGCTTGAAATGATTAAAGAGATTAATAATATAAAAGGGCTTAAGAGTTGTGCATCTATCGGAATATTAAACGAAGAGCAGGCACAAAAACTGGCTGCGGCGGGTTTAAAGAGGTTTCATCACAATATTAATACGGCGGAATCATATTATACGGAAGTCTGCACAACACATACTTTTGAAGAACGAATAAATACTTGCAGACTTGTAAAAAAAATACGGAATGGAACTATCTTTGCGGTGTGATTCTCGGGATGGGAGAAAGTGTTGAACAGCGGATTGAAATGGCAATGACGCTTTCTGATATTCAGCCGGAATCTATTCCGATAAATATTTTGATGCCTATAGCAAAAACTCCGTTTGAAAGCTATTTGGATAAAATCGATGAAGAACATATATTAAGAACACTTGCAATATTTAAAATTGCAAATCCTTCATCAATTTTAAGATTTTGCGGCGGCAGAATGAGATTGAGCATCGAAAATCAGGAAAAAAGCATTAAAGTTTGCGTTGAGGGGTTAATGGTCGGCAACTATCTTACAACAATAGGCCAGGAACCTCAACAGGATATAGAAATGGTAAAAAGAATCGGGAAGAATATAGTATGTTAGATTACATAAAAGGCAGACTTGTTTCCAAACAGTCATCGGGTGCAAAAGGCGCTTCTATTGTTATAGAAAATAATAATATAGGATATTTGGTCAACACAACCAACAGAAACATTGCTCTTGCAGGAGAAACGGGTACAGATGTAAAAATTTACACCTGCCTTATTCACAGGGAAGATGCAATGCTTTTGTGCGGTTTTTTAAACAGAGAGGACAGAGATATTTTTTAATATCCTTATGACTGTGTCCGGAGTCGGGATGAAAGTTGCTCTTGTCCTTCTGGATGAATTTTCAGGATGCGACTTAATATCAGTTGTTATAAGAGGCGATTTTAAAGAGCTCTCAAGAGCCAAAGGCATAGGTCCGAAACTTGCACAAAAAATAATTCTGGAACTTAAAGATAAACTCATCAACTGGCAAAAAACTACCCCGATAGATATTTCTGATATTAATTTGGAAGTAAAAGAAGTTTCTGACGAAGCAATAACAGAAGCACAAGCTGTGCTGTTATCTCTCGGTTATTCCGTAAATGAAGCTAAAAATGCCATAAAATTGCGTGCCAAACAGCTAAAAAAGATTCATCCGAAGAAATTTTGAAAGAAGCATTGCAATATCTGGCAAGTGAAAACAATTAATTCAAAAAATTAAGCTATGTAACGTTGTCGGAAACCTTGTTTGACCTGTGTTTTCTTTTGATTTACCATGTTCACAATCCCGGAGAGTCACCCGGGTAGAATTATGAAAGGGAACATAACAAAATGACATCAAAAAGATTTCTTTTTACGTCGGAATCCGTTACGGAAGGTCATCCCGACAAAGTATGCGACCAGATTTCTGACGCAATTTTAGATGAATTTCTTACAAAAGACAAAAGCTCCAGAGTAGCTGCAGAAACTACAGTTACAACAGGTATGGCTCTTGTCTGCGGAGAGATCACATCTGACTGCTACGTGGATATTCCCGCAGTAGTAAGAAATACTATTAAAAATATCGGTTATGCAGGAGCGGAAGGCGGCGGTTTTGATTACAAAAACTGCGCTGTTTTAACATCCATTGACGAACAGTCTACAGATATTGCGGGCGGTGTTAACAAAGCTCTTGAATCAAGAAATAACAATGCTGACACTTCTGTTTCGGAAACAGAAAATGTAGGCGCAGGCGATCAGGGTATTATGTTTGGTTTTGCCTGTGACGAAACACCTGAACTTATGCCTTTACCGATTAGCCTTGCTCACAAACTGGCATACAGACTTGCTCAGGTTAGAAAAAACGGTTCTCTCGGGTATTTAAGACCGGACGGAAAATCTCAAGTTAGTGTTGAATATGTTGACGGCAGACCGTCAGAATCGACACAATCGTTCTTTCAACTCAACACGATCCTGAAATCAAAGGTGTTTCCGATAACAAAGAAGTACAGGAAATCATCAGACAGGATTTGATAGAAAAAGTTATCGAACCCGTGTTTGAAAACTGTGATATCAAACCTGATGAAAATACAAAATATTTAATCAATCCTTCGGGCAGATTTGTAATCGGCGGACCTCAGGGTGACGCAGGTTTGACAGGAAGAAAAATCATCGTTGATACTTACGGCGGATATTCTCGTCACGGAGGCGGTGCATTCTCCGGTAAAGATCCTACAAAAAGTAGACCGTTCTGCAGCTTACGCAAAGCAAGATATGTTGCTAAAAACATTGTTAAAGCAGGACTTGCTCAAAAATGTGAAGTAGAGCTGGGATATGCAATCGGTGTTGCTGAACCTGTTTCTATCATGGTTGACACATTCGGTACAGGCGTTATCTCTGATGACGAAATTTCAGCACTTGTTCACAAAAACTTTGACCTCAGACCTGCAGCTATTATCAAGCAGTTTGATTTGCGCGGTTTACCTGCTAAAAACGGCGGTAAATTCTATCAATTGCTTGCTGCATACGGTCATATGGGACGTACTGATATCGATGTTCCGTGGGAACACACTGATAAGGCTGATCTGTTAAAAGAACAGGCCGGGCTCAGCTGCTTTGCGGATGCAAGTAAGATAAATTTTAAAGGAATGGGCTGTTTTTACAGCTCATTCCTTTTATTCCATTGAGTGATAGTGTGTCGAAAATTAATAAGCTATATTTAGTTTTTTGCTTATTCTTTAATTTTACTGTTTTTGATATTTTTGTTTGTGTCTCCGGATACTCAGACGCTAGTGTTTTTCCGTCAGGGAAAAGATTTTATGGCGGATTTTTTTTAACCATGTCTATTATGTTAAGGATTTAAACCGTATGAGTTTAATATTGATATAGCGTCACAAAATGCAGGGGATAAAATTTATACGCCTTTTACGTATCTTTTATTTTATTTTTTTTTCAAAAATATTTTCCTGTAATGATATCACAATGAATGTAAATGTCTATCCTAAATTGGGTTTGGCATTTGTAACTTGTTTTTTTCACTATTTGCTCTTTTGTTTTATTTTATATTTTACAAAAGGTCTGCTAGTTTTAAGAATAAATTTTGGGTTTTGTTCTCTTTAATATTTTCGGGCATATTTCTTTATTCTCTTGAAAGAGGTAATCGTATTTTGTTGTCCGTTATTTGTTGTTCTTTTTTTATTGAAAGATAGGCTTAATATTGGTGAAAATAATGCATTAATTGCACTAGTTTGTGCTACGGCCTGAAAAATTACACCGGGAGTGTTTTCTTTATTTTATCTGTATAAAAAAGATTACAGAAATTTTTTTAAATTTTGCATATTATCCCTTATTTGTTTTTTTTAATACCGTTTATATTTTTTAAAGGACAATTTAACAATATTTATTTATTTTTTGACAATCTTAAAATACATCTTTCGCAAGATATTCTTTGTCTTATTTTTTGAACTGCCGTTTCTTTCATCTGTAATTGAAGAAAAATGTAATGTTTTGTTTGCAATAATGGGCTTTTTATCAGCCTGTACAGGTTTTTTCATTGTTCCTTATGTTAAAGAAAATTTTGAAAAAATATCAGTATTTGTTTTGTCTTTTTATTTTTATTTTTAAATAATGCTTTGTATGTGCTTTTAATGTTATTTCCATGTTTTATTCTGTTTATGAATAAAATAAATTACAAAAAAAATTGATTATATTTATTTGTTATGTTTTGTGATAATTTTTAATCCTCTACAAATTGTAGTGCATGATTTTTGTATAAATATCATTCTGGTAAAATTATTTGCTTTAATATTTTTGTTAGCATTAATATTGCAAAATTTTATAAATATTTATAGAAATAGAAAAAATATTAACAATAACTCATAATTTTATATGAATTTTTTGGTATTTCTTACAAAAAATGATAGAATATTATAGAAAATTATGGTTTTGGAGCATTTAATGACAGAAATTGAAACAAAAACAACAAAACTAACCGGAGCGGAAATATTCTTAGAAGGTTTAAAAAAGAAGGCGTTGATAAGATTTTCGGTTATCCCGGAGGGGTTATTTTATCAATATACGAAGCTTTATACAATCAAAGTGATATTACACACTTTCTTGTAAGGCATGAACAGGCTGCTATCCACGCAGCAGAAGGCTATGCAAGAGTAACGGGCAAAGCCGGAGTCGCCCTGGTGACATCCGGTCCCGGTGCAACAAATGCAATAACAGGCATTGCAAATGCATATTATGACGGATATCCGCTTGTTGTTTTCACGGGACAGGTCGGGGTAAACCAGATAGGCAATGATGCTTTTCAAGAGGCGGATATTATCGGAATTACCCGTCCTTGCTGTAAACACAACTATCTTGTAAAAGATGTTAAAGATTTGTCCAGAATAATAAAAGAAGCTTTTCATATTGCGACAACGGGTAAACCCGGACCTGTTGTAGTTGATATGCCAAAGGATATTTTGAGTGCATCGTGTGAATTTGTTTGGCCGGACAGTGTAAAGCTTCCCGGATACAATCAAACTACAACGGACACCCCAAACAAATTTCCAAAGCACTTGAATTACTCTGTGACGCGGAAAGACCTGTAATCCTTGCCGGCGGAGGTATTATTCTTTGCAGATGCAATGGATGAATTAAAACAGCTTTCTGAAAAATTAAATATACCTGTTACAAATACATTAATGGCAAAAGGTGCATTTCCCGAGACAAATGAACTTTCATTGGGTATGCTCGGTATGCACGGCAATTTTGGGCAAACCATGCAGTAACAAATTGCGATGTACTTTTTGCAATCGGCACACGATTCAACGACAGAATTACGGGCTGTCTTAAACGTTTTGCAAAAGATGCACAGATTATACATGTTGATATTGACCCGTGCTCTATTAACAAAAATGTAAAAATTGATATTCCGATAATAGGCGATGCAAAAAATGTTATGCGGGCAATGCTTGAAGAATATGATTCAAACAAGTATGAAATTAACTATGAAGTAAAACAATCCTGGCGTGAACAAATCAATGAATGGAAGAAAAACGTCCGACAATTGAACATCACTCCGACAAGCTTAGTGCAATCACCGTTATCAGAAAAATTTATGAATACACAAAAGCAATGGACCCTGTAATCACAACGGAAGTAGGACAGCACCAGATGTGGGCTGCACAGCTTATTAAAGTGGACAAGCCAAGAAAATTCATTACATCCGGAGGTCTTGGAACAATGGGATTCGGCTTTCCGGCTGCTATGGGGGCTTGTGTAGGCTCACCTGATAAAGTTGTTATAAATATTGCCGGTGACGGCAGTATTCAGATGAATATTCAAGAGCTGGCCACATGTGTAGAATATAAAAGCTGCCTGTCATTAATGTAATTATTAACAACGGGTACCTCGGTATGGTACGTCAATGGCAGGAAAAACTTTATCACAAGCATTATTCACAAACAAAAATCTCGGGTCCTGATTTTGTTAAAGTTGCGGAAGCATACGGAGCAAAAGGGTTCAGAGTTACAAAAGAAGAAGAAATCATTCCTGTATTACAGCAGGCAATAGAATGCAGACAGCCTGTATTTATTGATTTTGTTGTAGAAGAGTGTGAAATGGTTTATCCCTGGGTTCTTGCGGGTAATCCTATTAACAAAATTCTTCTCTCAAATGACTGTCCAATAAACTAGGAAAAAAATAAAGGTAAATAATGAATAGCAACAATAATAAAAAATCATGTAATTTCCGTAATGGTAAAAGATGAGGCTGGTATAGTATCACGTGTCAGCGGACTGTTTTCCGGAAGAGGATACAGTATCGAAAGTATAACGGCCGCACAAACAAGCGAAAAAAGGTTATGCAAGAATAACAATAGAAACATCGGGCGGAGACGCAGATGTTATTGAACAAATTACAAAGCAATTAAACAGGCTCATACCTGTATTAAAGGTTGTTGATCTCGGTGACGTAGAATCTATAGAACGTGAGCTTATACTGTGCAAAGTCGTTGCAAAAAGACGAAGATCGTTCGGAAATTTTGAGAATTGCGGAAATTTTCGGTGCAAAAATTATAGATGTCACCCCGAGAACATACACACTGCAAGCTGTCGGCGATGAAAGACAAATACGTTCATTAATTGAACTCCTGCGACCTATCGGCATAAAGAGCTTGTACGTTCCGGCAAAGTAGGTATTACAAGAGCAAATCAGTTTAGCAGTACAAAGTCAGCAGAGTAACATGACGACAATTGTTTTTATTCCTATAGATAACAGACCCGTGTGTTATACACTTGCGCAAACAAATAGCATCTATTGATAACAATTTACGGTTATTACTCCCGCCTCGTGGATTATTGGGTGACTTAACAAAAACTGCTGATACGGACGGAATTATACAATGGCTAAAAACAGTTACGCAAGTTGACAAAGTAATTGTATCTTTAGATACAATTGCATACGGCGGCCTTATTCCTTCCAGACGCTCAACGGACGGTTTTGAAGCAATAAAAAAACGGATGGAAGAATTCAGGCAGATTCTATCAAACAAGAACGCAAAAATCTATGCGTTTTCAAGCATCATGCGAATTTCAAACAACAATATAAATGAGGAAGAAAAAGAATACTGGTCATCTTACGGTAAAAAGATTTTCAATATTCATACGAGGTTCACAAGAATGCTCCTGAATCTAACATAGAGACTGATATTCCGCAGGAAATTCTTCAGGACTACTTAAAAAACACGTAAAAGAAATTTTGATATAAACCTGATGTATCTGGATTGGGCAAAAGACGGCATTTTTGACACACTCGTATTTTCAAAAGATGATTGTGCACAATACGGGCTGAATGTAGCAGAGGCACAGGCACTGGAACAAAATATAAAAGAAAACAATATCAATGCTTTTTGTAAAAACCGGTGCGGATGAAATTCCTTTGAGTCTTCTTGCAAGAGCGGTTGGGGAAAATAAAATATATAAAATTGCTCCGGTATTTATGCAGCCTGAATTTACCGGAAACATATCAAAATATGAGGATGTATCTGTTTATGAATCTGTAAAAAGGCCAAATCGAGCTTGCCGGATGCAAACTTTCCGACAGCGATAATACGGATATAATAATGCTCGTTAATAACTTTAAAGAAGAACAGGGCGAGCTTGTCATGGGTGTAGATGTTCCCTTATTCAACAGAGATATAAATCTTCCTCAAAAGCCGTTTCTTGCGGTTGATATCCTGAATGCCAACGGAGCTGACAATAATTTTGTAAACAGACTTTTGAAAAAAAATATTAACACGGATTTATTTCTTGGTTATGCCGGCTGGAATACAACGGGTAATACGCTTGGCAGTGCGTTATGCTGCGCATTGATAAAATATCTTGCAGCAAAACCTGATACAGATGCATTTAAAAATTACAAATGATAAGATTTTTGGATGACTGGGCATATCAGGCCAATGTCAGAAAAAAACTCAAGTCTTATCTTGAAAAACCTGAAATATCCGCATTAAAACAAGAAATGGAACCGTTTGAACAAAAACTGAATCAAGTTTTTGAAACTAATTTTCAAAACATAAAATACTCATATCCCTGGCACAGATTTTTTTGAAATCGAAGTTGAAATCAATTAGCACTGCTTTTATAAAATTACATTTATATAAAAATGCATGGCACTACAAAGTAAAATTTATTTTTAATATAATTCAATTAACACAACTAACAGGATATTAATTATGGATAAAAATTTTGAAAATCAGCTTAAAACAGCCATGGACTTTTTTAAAAAAGAGACTATGCAAATGCTCTTGAAGAATTTAAACAGCTTATTGAGCTTGATAACAAAAATGCACACCTTTATAACAATGCGGGTCTTTGTTATGCACATCTCGGACAAAATACCGAAGCAGAAGTTTATTATAAAAAAGGCAATTTTTATAGATGATAAACTTGTAGAAACATATATAAATATTGCTGATTTATACTACAAAGAAAACCGTCTGTGGGATGCTATAGAAATTTTGCTGGGAGCAATTGCGCTTATCTCTGACAACGCAAAGCACTGAGACATTATCTGGGACGTATTTATATAGAAGACAAACGTTATGATGATGCAATAGATGCACTGGATTCAGTTCTGGATATTGCACCAAAAGGATCTCGGTATGGTTTATTATGAACTTGGCGATTACAACAGCGCTATTTCAAACTTTGAAGAGGTACTAAAGTACATAGAAGATAATGAACTTATATTCTATCAGACAGCGCTGGCTTATGAAGCAAATGATGAAATCGACAAGGCAATTTCCAATCTTTTAAAAAGCATAGCGGTAAATGACAAATTTCCGCTCGGGTATAAGCGTCTTGGAATGCTTTTTGCCGCACGCGGAGATATTGCGGATGCAAAAGAATATTATGAAGAATATCTGAAATTTGATATCCCTCAGGAAGAAAAAAGACAAAAACAAAAAATACTGGACAGATTAAATTAAATCTGTTGTCCTATATTCATATTATCCAGAGTTTTTTGGCTTGCAAGAATTGAAATAACAGAATTTGAATTGAATATATAATTTGCTTTGCGTTTTTGGATATCAGCCGCAGTAATTTCATCAATCAGTTTAAGATTTTTGTTTACCATATTTATTCCGTAATACGAATCCATTGAACCTGACAGTACACCTGTTTGTCCGTCCGATGTCTCAAGGACATTAAGCAGTTTTGTTTTTACAACCAATTTTGCGCTGTCAAGTTCATCCTGCGATACAGGTTGTGTTTTTAACATTTCAATATGCTTTTTAAATCCGTCAAGTGATTTTTTTTTACATTGTCGAATTGTTCGATATTTTCTGAGGGATTGTCCGTTGTTGTTTTGATACCCAGTGAAATAATACCTGTATCGCCTTCATAGTCAATATCTGATTCCACACGGTAGGCAAGCTTTTGCTGTTCTCTCAAGTCGTTAAATAATCTTGAAGACGGACCGCCGCCCAATATAGTATTTAAAAGAGAAAACGTCATCTGGTCTTTCGGGTTATAATTTGTTTTAAATTTAAAGACCTGAAGAATTTCAGCCTGATTTCTGGGTTCTGCTTTTGTCAAAATTTTGTTTTTGCTCTACGGGTTTAAAATTTTTAAAAGTATCAACTCTATACTGTTGAAAATTGCCTATTCCATATGAAAGTTTGTTTAAAACAGTTTGCGCAATATCCGGATTTTTTTCTATCGGAGCGGTAAATATTGCTTTTGCCATTGCATTATTTTTTATATAATTGCAGAAGTTTTCAATATCTGCCAGAGTAACTGTTTCTATTGATTTTAGCACTTCTTCTTTTGGCGAATATTTTTTCATATCCGGGAAAAGTGCCGCTAACATATCTTCTCCGGCAGAATTTTCAACCTTTAAAAGAGCTTCTTTAAAAGCGCTTTTGCATATTCAAAACTTTTTTCGTTTAATCTGGGCTCTGAGAGTACTTCTTTTATAAGGTCAATTGCCAATCCCGTATCTTGTGCAAGGGATTCAGAAACAGCGGTAATACTGTTGAAATCTGCATCGAATTTTAGTGTCATGCCTGCTTTATAAACATCTTTGTAAAACTGGTCCTGATTTTTGCTTTTGGAACCTTCATTCAGCATGATTGACAGTATTGGCGGAACACAGGGATTTATATCAGCGGGAACGGTTGTCTGCAATTTTACATAAGAAGTTGAAATATCTGATTTATTCGGATTCAAAATTACTTCCATGTTATTGGCAAGTTTATACTGTTTGATTTTTGATGTATCAAACATTTTATCTTCAATTCGTGCTTTAAAGGCAATTTTTTGAGGCTGATTTGCCGGTGCCGGTTTTTTTTGCACTTGCTGTTTTGTTTGCATTTTGATAATTGTTCATTATCTGCGAATTATCCATTGATTGCGGATGTATAACAGATAAAGATACTCTGTTCAAATCCAGATATTTTCTTGCAAAATTAACAATGTCAGACGGAGTGATACTATCAAGAATTTGCAGATAATTTTCCGCATAATTTAAATCATTATCCAGAATTGCATTACCAAGCAGCGAGTTAAGCGCATGAGAATTTTCTGAAATTTTGGAATAAGTCATTTTAAATATTTTTTTGCAGTATCAAGCTCCTCAGGCGTAATCGGATTTTGTACAACACCGTTTATTCCATCATAAATAGTTTTTATTACCTCTTCTGTTTTCTGGGGTGTTGTTTGCGAAGCAATTAAGATAGTTTTGGGGTCGGAAGGCCTGTTGCCGACACGTTCTATGTTCATCACGGCACCGGACTGAATTTTGTTAAGCTCTTTGCTGATTCTTGCATTTTTATAGCCGAGAATAGCCGTCATCAAAACTTCCATTTCAATGTTTTCTTTTGTAGCATTATTGGCAGGGCCCGCAAAACCCAAAACAGCAACGCTTGATTGGGCTTTAGGAAGTTTTACGTCAATTCTTACAGGCTTTTGAATGGCATTAAAATCCTGATATTTTCTGTTTTGAACAGGTACATAAGCGCTCTTATTAAAGTATTTTGCTATTGTATTAATTGCCTCTGTTGCAGGCACCTCTCCTGTTACAACCGTTACACTGTTGTCAGGAGTATACCAGAGATTGTAATAATCCAGAGTATCATCTCTTGTCAGCTTGTTTATATTGGAAATTGTACCGGCAACAAGATCAGGGGATGTGGATTCTATCTGAAACAGATTTTTTATACAATTATTCAAAGCTGTATTTACAGGCTCATCCCCTACCATACTAATCTCAGAGGTTACCGGACCTTTTTTCCTTTTCTACCATTTCTGCCGTATGCTCAGGATACTGCAGCTGCTGTGACTGAATATATGCTGATGTATCAAAAACATTGCCTTTTCCCAATAATTGAGAAGAAATAAAATAGTTTGTCGCGGAAAAGCCCGTTGAGGCATTTGTAGAAGCACCCATATCATTGACTATTTTGAAAAAAGTCACCAGAGTCTAAACTTCCGTATGGACTTTTAGAACCGTTAACTGCCATATGTTCATTAAAATGGCTGATTCCCCTGTTTTTCATCAGGCTCGTTCATCGAACCTACATTGTAATAGGTTTCAAGAACAGTCGGACCTTTTTTTCTCAAGTACAACTACTTTTTGTCCGTTGGCAAGCTGAAAAAGCTTTGCACTGTTAGAAAAAGGAAGATTTATGTTACGAATAAAAGTATAAGAAATAGGAGCCTGTGCCAGCACCTGTGCTTTTTAACGTTTCAGATGCTTTGTTTGTGTTAATAGGATTGGAAGCAGCGCTTGAGACGTTTCCCCGGCATCGCGGGAGTCTGTCTGTGTCGGCGCCGTCTGCGGTATTTCTTTTTCTAAAGCATTAGAAACGTTATTACGCACATTAGCCTGCACAGGCGTTTGTATAAAATTGTTTATATTAAGACCATCCAACTTCATGAATTGACTTCTTACTTCCTTATTCTTCTTAAAACGGCTAATAAAAAAATTTACCTTTTGACACGGCTTGTTTTATAAATCTTAACAAAAAAAAAGTATATTGCATAAAAAAGCGGGAAATCTATGATTTTCCGCTTTTTACAATTAATTCGGATAATCGGCATCATCCGTTTCTATAATATCAAAATCACGTTTTTTCCAGCCTTTAAATCCGCCCATAAGTTCCATAACCGGATATCCTTCATCCGCAAGTATATAAGCGGCTTTTTTTTACTTTTCTGGCATAAAAATGAATGGCTGTATAAAATATTCACTTTATCTTTTGAAAGCTTAACAAGCTGTTCCTCCATTTGGTCATACGGTATATGAACGGCATAAGGTATGTGCCCCTTTATGTAATCTTCATAGGCCCGTACATCTATAAGATTGAAGTCTTCCAGATGTTTTTCCATAAGATGTTTAAGTCTGTCAGGACCAATCATAAAAGCCAGTTTTTCAAGAAAAAATCTTTTGCTTTATTTGTATCTTTTGTACGTTTTAGGATTTCTTCATGTTTCATTTGCATCTCCTTTGATTTTTTCTTTTTCAAATTAAAGGAAAATATATCTTATTTCATTCGACAAAAGTAGCATATTATTTGGAATAAAAGGAGTAAAAAAATAAAAACAATAAAGGTCAAACAGGTCTTTAGAATCTGTTACTTGCAAAAATAGAATGTTAATTTTATTATATACATTGTTGCCGATGAAGGCGCAATAATTGAGAACTTTGTAAATTAAATTGGACTTTGCCGATGTGGCACTTCTGCCGAGAAAAACGATTAAGTATCGTTTTTCGAGAGGTGTACGAACGTTAGTGAGTACCTTCGCCATTGAGGTGCAATAACTGAACTTTGAAATTAAATTTTGGACTTTGCCGATGTGGCGAAATGGTAGACGCACACGCTTCAGGTGCGTGCGAGGAAACTCATGGGGGTTCGAGTCCCTTCATCGGCAATTTAAGAAAAGAAGGCCTGATACTTGGACTCTTCACCCCGGTTGTTCCAAAGGAACAACGGTGGTTTACCCGTTCGAGTATCCTGCCCCGTAAGGCTCATTCTTCGCCAACGGTGCAAGCCGAGTCCCTTCATCGGCACTTTAAAAAAAAAAGAAGGTCTGATACTTGGACTCTTCACCCCGGTTGTTCCAAAGGAACAACGGTGGTTTACCGTTCGAGTATCCTGCCCCGTAAGGCTCATTCTTCGCCAACGGTGCAAGCCGAGTCCCTTCATCGGCAATTTAAAAAAAAGAAGGTCTGATACTTGGACTCTTCACCCCGGTTGTTTCAAAGGAACAACGGTGGTTTACCCGTTCAGTATCCTGCCCCGTAAGGCTCATTCTTCGCCAACGGTGCAAGCCGAGTCCCTTCATCGGCAATTTATCTCCCTCTCCTTGGGAGAGGGCAGGGGTGAGGGTATTATAAACCGGAATTTAATTACATCTCTGTTTTTTTCCATAAAAAATAATATGAATAAATACAATTTGTTGGCACGTAATTTAAGAAAATTGCAAACTCCGCAAGAACAAAAGCTATGGAATCTGCTAAGAAACAGACAATTGTTGGGTTACAAGTTTAAACGCCAATATCCTATGGGAAATTATATTGTTGATTTCGTTTGCCGTGAGAAAAAATTAGTTATAGAATTAGACGGCGGACAGCATAATATAGCTGTTAATATCAATTATGATTTTCTAAGAAGCGAATATATAAATCAAAGAGGTTTCAAAGTTATTAGATTTTGGAACAAAGAGATTGATGAAAATATTGAAGGAGTAATTGATAAAATCATAGAAGAGCTAAACAATTGACCCTCACCTAACCCTCTCCCAAGGAGAGGGAATAAGAAGTTTTACAAAAATTATGTTTATGGTAATATAATTTTTTGTTGAAAATTTAATACTGATGTCGACGTGGCACTCTGCCGAATGGATTTTGTGCAGGCACGCCGTGGGCATAAGCCCCCAGTGCCTATGTGAGTAAGGTTGATGAAATGTAGAATTTTTAGAATAAAAATTCGAAATGTAATTCAAAACCTTATGAACGTCAATAATCAAGTGTACGATTGAATATCGTTTTTTTGAGAGGGAAGGTATACGCAGACATTTGACAAGTGAATATTGATGTCGACGTGGCGGAATCGGTATACGCGCACGTTTGAGGGGCGTGTGGGTAATCCCGTACGGGTTCAAGTCCCGCCGTCGACACCATATATAAGACTCCGTAAAGAGTCTTTTTTAATGCGGACTTTTTCACCCGAATTGTTTCTATCGAAACAATAGCGGGTTGCGAATTTTACGTAAGAGTGTAGTCGAGCCCTGCCCCGCCGATGGCGGGCGAAGGGCGAGCGAACTCGAGAATGTGAGGGCAAAATTTGCGACAACGAAGTGAAGCAAATTACTTGCCCGAGAGACAGTAAAATTCAAGACACAAGTCCCGCTGTCGACACCATAAAAAATAATGACGCATTTTGCCTCAATTATTTATAGTTGTATGAAATAGGACGCGAAGCGCAACAAAACAGCCCCAACGTCAATTTTAAGGATGAGTTATGCAAAGTATTATTTTACCGCTTTTTTTTAACAAGTGTTATTATATTTTTAATTATATTTATAAAAATTAAATATCACGAATTTCAGTTATGCAATACTAATATGGATAATTTAGAAAAAAGTACCTAGCAATTATTGACAAAAACAAATCAGCCGTTTCAATTGGATTTGCTTATCTTAATTTAGCTACTTTTATATAAAACAGGAAAAATATAAAGAAGCTCGAGTTTGTATAAATTCAGCAAAAACAAGAAAATATAACAAAAACTTAGCTTATTATTAGGTATTCAAGAATCAACTCTGTTAATTAAAGAGCAACAATTTGATGAAGCTGAACAGGTTATTATGAATTGCCTGCCAAATTGTAGTAGTGCTATAGATAAATCATTAAAAATATTATTACTTAATAATTTAGCTATCATAAAATTAAGAACTAATAAACAAAATGAAGCATTTGATATTTTAAATGATTTGGTTAACAGATATCCAAATAATTTAATTAGTATACTAAATTTAGCAGATTTATACTATGAAAAACAAGACTTTGATAAAGCATCAATTTTATATAAAAAGGTATTAGTTAAAATAAAAGATAATGACGTTAAAACTAAGATAACAGAAAAGTTAAAGAAGATTTCTGCGTAACGCAATTCTCATATTGCAGTATTCGTGAATAGATTGTTTCATAAGTGATATGAGTTCGCTATATAATGTCTTTGCACTGTAGCTAAAAGGTTCCATATTAGGGAGCTTATAGACACCATATATCAAGACTCCGTAAGGAGTCTTTTTTAATGCAGACTTTTCACCCGAATTGTTTCTATCGAAACAATAGCGGGTTTACCCGTTCGAGTATCCTGCCTCGTACGGCTCATTCTTCGCCGACGATGCAAGACAAGTCCCGCCGTCGACACCATAAAAATAAAGCGGCTTTAATGCCGCTTTTATTTTTATAAACTATTTGTACTAACTTAATTTGCAATTATTATGCCATTACATCAATAATCTCACCAGTTTGCATAGCTTTAACCGCACATTGTGCAAATTTATCCGAATTTACAGGAATTCTATCTGATGAAGGGCCAATACCGTTCGGTCCTTGAGCAACAACATTATAAGTAACACAAGTTGTATTATCGGAATTTCTACCTATGTGAGCTATGTTATACGGATTAATATAATCATTACCTACTTTGATATAACCAGTTGACATGAATTGTTGCATGATACATCCTTTCTGTGTAAAAAACACACTAAATAAATACTTCCACTTATTTATAAAGTCAGAATTATAAAAAATTGCTAATTTATTTACATTTTGTAAATTGTTCTCTCTAATAATTGCCTAATTTTAGAAAATTTAGTGAAAAGAATGAACTTAACACTCCATCTCCGGAACAAATTTCATGTTATAATTGTAATATGCCTTAGTAGAATTTTTTATGCTACAATTTTTAATAAAATATTGTTGGGGGGTAATGTTTGTAGTTGCTGTTTTATTAGCGGTTGTATTATTTGCGGCTTTATTTTTATTTGGAATAAGACAAGAACAAAAACTGATTCAAACATTCAAAGATAATGATTTTAGTTTAGATAAAGAGGCTATACTGCAAAATTCTAATAATTTTGAAGACTGTTTTGAGATTACCATGGTCAATTTGGGATTTTTGCCTTCTTATAGAGGTGAGTACCAGAGTATTTTGTTTAAAAATAAATTTTATCTTGAATGGTATGAAACTTTTGATATCCTAACTCTTAATACTTCTGAAGCATCGTATAAAATTAAACTTCCAAAATCAGCAAGCAGGATTAAAAGTGATTTATTTACGGGCAAACTTTTGGAAATAAAAGTAAAGGGTCAAGCTTTATTATTTAGACTGCCAAATGAAATGCAAAATGTTATTTACAAAAGAATCTAATTACCTGCACAACCCGAGGGGTTTCAGTATGCCTATCATACCCTCTGCGGCGATATCATAGTTAGATATCTAATAATTATCAAATACAAGACTCTTTAGGAAAAATTTCATGATATCCTATAAATATGATAGAACTTTTGATTTTATACAGTCTTAAAAACCGCGAACGTACATTGTACTCTTTGCGCTCCGATATTATAGAAAAATTCGGGTATTTCACAAAGCCGAGCATAGGCACCATTCATCCGGCGCTAAAAAGGCTGGAAAAATCAAATGTTATCTCAAGCCGTGCAGATTACTCCGAGGGCGGGAAAAAGTCCACATTCTGGACACTTTCAATGCACTGGCAAAAAAATTCAATGATCTGTTTTTTACCCCGCTTAGTGAAAAACCCCACGCAATTTTTTTACGGAGCTTCAATCACGTATAGCTGTAATGTCAATGCTCGATGATGATTTGAAAGAAACATTCATTAAAGATATAAAAATAAAGCTGGAGTCATTTCTGCTTGATTTAGAAAATGCTCTTGACGATGATTATACAAGCTATGACAAATTTCAAACTGCATTGCTGAAGAAAAATATTGCGGATATAAAGAATTACACAATATTTATAAATTCACTGGAGGAACAATAATGCCTGCAGTTATCTCCGAAATACAAAAACTCCATTGCGCAAGAATTGGATTTTGAAAAAGGCGACAAAATAATTTCAATAAACGGAGAAAAGCCTCAGGATATGATAGATTACCGCTATATGATGTGTGCGGAAGATATAGAACTCGAAATAGAAAAAAACAACGGCGATATTGAAATTTACGAAATAGAAAAAGATTATGATGAAGATCTCGGAGTTGTTTTTGAATCGGCTGTTTTTGACAGAATAAAGCCCTGTACAAATCATTGTATTTTTTTGTTTTGTTGACCAGCAGCCGGAAGGACTCAGAAAATCTTTATACATAAAAGATGATGATTATAGACTTTCTTATCTTCAGGGGACTTATGTTACCCTTACAAATCTAACGAAAAAGACCGTGAACGTATTGAACAGCTTCATCTCGGACCGTTGTATGTGTCTGTTCATACAACAAATCCTGATTTGCGTGTAAAAATGTTGAATAATCCCAAAGCCGCAAATATTATGGATGATTTAAAATGGCTTAAGAAAGCTGATATTCCTATCCATGCCCAGATTGTGCTTTGCCCCGGGTACAATGACAGAAAAGAACTGGAGCGAACTCTCCATGATTTTGTACAATTTAAATCAATCATTCAATCAATAGCCATTGTTCCTGTAGGGATTACCCGTTTTCACAAGAATAATCTAAAAACTCTTACAAAAGAAAATGCTCTGCATGTAATAAAGCAGGTGGAAAATTTCAATAAAGAAGTAAAAAACATCTTGCTATGGCAAGTGATGAATTTTTGTAAAAGCAGATTATCCAATGCACGACAAAAAAATACTACGGCAGTTTTGCACAGATAGAAGATGGTGTGGGAGCATTGAGGCTTTTAATTGATGATTTTGAAAAAAACCAAAAAACTTCCTAAATCATTAAAAACAAAAAAGAAATAACTTTTTGCAACTACGGACTGTGCAAAGCACGTCATGCGGGATATTATTGAGGAATTAAATAAAATCGGGAATCTAAAATGTAATTTGATTAACCTGAAAAACAATTTTTTCGGGGAAAATGTTACGGTAGCGGGATTGATAACAGGCAATGATTTGATTAATCAGCTTAAAGACAAAGATATAAAAAATCTTGTTATCCCGTCAATTATCTTTGCGTCCGTTTTCTGAGGATTTTCTTGACAATGTAACGGTAAGTGAAGTACAAAAAAAACGCTCTCTTTGCAATATTCATATTATTAAAGATATTTATTCAACAAAAGAATTTATTGATATTATCAAATCTAAGTAATAATTTGCACATATATATTTCTTGCACGCGGTTTGTTGTCAAAATCTATCAGCACAATCTGCTTTGCCAAGTTCCAAGAAGCAAGGCTCCGTCTATCAAAGGAACAGAAACAGAGCTGCCTAAAAGTGCAGCTCTAACGTGTGCATATCCGTTCCCGTCATGCCATGTATCGTCATGATGATAACTTTTGTCCATTGGAGCTATTTCATCCAGAATATCAGGCAAATCTTTTTATAAGACCCGGTTCGTATTCTATTGTGGTAATTGATGCGTCTTCGCCCGGCAAAGCAACAACGACACAGCCGTTTTTTAGATTGTGCTGATATACAGCTGATTTTACCTTTTGTGTGATATCTATGATATCAGTAAATCCGTGTGTATTGATTGTAAAATGTTCTGTATAGACAGTCATTATCTTGCTTCTCCCGTATATTTATATAAATCAATATCTCTTACACGCATTGCAAAGTAAGGCTGTGTTTGATTTTTTTTTTCTTTCATAAATATTACAAATGTATTGTTAAAGAAGAAATTTCTGCCTCTCTTTTTACTGTAAGAGGCATAGACATGAATTTTACATCCATGATAGCTTCACTTTTAAGTTTTACCCCTGTATTGTTAAGGTTGAAGTCTGCTGTCTGTAATGCCTGTGCAATATAGAGTTTGTTGGTATGAAGGATTTCTTTGTTGCACAATTCTTTGTAATTTGTTTTTGTTTTCAGGCTCATAAAAGGAACTTTCAGCTGATCGCCCGCAACAAATTTTTTATTTCCTTTATATTTTTTAGTTTTTTATCTGCAAGTCATTATATAAATCTTCAAAATTAAAATTCAGGTTTGTTCTGTACAAGATAACTTCATCCTTAGCGGATTTTAAAGCTACAGCATAGTCAAATCTGTTGTTATAAAAAAGCACATCTACACCATTATACAGATTTTGGTCTGCTGTTTTTATCAATACCGAAATATTGCACTTTCTGGGAGCTTCTTGCAAATTTTTCAACCTTAAGAATATCAAATCTTGTAGTAAATTTAAAATCTTTCAAAAGCATTGAATAAATAAGATAAGCATTTGTAGGATCATTCCAATTTATGTTATCTAAAAAGCTCGCTCTTTTCTCCGAATTTTTTTCCATATAGCATCTTCAATTTGTTTTTTCAGTGAGAGACTGGTTCTGCCGTATGCTGTGTAATAAGAATCATCAGAAAGCATGTTTTTCGTAAATTCCTGACGATTTAAGATTTTGACATTTTGCGGAGTCCCGCCGTTAAACATAATATAGCCTTTGACAATATTGTTCATA
>VOFD01001663.1_pt1 | contig 33426 bp, 53 predicted proteins | sample 5384101 | NCBI WGS metagenome assembly VOFD01 (sample SAMN12384723, study PRJNA508395) | human gut metagenome | isolation source: healthy gut C | host: Homo sapiens
AAAAAGCCCATTTTTCTCACTCCTATAAATCTTCTATATCTGCTATAGTTTTCTCTTCCATTTATTTTAATGCGTACATGTTATTGTAACATAGATAGCTTCGTTTGCCAACGAAAAAAATCCCTTTCCTCTGCGGACAACGGTCCATCCATGGCGTACAAAAAGCGGCTGCACCCGGCAGCCGCTCTGTTAATCACTCTTCTAATATTCCGGTTCGATCAGACCGTAAGTATTGCCTTTACGTTTATAAACAACGCTGACATCATCTGTTTCCGCATTGCGGAATACAAAGAAATTATGTCCGAGCAGTTCCATCTGTACGCATGCATCTTCCGGATCCATCGGTTTCATCGCGAATTTCTTCGTACGAACGATCTGAACTTCATCCGGATCTTCAACCTCCATCTCAATAAATGCTTTCTGGAAGTTGCCGCCGCCCCGGTTTCTGTTTACCAGACGGGTTTTGTGCTTACGCATCTGACGTTCGATAATCTCCTGCACCAAATCAATAGAAACATACATATCGTCACTTACCTGTTCAGCACGAATAACGCTTCCTTTTACCGGTACAGTAACTTCTATCTTCTGGCGATTCTTTTCCACACTGAGTGTTACAATCGCTTCCGTTTCGGGAGTAAAAGTATTTCTCCAGCTTGCCTAACTTTTCATAGACAGCATCTTTAAGGCCCTGAGTCACATCGATATTCTTTCCACTGATAGTAATACGCATACATATCACTCCTTACTGTGTTGTTATGTTTTAATTATATCACAGTTGCTCATTTTTACAAGCAAACTTTCTGTATTTTCTGAAAATATTTTATAATCTTTTTTTTTTTGATTAAATGCAGACGATATCAACACGGCCGGCACTATCGGATGAACAACTAAAATGTCAAGTATTTATCAGGATTTATTGTTATTTTTACGTTTTCACCAAAACATATATTTGTTTTTGATTCCATTATTCATTCCTTTTCATTGTGGATAAAGTGGATAACTCTGTGTATAATTCGATTTCACTCATAAAAATCCACTTTTTCATTGTGGATAACCTTGTGGATTGTGGATAACCCAAAATGTATATTTATCCCTTTATACACTGCTTCGACAATATTTTTTGTGCAAATTCAATAATTTTACATATTTCGCCTGTTTTTCATCCACTTGTCCACAAACCGCACACAGAAAAAGCAGCGGCCCGCCCTTTCAGGTTTCGCCACTGCTTATCCTAAGTACTTTATTTTCAATTATTCGATAATACGTACCGCATGGGATGGATAACCGCCGTAATCCATCGGTGTTTCGATAATACCCGTTTCTTCGGTACTTGCATGAACGATGGTTCCCTCTCCTGTGTAAAGAGCCACATGCTCAATCTCTCCATAATACGAATAGAAAAGTAAATCGCCCGCCTGAGCTTCTTCAACCGCTATCTTACGGCCAAAAAGCATACTGGGTCGTTGCTGTTCTCGGAATAGAATATCCAAAGTTGGAGTAAATACTCTGTACAAATCCGGAGCAGTCTGCACCGTTCGTCAGAGAAGTTCCTCCATAAACGTATGGATTTCCAATGAACTGTCTTGCAAAGCTGACCATCTGCTGACCAACACCGCTGTTACTGGAAGAATTGTCATAAGAAGGTTCTTCCTGTACAGGCTCGCTCGTTGTCAGGTAATCGCTGTGAATGTAAGCGCTTGTTCCATTATAGTCCACCCGGCTCCATCCGTTTTCACAGACACCGGTCCGTGTAATACTGGAATTTTTATCAAGTCCGCCAACTCTGGCAGATGATGCATCCGCCTCTGCACGGACGTTTACAGCATCCGTTGTCCATACGGTCTCATTTGTATCTTCAATATATAAAGAATCTTCGACAACCGGATCTTCTGCCGGAGCTTCCGTTTCTTCGACAGGAGCTTCGGTTTCCTCAACAGGGGCCTCGGTTTCTTCTGCAGGTGCTTTTTGTCTCTTCTGTCGAAGCTTCTGTCTCTTCTGCAGGTGCTTTTGTTTTCCTGCAGGTGCCTTTGTTTCCTCTGCTGTTTCTGTTTCTTTTACTGTTTCCTCTGGGGCTTTGGATCTCTGCTGCTTCCCGTTCAGCTTCCTCCTCGATTGAAACTGCAGCCGCATAATCTACGCCAACTTCTACGGTGTGGTTTTTACATAACCTTCAATCCCGTTTGTCTGTACCTTTGTCCACTCTGATTCCGGAAGCACTTCGATAACATCCAGAACCGCGTCATTTTCTACGGTCGCAACAACTTCCGCATCATCGGATGCCTGCGCTTTGATTTCAACGCTTGTCTCAATAACTTTAGCGTAGCTGCTTGCGGAATCCGTATTCCTTGCAGCCTTTTCTGCATCTTTGCCTGTAACCACATACTGTGCCGATACATAGCCTTCGCAGGAACCGGACTGAATACGAATCCACTCTTTACCATCTTCTACGACTTCAAATCCCGCACCGCTGTACAGCTTTCCGACAGCTTCGCTTTCCGCATTCGGTTCTTTTCGAATCATCACACAGTCTTCTGCTGTGGAGATTCCTTTCTTATAAAATGGAGAAGCAACTTCTTCCGTCGCTGTATAAATAATTTTTCCCTGAATATCTAAATCTCCATAGGAAACTTCCATCTTTGTTGTAGTAACCGGAGCTGCGTGAACCCCACTGATTTGCACTAAATACAACCGCTGCTGCCAGGCCAAAAGCACATGGCGCAAACTTAAACTTACCCATTGGTCATTTTCCTCCTTTTGCCGTAATTTTATGTTCCTGTAAACGATTTATTACGTTTCGAAAAACATATATTACATTTTTGTTACAAACATTATTTTAGCAAAGTCTTCCATTGCTGTCAAGGCATCTCGTAATTTTTTGTAACAATTATTTTACACTTTCATAGTTTTTTGTAACACTTTCGAATATTTACGTACAAAAAACAGCAGGATACCTTATATATAGAAGATATCCTGCTGACAGGAATGACTTTGTTTATTTTTAATCTTCGTTTTTTCGAATTTTATGATTTTCAATCTGAATCTTCCGGGCTTTAAAAAGCCGTCCGACAGCCCGTTTGAACGCCGCCTTTGACATATTCAGTTCCCGCTCAATGACTTCCGGAGACGCCTTTTCGGAAAATGGCAGTATTCCGTCATAACTTTCCAGAACTTCCATAACGATTTCCGCATCTCTGTCCATCTGGACTTCCACCCGGTCCTGAGTGCTCAATTCCAGTTTGCCATCGTCACGCACTTTAACCACACGGGCCTTAACGGTATCGCCCACCCGATAAGAACCATGGACATTCTGAGCCGGAATCATTCCGTGGTATTTATTCTCGACCGCAACAAACAGTCCAACCGATGGATTCATCTGATAAACCGTTCCCTCAACCAATTCATCCTTTTCATAAGGCGATTCCGTGCAGAGATAGTCATAAATCTTCATCGTCGCACAGAGGCGTCTGCTTTTTATCAATATATAACGCTACCGGATAGCTTTTTCCAATCCGAATTTTCTCAGTCTGCTCTTTATATGGTAAAACAGATCTTTTTCCAGCCCCCAGCCAAGAAAGGCGCCGATTTTTCCAATTTCTTTTTACCTGCAGCGAAGCCACCTGTCCCAGGGTCATCATCGGTTCTTCCGTTGTCGCAATGAGACGGTCACTGGAATCTCTGTAAATAAACACTTCGACCGAATCGCCGACACCGCTTCCCTTCGGCACGTATTTTTCGGCAGCAAACCAGCTTCTTCCTCATCGCCAACATAAACGCCAAAATCTTTGACACGAACAATATCCAATACCTGTTTTTCTCCTAATCTGATCATCTTTTTCTCCTATTCCGCAAATTCTGCAGCCACGCAAACCTGTCCTTCACTGTTTTCCAGTAAAATCGTCACCCGGCCATCCGCTATCTGTCTCTTTGGCACTAATATATCTTTATAAAACGCCGGATGCTTATATTCCACCCGGATCTGATGCACCTTGAATTTCTCCGGAAGATATTCCATGGCAATTTCCACATACCGGCCGTTATTCATATGGTGATTGGTATCCAGACAATGCCGCGTCACTTTCACTGTTTCCAATGTCTCAAAAGTCTCCTGAAACCGGTATTTTCCTTCCGGCATACGTCATCGGTTCTTTATCTTCAATGGTATAAACACCGGTATCCCTTTCGTCCGGACGCACCGGCCGCCCGGTTTTCATATCGATCATTGCCCATACGGAATTTGCCCGTACGATTCTCCGCCCTTCACCATCATCAATCACAAAATTTCTGAGACCGAGCAGACCTTTAAAGCCATAAGGCCATGTACCAACGGTCACCGGCTCTCCATATACCGGATACCTTTCCGCAACAATCTGCCAGCTGTTCAGCACCCAGACCCGGCCGTTTTCATCCAAAGCTTCCGGTCCAACGCCAAGGCTGTCCGACTGAAAACAACTGCAGTCCTGAAAATAATTTATGATCTGTGCCATATCTGTTTTATAATCCGGTCCCACTTCGCTGTAAGTGACCCGTCGGCTCATACTGTACATATCTGTATCCTTCCTCATGAATCTCTGTATAGAAAAAAACAGACATTTCACTAAAGGTTTCCTTTAACAAAATGCCTGAATATTAGCTGGGCTGGAAGGATTCGAACCTTCAAATGCTGGAGTCAGAGTCCAGTGCCTTGCCCTTTGGCGACAGCCCATTGTTCCTCAACAACAATTGCATTATACAACATATAAAATGCTTTGGCAAGTACTTTTTAAATTTTTTAATTTTTTTTTTTTTTAATTTTCATGTCAAAAGCACCCATCTGTAATGAATTAAAACCCCGTCCTTCGACGAGACGTATATCGGCACAGCATCCATATACGGTACACCGGTGAAGCCTGCCGTATATGGCCTGTCCCTTTCCCAATCAGCCTTCCAGGTCATGCAGTTGTTTCTTCATTTCCAGAACCTGATCCCTCAACTGCGCCGCCATCTCAAAATTCAGTTCCGCAGCCGCACTGTGCATCTTCTTCGTCAGTTTTGCGATCAGCGCTTTCAGCTCTTTTTCCACTCATTGATTCAATATCCTTTTCAAATACATCCTTCGGCACATCCGCAGCCTTCGAAATGCTGATTAAATCCCGGACAGCCTTTTTAATCGTCTGCGGTGTAATTCCATGTTCCTCATTATAAGCCTGTTGAATCGCCCGGCGGCGGTTCGTCTCACTGATAGCCCGATTCATCGAATCCGTCATGGTATCCGCATACATAATCACATGACCTTCGGAATTTCGGGCCGCACGGCCAATGGTCTGAATCAGTGACGTTTCCGAACGAAGGAATCCTTCTTTATCCGCATCGAGAATCGCAACCAAAGTAATTTCCGGAATATCCAGCCCTTCACGCAAAAGATTAATGCCGACAAGCACATCAAAGACATTCAGCCGCAGATCCCTGACAATTTCCGACCGCTCCAGTGTATCGATATCCGAATGCAGATATTTGACCCGGATCCCGGCTTCCCTCATATAGTCTGTCAAATCCTCTGCCATACGTTTTGTCAGAGTTGTAATCAATACTTTATGTCCCTGCTTTGTTTCTTTATTCACCTCACTGATTAAATCATCAATCTGGCCCTTTACCGGGCGGACCGATATTTCGGATCCAGCAATCCGGTCGGCCGGATAATCTGCTCCGCCCGCAGTAATTCATGCTCAGACTCATAAACATTCGGCGTTGCAGACACAAAAAGCATCTGATCGATCTTACTCTCAAATTCCTGAAAATTTAACGGCCGGTTATCCTTGGCCGACGGCAGACGAAATCCATAATCCACCAGTGTTGATTTACGTGACTGGTCTCCCGCATACATTCCCCGAACCTGCGGAATCGTCATATGGGACTCATCCACGATAATAAGAAAGTCATCCGGGAAATAGTCCATCAGTGTATGAGGCGTTGCTCCCGGCTCCAATCCGGCCAGATGTCTGGAATAATTTTCGATTCCCGAGCAGAATCCGGTTTCCGCATCATTTCAATATCAAAAATTCGTCCGTTCTGAAATACGCTGAGCCTCCAGAAGTTTATCCTCGCTCTTAAAATAGCGCACCCGTTCTTCCAGTTCTTCTTCTATATTAATGATGGCCGCATCCATTTTTCTTTTGAAACGACATAATGGGATGCCGGAAATATCGCCGTGTGTTCAAGCCGCAGCTTTATCTCCCCGGTCAACGGATCAAAAGATGTAATCCGGTCCACTTCGTCCCCGAAAAATTCCACGCGAATGGCCTCATCCGCAGATGCCGCCGGGAATATCTCCACAACATCCCCCGTGTACCCGGAAGGTTCCGCGCTTAAAATCCATGTCGTTTCGCTCATACTGTAAATCAATCAGCTTCCGCACCACATCATCACGCTCACGCTCCATCCCCGGACGCAGGGAAATCACCATTTCCTTATAGTCAATCGGACTTCCCAGACCGTAAATACAGGATACCGAGGAAATAATAATCACATCTTCCTGCTCCGACAATGCTGCCGTTGCCGAATGACGCAGTTTATCAATTTCATCATTAATCGCTGAATCCTTGGCAATATAAGTATCCGTCTGCGGCACGTAAGCCTCCGGCTGATAGTAGTCATAATAGGAGACAAAATATTCCACCGCATTCTCCGGGAAAAACTCCTTAAACTCACCGTAGAGCTGTGCGGCAAGGGTTTTGTTATGAGCCAGCACCAGCGTCGGTTTGTTCAACGCCTGAATGACATTCGCCATCGTAAACGTCTTACCGGAACCGGTAACACCGAGTAATGTCTGAAATTGATTGCCTTCTTTAAAGCCCTGAACCAAATCGGCGATGGCCTGAGGCTGATCGCCGGTTGGGGCAAATTCACTGTGTAATACGAAATGATCCATAGTCAAACCTCCTACCCTCTATTCCCACATTCCATCAATACTTAAATCCATATTTTCCGCAAAAGCTTCAATCATCCAATCTTCTGATCCCCATCCTATATCTGCTTCAACAATTATATCATTTTTCAACGGAATCTTATACAACTTCAATTGCTTTGCTCGTTCCTCGGAATCAATAAAAAATGGAGAGTCCACTTCACCAAACAAGTAGAAATCGCCTTGAATCACCTTACAATTAGAACAATGATTTGCCAAATATGAACTTTGAACTGTTTGAGAATATGATTTAAAATATCCATATTTATCCTTCAAATAATTTAATAGTTTCTCTGGCAAAGGATAAATATGTGAAGCCATATGTATTTCATTATCTTCAAAACTCCATGCGTCTTCCTTCCCATATATTTCCGGATTACAGACATCAAAATATTTATCCGTCAGATAAGTTCCTCTCTTCAATCTCTCATCATCCATTGCCCAGCCTTTGATTGTATATTCTTTTGCTATCTGGTTTACCCATTTTCGAAACTGTACTGCCCTCTCTGAATTCACTTTAAACCCTACTGCAATAATCATCTGTAACGAATAATGATTAACTGCTCTGCCAACCTGACGTGAACCTTCCTGTTGAACTATTCGGAATTTCCGAATAGTTACATCCTCTTGCAACTCATTATCTCCAAAGACCTTTTTTATATGTTCATTTATAGTTGAAACTCCAACATTATACAATGTTGCAATCATTTTCTGCGTCAACCAGATATTTTCGTCTTCATATCTCATTTCTACGCTTTCTTCATCATCCCCAGAAGCCGCTACATATGTAAGATATTCTGCCGCTGATGATCGTATTGTCACAATCTCTTTTTCTCGTGTTCCCATGCTATTCCTCCATTCATTTCTTCCTGCTCTATTTTCAACTTAACTAATTTACTCCTTCTCCATTACGAATTTTTATCACAAAAAGTCACAAATTCCATTTGTCCGCCTGGTATCACCTGGTCCGTAACCTGAGATTTCGTCCGAAAAATACGTACTATTCGGTACTAAAAGCACCAAATATCACTCATTTTCGCCCCCTGACATTCTAGGACACAAAATACTCCACCGCGTTTTCGGGAAAGAACTCTTTGAATTCGGCGTAGAGCTGGGCGGCAAGGGTTTTGTTATGAGCCAGCACCAGCGTCGGTTTGTTCAACGCCTGAATGACATTCGCCATCGTAAACGTCTTGCCGGAACCGGTAACACCGAGTAATGTCTGAAATTGATTGCCTTCCTTAAAACCCTGAACCAAATCGGCGATGGCCTGAGGCTGGTCGCCGGTTGGAGCAAATTCACTGTGTAATTCAAAATGATCCATGAGAGTCCTCCTTTATCTTAGAAATCATCAGCATTTTACTTATTTTTTAACAAAATCATATCATCTCTTACTTTACATCCCTTTTCTGTTAATCCCCAATATAAACTTTTATTTTTATCACTCCATTTCGAATAAACTAAATTCAATGCTCGATATTGATTCAATAATTTTTTACAAACTGATTATCATCTAAATATTTTCCATATGTACTCGATAAATATTTACTTTTTTATTGCACTTTCGACAAAGCTTTCGGTAACAGATACATCCATCATTTCGGTAGCAATTATTTTAAATATTTCTACCAAACTTGTTTTTACACTGCGATAGTTTGTTCCATATTGCCCCTCATAATGATACTTTATCTCTATATCCATATCTTCAAATGCAATATCTGTTTGTAGCGTTAAAGAAGAAATCTTACTTTCTGCATTTTTTAAATCATCTAATTTTCGTACATTTTCTATTTCTCCTATAATTGTAAATAATAACTTTTTCTACTTCGACAATTTACTCTCAATTTCTTCAATCGTAGGCAAACTACTCCTAAATTCTTCCCGCAATACCTTCGTCAATTCATACTGTGCAATTCCGATTGGTTGTGACATATCATCTAAAGAATATTCTGCCACAACGTCATCTTTATCTTTGCAAATTAGAATTCCAATTGTCTGATTATCCTGCTCTGCTTTCATATTTTTATTAACTGCTGTAACATAAAAATTTAGTTTACCTGCAAATTCAGGTTTAAATTTTTCTGTCTTCAATTCTACAACAACATAGCAATGTAAACGCACATGATAAAACAACAAGTCCATATAGAAATCACTTTCTCCAACTTTAATATGTACTTGTCTGCCTAAATATGAAAATCCAGTTCCAAGCTCCAAAAGAAATTGAGTAATCTGATTTACTAATGCATCCTCTAATTCTTTTTCATTATATTCTTCACGTAATGTAAGGAAATCAAAATTATAAGGATCTTTCAAAGTCTGTTCTGCTAAATCAGATTGTGGAACAGGAAGTTTTACCTGAAAATTGGTAATTGCCTTTCCCTGTCTCTCATATAAACCAGAATCTATTTGATGTTCCAGCACGTTTCTGCTCCAATTGTTATCCATTGTCTTTTGCACATAGAAAAGAGCTTCATTTATATCGTTACACTTATATACAATTCTTTGATTATGTCCCCAAGGGATACTTTTTCACCATTTTTCTAATGTTTCAAATTGGGTTACAAGTTGTAACCCAATTGCACCTTCACTATAAAATCTATACCAATAGCGGATATGTTTTCAAATTCTGAGTTGAAAACCCAGACATTCCAGGAAATGCTTTCTGCAAATCTTTACTCATTACATTTAGAAAAGAATCCCCCATTTAGCATGTTCTTGCTTACTGACAATATCTCTTCCAAGTTCCCAATATAAATCTAATAATTCATAATTTATTTTAACAGAAGCTTTTATCTGGCTCTGCTTTATTCTCATTTTAACATCATTGATCCAACTTCTATATTCTTCTGTCACAACAAATCCAACCTCTCTGCTAGCCATTCACTATTCCTCCTGTTAGTATTTCCATTTTTTTTTTTTTTATCTAATCTTCAAAAAACTCTATAATCTGTTTCACCGACACCGGATAATAATCATTCGCATCCACACCTACATCATATCTTCTTATTCCATCTGCTTTATTCTGAAAATTATATTCTTCACGGGCATGTATGTGTCCATGCAACTGAATACTCCCACTGCTCTTCTTCGGCCATGACAACATGGGATAATGCATCAAGACAAAATACATGCCATTCAACGATACTGTTTTAAAATCACATATCTCTTCAAACAATTCACAATCATATTTTTGTCATGATTCCCTTTAACCAAAAATTTTCTTTCCGTTCAATTTGCTTATCAATTCATTTGCTCTATCCATCGGTAAATGATGGCTGATATCTCTAGAATATATACCGTATCATTTTTATGCACTACCGCATTATAATTTCGAATCAAAACCTGATTCATCTCCTGGACATTTTCAAAAGGACGATTCTGCATCTCTATAATTCCACGATGTCCTAAATGCAAATCACTTGTAAAATAAATCATATCATCGTCCCTTTCCCCATTCCAAATTTCCTCACAAAAATCACAAAGTCCATTTGTCCGCCTGGTATCACCTGGTCCGTAACCTGAGATTTCGTCCGAAAAATACGTACTATTCGGTACTAAAAAGCACCAGTGTCGGTGTGTTCAACGCCCAAACCAAATCGGCGATGGACTTTTCTAAACAATACAAATTATAACATGAACGAATAAAAATGTATAGCCGAAATTGAACGTTTGTTCGCTTTTTGTTCTGTCCTGGATACCTGCTTCCCCACGGTTCAATAACACACAGCCGGTGAGTTTTCATGATTGAAAACCCACCGGCTGCACAATGACTATTTCATATTCACTGTTTTTATGATACAAAACCATACGATGACTGCCAATATAGAAGCGGTATATTGCAGGACAATGCTTATTTTTCTCTGCTTCCGATATAAAAAGGCACTGCATATGAGCGCTATAAAAGAAACAACAGTCATTATACGCTCCACCAAACACAACCAAAACCCGTCGGTGCTCCACGGCAAATTCAATAAGGTATTATTAAAATTATTGATGCCCAAAAATGCTGTCAGCACAGCGGCGCTCACATAAAATATAAGTGATAACCTCTGATTATTTTTATATTTCCAAAGCAGCACTGCAAGAACCGACAATGCCGCCGGCAGGCCAAACAAAATGCCAAAAAGCCAGAGGATTCCTGTGGAAGAAGCTATAGCGTCCATTTTATTTTTCCCTCATGTGCTTCAATGCACTTGTAAATTTCACCGGGTTTCCATACATCAGTGTACCAAATCGGAAAATTTTCGCCGCAAGAATACCGGCGATCACACAGGATCCCGCCAGCCGTCCGCCGGACAGGATAATCTCCCAAAGCTCCACGCTTCCCATGGATACACGGATGAGCATGGCGTTACTGGATGTAAAGGGAACAAAAGAAGCAGCTTTCATTAAAATACCGTTGCTGCTGTTCATTCCGAAAATTGCAATGAAAAACGACGCCATATAAATCATCGTAATCGGCATGGATGTTTTGCTGATATCTTCGGTCTTTGAAACCAGAGCCCCAAGCATCCCAAAGAAGAAAGCATAGAGCAGATAGCCGAGCAGGCCAAAAGAATGCAAACGCTGCCCACACACCCGCAGGAATCTGAAACAGGAAATCCAGTCGGTAATTCCAGCTTTCCCGGAACAACTGATAAGAAATCACGGCGCTTCCGAGAATCAGTACACACTGGATAATTCCCGCGATGGCGCCTGCCAGGACTTTTTCCGAAAATCAGGCTGTTACTGTCCACGCTGGTCACCAGAATTTCTATGGCACGATTACTTTTTTTTTCTGTCGTTACTGAAACAGATATCATCTGCCCATAGAATATCAGCAGAAAATATAAAATCATAATCAGCAGGTACGTATAGGCATAATTTTTTCACACTGTCTTTTCCGAGAATTTCCATCGTCGATTCCGGAAGAATCTGATACAGACTTTCCATCTCCTGCACATTGATACCTCTGGATTTAAGTTGCTCTCCACGGTACAGCGCCGCAAGAGCCTGCTGAAGCGCAGCCTCCGTGTTATCCCTCATTGAACTGTTTTCAACAACATACGTATAATGAAGCAGATCATCCACAATAAATCCGGCATCGGCCGTCTGATTTTCTACCAGATTCCGGACTTCTCCGTCATCGCTGCATTCCTTCCACTGAATATCCTGTCCCATCATTTCTTCAAGCTGGTCTAAATCTTCAATCTGTGCCTGGCGGTCCAGAATCGCCAGTGTTTTCACCTGATGGCCGCTCTCTTTATCTTCTGTATCTTTTCCGCCCATAAATATTCCCGGAACCACAATCACGCCGATGGCCAGAAGCGTCAGCAAAATCGTTGTTACAAGAAAGCTCTTATTTTTAAAATAATTGTTTAATTCAAATTTTAATACGGTAAAAAATTGTTTCATGCCTGATCTCCCGCCCTTTCCACAAAAATTTCCGTCAGTGAAGGTTCATAATTTCCAAAGGATTCCGGCACAAGATTTTCCGCCAGCATCTTTTCAAGAAGCTGTTTCCTGCCGGTGCCCTCTTTCATTCCACAATGATTTCCTGCTGCCGTTTTCCGGTAAAATGCACCAGATCTCCCAGTTTTTTTGCTGCATCTGTCGGATCGTGGAATCTTCCGGCATTTCCTCAAAAGAAATGACCAGACGATTCTTCCCATACGCCTTTTTAATATCCTTCAGATTTCCTCCAGTACCACATCCCCGTGATTTATCAGCACAATATCCTCGCAGAATTCCTCCACATACCCCATCTGGTGGCTGGAGAAAATAACCAGCTTTCCGTCCTGGATCTGCTCACGGATTACATCCTTCAGCACCTGGGAATTGACCGGATCCAGTCCGCTGAAAGGCTCATCCAAAATAATAATATCCGGCTGACAGACAAGGGTCTGGGCAAGCTGCACCTTCTGTTGATTTCCTTTTGACAGTGTCTCCAGCTTTTTTAGCGGCATATTCTGCGACGCCCATCCGTTCCAGCCAGTAGGCCGCCTGTTTTTTGCAGTCTTTCGGTCCAGCCCCGCAGCGCCGCCAGATAAAGTATCTGCTCCTGAACCCCTTTCTTCGGATACAGTCCCCGCTCTTCCGGCAAATATCCGATTTGATAATCCTTTGGCCGGAATGGTTTTCCATCCATCGTAATCGTTCCTGCATTTGCCTTAAATACGTCCATAAGAATCCGGATGGTCGTCGTCTTTCCCGCTCCGTTTCTTCCCAAAAGTCCCAATGCTTTCCCACTTTCAATAGAAAAACTTATTCCATGAAGGACCTCTTTCTCTCCAAAATTTTTCCTCAGATTTCTGACTTCCAGTCTCATAATGCCCTCCCGCTTTCCTTACGTTCTGTTTTTTCTTAACCCTTTCATTTTCCATATACCAAAATTCAACATTCCGATGACCCACATAAATCCCAGAAGAATCAACGGAAAATCTCCGGTGCCAAACTGCATCTTTCCGAATACCGCCAAAATAATTCCGATCAGCATAACAATCTGCATACTGTTGAAGGCCCGGTATCCCGCCTGATAAAGGACCAGTTTTTCCGTCTCATCGCAGCCTTCCAGCCACCTTTTATCAAAATTAAAACTTACCGGATCCCCTTTTTTACTCGGGTCACGCTTCTGCATCAGATGATAAAACAGGATTTCCATCACAGCCATCGCGATACAGCCGAAAACCATCACTGCAGCGAGCAGCAGATATTTAACGCCGTCTCCCTGGGAGATATCCTCCACGTTTCCCGGAAAGGCCAGACATCCGAAAACGATAAAAAATCCAACGGCTGTATTGGCAATGACAATCCCTGTCTGCGCCCAGCGTTCAAACTGCTCACCGCACAAATCCGCCGTTTCGTCCTCCGATGCTTCCTCCTGCGCCCATAAACTGCGAAGATGCCTGTAAATGCCTATGAGCACTGCCATAACAACGAGAATCAGCAGACTTTCAATCTTCCATCCCGTATGGCGCAGCGCTGCTCCCATTTCCGCATAAATCCCCTTTATTCCCTCTCCTGAAAAACGCAGTAAAATATTTCCCGATACACCGATCATCGCACCAATAACTGCCAGCAGCAGAAGTTTTATAAAACTTTCTCTATTTTTCATTCCTCGTCCTCCCGATATGTAAAAATATCCTCCACACTTGTCTGAAAGATCTTCGCCAGTTTCAGGGCCAATGTCACGGAAGGCGAATAATCTCCCCCGCTCGATCAGGCTGATGGTCTGTCGGGAAACGCCGGCCATTTTCCCAAGGTCACTCTGATTCACGCCCAGCCTGGCCCGGTGTTCTTTTAAATGGTTTTCCAATGGCATCCCATTTTCCCCTTTCTTTGACAATATTTTTGTCGTTTTGACAACTTTTTTTGTCATTCACCTATATTTAAGATACCATTGCCCTGAAAAATTGTCAACAAAAAAACGAAAAAGAACCGATTGTTCTTTTTTCGTTTTTATGATTTTAAGATTCCACGGAAGTTTCCGAGGCTTCCTCCGGCCCGTATGGCGGGAACATAAGGATCTGTACTGCCTGATTTGAATCATCAGACCATACAAGACAATGCGCCCCTTCATAAATATCTTCCAGATAAAGCATATTCCGGGTCAGGTAAGGGTTGATGAGCGTATCGGACGGCACATTAAAAACAAGACCGTCTGTGGAGGTCAGCCGGTAACCGCCGTCCTCTTTTTCCATGGACTTCACTTCGATATAATCCGGCACCTTTGAATTTTTCCTGAATATGTGCCAGGACAAGACGGGCCGTGGTCTGCGGCGGAAGGCTGGCAGTCATCGTTTCCCCGATGTAGGCATATATGGTTTCTCCTTCTTCCAGTTCTTTGATGGAAAGCGGCATTCCGCTGGCCGCATCCAGAATACGTGTCTCCTCCGAAAGATTTAAAATCATATCTCCGGCAGAAAATTGATTATTTTGATTATTGATGCACAGCGCAGTATCGGACGCCTCCGAAACCGGTCCCCAGACTCTGACGGGCTCCGCCGTTTTCTCCCTGCGGCTTTTGGCTGCACCCGGCCAGCATGACGGCCGCAGCGCAGAAAATGCCCAGTATCGCTCCTTTTTTTTCCCATGATGGATCCTCCTTATATCTCTTATTTTTAAATCCGGTGCATAAAAGATCCCTTATCCTTTATGCACCCTGTCCTCTGCTATTTGACCTCTAGTATGCCCTCTCAGGCCTCCCTGCCATTCATAGCCGTGCTGCAGTATCCGGATATAATGATTGGCTTCCTGCAGCACATGATCCGCAAGAAGCGGGAGAATCAGCGATTCTATTTCACATTCCAGAATGCCCCGGGTTCCCGCTGTTTTAAATTCACGCAAATGGCGCGTTTCTTCCAGAGATTTTTCCCTGAGTTCTTCAATCGCACAATCTTTCCTGTTTTTTCGCCCGTTCAAGAAGGGCTTTGTAATCCATGGCAAATTTATCCGCTGTTTCAATCAATTCTTCCTCTGACGGATCAAGAAGCCCGCGGATAAAAAGCGCGTGTTCCATCATAATCCGGTTCCAGAAATCCTCTGTATTCTGCAGGCTCTTAAACGAAATTTCCCTGCCGCTCATAACCTTCATCACCATGGCACGGTACAGCCGGGCTTCGCGCATAATATGCCGGATCAGCAGTGGATAGTTGACCGTAAAAAGGCGGCACCTTCCCACTTCCCGCAAAATATTTTCTTTTAAATTGAATCAGACCGTTTAACAGACCGATGGCCCTGCCGTTCAGCCGCTGAACCCTGCCGAAAATTTCCCTGGTCACCGAAATTTCTCTGCCGCACTGCAGTTTTTTCTCCATTTCCGTAATACTGCTGTCCAGGACAATTCCACTTAAGCGGCTTGTTCCCCGCTCCGCATCCAGTGTAAACGGTGTTACAAGCTCCTCCGATTCCAAAAACACGACAGCCAATCATCCGGTCAGACAACTGGACAGTTTCCCTCAACAGGTCTTCAAACTGAACTCTGAAAAAATCCGCCCGCTGAATCCAGGCCGAATCCTTCCGCATAAAACCCGCTTCCAGGAAAAACGCATGTTCCTTCATAATCCGTGCAAAAACAAATGAAGTTCCAGTGATATTCTTACATACTCGCGCATAATTGTGCATACCTTTGTTATTAAATTCTTTTTATTATATGCAGCGCAGGCATGTCCCGCACCCGGCCTGCGAAAACCGGCTACATTCGCAGCCGGAAAGTCTTCGGTGCAAATTTGTAAATCAAAATACAGGCAGCCATACAATACAGCGCGCTGAATCCAATCATCATTGCGCCAAAAACCGGCGTCGGCATTTTCAGTTTCATCATCCCGTAACAGACAAAGTAGGTCATCCACAAAATCATCCGGTAAGTCCCGCTTTTCATCTCCGTTCCCGCATTATACGGCTGAAGCAGATAATAAATGGTAAGATAGTGCACCGAAAAAAATACGCTCATACAGATTATGGATACAAACAGGACCCCATAATTGATCGGATTTTCCGTGCCGCCGGAAGCATAAAGCAGGACTGCCATCCCTGCACCGATAACCGCCGCAGGAAGTAAATTCACTTTGATAATCTCTCTCAGACGGATTTTAAACAGCTTCAGGACAAACTTTGGATTCCTGTAAAAGGATAGGTCAGAAAGCTGTGGTCACAATTCATAAACAGCGCCTGTGTGAAACCCGTTCCCCGGTTAATCAGGTACATGACAAATACAAAATATGGAAGATAGATCATCAGCATCCCATTGACATGGTCTTTTATTTCAGGCCGCAGATAAAATGCAAGCAGCATACCGCAAACCAATCCGCCGCTGATTAAAGCTATTTTTCTTGAAGATCTCCATAAAATTTTCTGGTGACGCCGGATAAACAGCTCGTTAAGATATTCTGCGCCTTTTTTTTCCGACTGCTGATTCCGGTTTCAACGGAAATCACCTTCCGGCTGGCCTGGGACGCTGCATTTTTGCCGCATCCATCTGGTTCATGGAATTTATAAGAAGCTGCTGATACATATCCCGGTAATTGTCAAACGTAAGAATTTTCTTTATTGAAAAAAAACCACACAGGATGCCCAATATCATAAATACTGCCGAAACTGCTGCCGGAAGAACCCATCCAAGGGCCGGAAGCCCATAAGCCACAGCTAAAAGGCCGGCGAAAGCAGCCCAACCGGTTTTCCCAAGATGATTCTCGTCCGGAGCTTTCCCCGTCTTTTCATAACGGATCAGCCGTCCGGCCGCCGCCGCCAGCTTCATCCCGGAAACAAAAAAGGGATAAGCAGACAAAGGCCTGGATGAAGCCCCCTGCCACAGCCCAAACAGGACAGAAAACGGAAGAAAGCCAACGATCGTTTTTAAAACAGCATAGCCATAGTTCGCCAGCGTATACTTCCGGGCATCCATCCGCATGAGAATCATCGCATAATATTTATCCCGTGTGGGATTAAACATGAATGTATTTGTAAAACAGCCAATCACTGTCAAAAACACAAGAATATGCAAAAACAGCGGTCCTGACGGAACCTTTTTATAGAGTATGCCGACGCCCATGACCATGGTTATGAAATACAGAAACTTACCTAAAAAGGCAGAAAGAATTTCCCATATAACCGAAAGTATATTCGCAAAGATTTTCGGTCCCCGGACGCCGTAAAGATTGACAGGCACTATTTTTTTCACAAATGGTATCTGCCGGATGGCATATAAAATACTGTTGACCCGGTAGGCATTTTTCAACGCAAAAGATATCCGCAGTGTTTTATTCATGTTCATCCTCCCGAAGCGCCGCAATGATCTTATCCCGGAATTCCCGGCTGTCCATATCGGTCTTTTCCACAACTTCCAGTTCCCCGTGATTCAGCAGAACAATTTCATCGCATAAATCCAGCGCCAGATCCATAATATGTGTGGAAAAAATCGTAATCCGACCCGCCTTCAAAGACCTTAAAAGCTGCTTCATCTCCTCCGACACGACCACATCCAGCGAAGTCAGCGGTTCATCCAGAAGCAGGATTCCCGGCCGGGAAATAATACTGATCAGCATCTGCATTTTATTTTTCATGCCATGGGAATAATCCTTTAAAAGCTTATCCCGGTCTTCCGGTGCGATATGCATATCCTCAAAATATTCGTCAATGGATTTTATATCCTGAAGCTTATCTTCGTTGATATCCAGAAAAAACTTCAGGAATTCCCGGCCGGTCAGAAACTCCGGCACCGTCGGTGTCGAAAGTACATAACCGATATCCTCCGGCACAACATCTCTGCGCCCGTCTTCCGCCTCAATATAAAAACTTCCCCCATCGGCCTTTATATCCCGGTTCAGACAATTAAATAAAGTTGTCTTCCCGGCGCCGTTCCGTCCCAGAAGTCCATATATTTTTCCGCTTTCAAAAGTGAAATCAATATCCCTGAGCACTTCTTTTTTATCAAATTGCTTCGACAAATGTTCAATAATAAACTTCATATGTAAGCCCCTCCATCCTGTGTTTGCTCTATTATATCTGTATTTTCGAAATCTGTCATATTAAATTTTTATAAATAAAAAGGCCAGATGCAAAAGCATCTGACCCGGATTTGTTTTTAATGATTTTCCAGCGCCCGCAAGGCCTTTCTGAACTGAAAGATAAATAATATTGCGGTAAAGCTGACAGCAAAAAAATCGGCAATCGGTTCCGCCATATATACGGCCATCGTCTGATCGGCGCTCATAACCGCCGGCATAATATAAATCAGCGGAATCAGGAGCACAAACTTACGCATAACCGCAACCACAATCGAAGCTTTGGCATTTCCAAGGGAGGTAAAGGTCATCTGACAGGCAATCTGGATACCGAAGAGGAAGAGACATGCCGTGTAAATACGCAGCGCCGTTTTCGTGAAGCCCAGCAATGCGGCATCCGATGTAAACATTCCGGCAAATCCCTGCGGGAATACCATAATACACAGCCAGAGAATTACCGAATAGGTCAGGCTGACTTTTAAAAGCAGTTTAAAGGCCTTTTTCACCCGGTCCACATTACCGGCGCCGTAGTTATAGCTGATAATAGGCTGTGCCCCCTGGCCCAGGCCCTGCAGAGGAAGCATGGCAAACTGCATCATACTGGTCAGAATTGTCATGGCGCCCACGGCGATATCACCGCCGTATTTTAAGAGAGATGAATTGAAGCATACGGAAATAATACTTTCACTGGCCTGCATAATAAACACCGAAGATCCCAGAGCCAGACATGGAAGGATGACTCCCGGTTTCAGCCCCAAGGTTGCATTTCCGTATTTTAAGCAGGGTTTTCTTTCCAAAGAGGAAGGACAGCACCCATATACAGGAACACGCCTGGGAAATGATCGTTGCCAGCGCAGCCCCCTGAACGCCCATGCCCAGTCCGAAAATAAAAATAGGATCCAGAATAATATTGGCCGCCGCACCGATCAGCACCGACAACATGCCTGTTTTTGCAAACCCCTGTGCGGTAATGAAGGCGTTCATACCGAGGGTGAGCTGAACGAAGATCGTTCCCACTGCGTAGATATTCATATACCGGACACCGTATTCAATCGTATTTTCACTGGCGCCGAAAGCCAGAAGCAAATCTCTGTTAAAAATCAGGAGAATCGCTGTAAGCACCACCGAAATAATCACCTGAACTGAAAACAGTTGCCGAGGATCTTCTCAGAAGAAGAATTATCCCCTTTTCCCATAAAAATCGACGCCCTCGGCGCACCGCCGTTACCGACCAGCGCTGCGAACGCCGACACGATCATAATCAAAAAGGCATACAGACGCCGACACCCGTCAGCGCCAGGGCCCCAACCTCCGGAATATGCCCGATATAAATCCGATCGACAATATTGTAAAGCATATTAATGACCTGGGCCGCAACGGTTGGAAGGGCCAGCCGCATCAGGAGCTTTCCTATAGGCTCTTTTCCCAGAAAATCCTTTTCATTACTCATCTTATTTCTCTCCTTTTCATCGCATTTCTTGTATTTTCCCAAAGCCGGTCGTTCAGCACCTCAAACTGCTTTCGCTCTTCCTCTGAAAATCCAAAGAGAATTTCTTCGGAAAACTGTTCCCGGATTTCAGATATCCGGTTTGTAATCGGCTCCGCTGCCGGAAGCAGATATAAATGAATCCGCCGGCGGTCTGTTTTGTCCTGCTCCCGTTCAATCAAATGCTTCTGGATCAGAGCTTCCACAGCAGTCGAAACATTTCCCTTGAAAGCATCCGAAGCTCCACAATGTCTCCCGCTGTATCTTTCCCCGGATTATTATAAAGAAAGCTGATAATATTCGCCTCAATCATCGTCAGATGATAGGCGCCGCAGATTTCCTTCAGCATAGTGTCATATAACTTGATCGTCCGTCGGAAATTCGTTAAAAAAATTGGTTGTATTCCTCATAATTTTTTCCTCATATATTGTTTTATTAAAAACAGTTTTAAAAAGAACCTTTTTGGTTCAAAATATATTATACACCGGAATGTCCCGATGTCAAGCCCGTTCCGCTTTCATTGACAGCCCGGAAATTTTTTTTTTATAATAATTATTAATTACAGGATAACCCTCGCAGGATTTGGAGGAATCGTTATGAAAGCACTGCCCCAGATATCTGAAGCAGAATTTGAAGTGATGAAAATCGTCTGGAAATATGCACCGATCAATACAAATGAAGTGACGGAACGCCTCACCCGGACAACGGACTGGCATCCGAAAACTATACAGACCCTTTTAAAACGTCTGGTGAACAAGGGCGCACTGACTTATGAAAAAAGAGGGGCGTATTTTTGTCTACACTCCCTTGTTCATGAAAAAAAGAATATGTCCATCAGAAAAGCCGGGCCTTTCTCGACCGTTATTATGCCGGGAATATTGCGTCCATGCTGTCGGCTTATCTGGAAGACGACACGCTGACCCAGAATGAAATCGAATCGCTCAGACAGCTTCTTTCCGGAAAAGATTCCGAAAAAAACTCCCGGAAGGAGGTAAAACCCTTGGCCGATTTCACAATTTCCTTTTTCATCTGTAACCTGTGGCTCTGCCTGCCGGTTCTCCTTCTTCTGGCTGTTAAAAAGTGTTTAAAAAAACAGCTTTCGGGACGTATGCCGTATCATCTGTGGTTTCTGCTTCTGATCCTGCTGGCTGTCCCTTTCCTTCCGGAGCATTTCACAGCTTCGGCCGGATTTTTGAGACAGCTCCCGTCATTGCCCTTTTTATCCTTCCGGAATCCGGACGTCCTGCTGCCCGCCGCTTCCGGCGCGGCCTCCGGGATTTCTGAAAATTGGCTGCAGGATTTTACCCTGTCCGTCAGCCATCAGGTATCCGGACGGTGGCACCGATGGATCTGCCTTTTTCTGGGTCACCGGGATGTTCATCCGAATCGGCCTGCTTACGAAAGCCCGGATACATCTCAATCGTCTGACCCGGTCAGCGCTTCCGCTTCAAAATAAAAATATCCGACGACTTTTTTAAAAGCTGTCAAACACATTCAAAAATAACCCGGCCGGTCCGCCTGTATAGTTCCGCCTTTTTAAAATCGCCTTACTATCGGTTTCATTCGTCCAAAGATTTATGTACCGATTCATCTGATATCGGATTTCGATGCAGGCGAAATGCGCTGCATATTCCTCCATGAGCTGCAGCATTGCCGTCACCTGGATGGTCTCGTCAATCATTTTATAAATCTTTTTCAGCATCCTCTACTGGTTTAATCCCCTTATCCGGTATGCTTTCAAAGAGATGAAAAATGACCGGGAAATCGCCTGTGATTCCTCGGTTCTTGAGCTTTTGGACCCCACCGAATATAAGGATTACGGAAGCACGCTGATTCGCTTTGCTGAAAAAGTTTCCCAAAATGTTTTTCCTTTTGTCTCCGGCCTGGCCACAGAAAACAGCTCAAAAACGGATTCTGAATATCGCCGCTTATCATCCGGCTTCTTCTGCTAAAAAAATTCAGAGGCCGATTGATTTATCTTCTGACTGCCGTCCTTTTCTTCAGCTTTTTCCGGTTCTTTCGATACATGCAGCCGGGAATGACCGATATACGTTTCACCCGGATTCGGTGGTCTATGAAGACCTGGACGCATTTTTTAATGGCTTTGATGGCTGTTTCGTTTTATACGATGATGCAGACAAGAACTGGCATCTCTACAACGGTGATGCGGCCGTCCAAAGAGTTTCTCCGGATTCCACCTGGAAAATCTATGATGCCCTTCTCGCTCTGGAAGCCGGTATCATCACCCCGGAGGCCTCCCACATGGCCTGGGATGGTCACCAGTATCCCTTTGATGCATGGAACAGAGACCAGACACTGGATACGGCTATGCAAAATTCCGTTAACTGGTATTTTCAAACTGCAGACCGCCGTTTGGGTCCGTCCGCAGTTAAGCACTTCATAAAAAAATCCACTATGGAAACGCGAATGTGAGCGATGACTTTCCATCCTACTGGCTGGAATCTTCTCTGAAAATTTCGGCTGTCGAACAGGTAGAGCTTCTGGAAAAATTCAGAACTAACCGCTATGGATGCACCCCTGAAAATATCGTGCCGTCAAAGATACCCTTCGGATTTCCGCTTCCGGCGACGGAACCCTCTATGGAAAAACCGGCACCGGACAGATTGACGGCGAAAATATCAACGGCTGGTTTATCGGATTTATTGAAAAACCGGACCGTACCTGCTACTTGCTGTCAATATCCGGGAACCTCCGGCGCCGCCGGAAGTAAAGCGGCAGAAATTGCCCGATCCGTTTTATCGGAGCTGCACCTCTTATAAAAGTTAAGCGAAAACACTGAACCGTTTTCGCTTAACTTTTTCTCTATTCTATGGTTGTCCAATCCATGTCCCTGCTTTCGATTGTATTCGACAAATACCGAAAGGTGCCGTCGTCATTCGCTTCCACCACGATCTGATTCTGAAACGCGCAGTCCATATTATAATCCGGCCAGACGCAGTCCACATAAAGCGTCCGTGTCCCATCGCCGTTTTCTGTATAGTCAACCACTTCACCAAAAGGCGCCAGAGGTTTTTCCGGCGGTGTGCATAACGGTATGTATGCGAAACCGGGTCATAGTTTTCCATCTGACGGAGCTGTTCCTCCGTCACCGGAAAGGCCGCTGTAAACACAGCTTCATAAACATCTGCCGGAATATCCCAGTTTTTAACGACAGATGTTCTCCGGTATGTACATAATAGATATCCTCGAACATCTCCGGTGTCAGAATCTCCATCACATTTTCTTCCGTCCAGTCCGTCATCAGCATCTTATAGCTTCGATAGTTAAGACCGGAGATGCACTTTCGCGTCAGCTCCCGGCACTCCGGCGACAGGGGCTTCACACGCAGATATTCCCTCAAATGACTGTGGGCTATCCGGTTTTTGTAGGCATAGATCAAATATCCTTTTTTCCGTCAGTTTCAGTTCCTGTACCGGATTCTCTCCGGCGCCCTCGATAAACGGTACGCCGCCCTTCTCCCAGCCGACAGAAACATAGTAAAGCTCTGCCTGGCCGGAATCACAGATAAACGTCATCACGGCCAGGCTTCCTCCGTTTTGTACATTAAAAATGGTGACCCGGGATGCTCCGCCGTCTGTAAAGGTTTTATAAAAATCTTCCACTGCTTCATAATGAACCATATTCACCCCGTCAGATACAGCGGTTTTTTCCGAGTTCTCCCAACCGCTCCACGATGGCCGCCCTGTCTGTTTCCGAAAGCAGATCCAACTGGGGATTGACCACATCCTCAACCCATGCCAGTTTCTCATAAATATCCTTACAGCCTCCGGCAGCCTCCATAGCCTCGTCTTCCGGTTCCTCTTTCCGCCGTTGTTTTCCACTTCCGATTTACTTTCCGGCACTGCTTTACTTCCGGGCTTCTCATACCATGAAAAATCTACACCTTCCGCCCGGGAAAGCACCCGGTTAGATACATATTCGAATCCGCCGCCGCTCCGCGGCCGCACTGTAACCTCATGGGTAAACGCTTTGTCCAGGCGCTCTTCCTGCCAGATGGCGTCAACCGTCAACTGAAGGGTTCCATCCGAATATCCGAGCAGATTCATATTCTCTCAGCCCTCTCGGACGATATGTATAAGTCCCTGATGCCTCATTCCAGTCGGTCCGCTGCCGGATTTCCTCCGTTTCCACCCGAAGATGTGTCTGAAGAACCGGCTCAAACGCCTCCGGCAGCAGTTCATAAACAGTTCCGTCCACCGAATACTTATCCGTCACCGAAACCCCGTATTTTAATGCATAGAAATTTTCATAGATATCATAAAAATTCAACGCACCAAAATCCGATTCGTTCCAGTCACACAAAAAGAGGTTATTCATCCCATACCCCGGCGACAGACAGTACTTTCGATTAAACTCCCGGCATTTTTCATCCAGCGGCTTTTATACGAAGGGCCACCTGACCCGAAGGTTCCCCATAGCCGCCGGGATAATATTCTTCAAAAAAGAAATAGCCTTTTTTTGTGTATACTTCCAGGAACGGACCGTATACGCCTTATTATACTGAACCTCCGGTTCCCCATTCTCCCAGTACAGACTGCTTCGGACGACATCCATCTTCCCTCCGGAAGTCTGCAAATCATACCGGATAAAACCGCCGTTATCCAAAATGCTCAGTATCGTAACCCCGTCATTCCCGCCGTCTTCCGCCAGTGTACAAAATCTTTCAGCCGCTTCCGGATTCACCATATTCCACTGGTTATTCCGGTCCACCGCCGTATATCCGGCCTCACCCAGACATTGAAGTATCGCTTTCCGGACTTCCGGTGTATGCAGCCGGTCCGTTTCTGCCGCTTCGAAATAAATGTCTCTGTAAGTCTCCGCCATATGCACCGACGTCTCCCGAAGCGCTGCTTCGCAAGATGCAGGGCCCTTCCCGCTTTCTTTATCCCAATGGCATCCGCCAAGCAGGAATAACACTGTCAAAATCATAATCACTGAATATATATTCTTCATATGCCCTCCCGTTTCTTTAAATATTACATCTGTAAGATATAAAAGTCAGAAAAAAGTACAGGGAAGTTTTCCTGCCCTGTACTTTGTAAATCCGCATTTCTAATTCTGATTCAAATAATCCAGCGCCGCCTGGAGCTGATTATCCGTATCACTTTCCCGGTCAAATTCTTCGATGATATCCGGTTCGATGCCCACGCCGTGGATGCAGACGCCGGACGGTGTGTAGTATTTCGCCGTGGTGAGTTTCACCGCCGACCCGTCCTTCATCGGAATGATGGACTGGACAATGCCTTTGCCAAAGGTCGTTGTTCCGATAATCTCCGCCACGCCATAATCCTTTAATGCTCCGGTAAAGATTTCAGAGGCGCTGGCTGTATTTCCATTGACAAGCACCGCCATCGGCAGATCCAGGGCATCGTCATCCTTCGCCCATTCTTCTTCCTTATATCCGTTTTTATCCTCCGTATAAACGAGAAGCTCCTTCGGAAGAACAACATCCAGTATTTCGCACACACTGTCCAGGAGGCCGCCGCCATTATCCCGAAGATCAAATATCAGCTTTTCCATTCCCTGAGATTTCAGCGCTTCAACCGCCGTTTTAAACTGTCCCGCCGTCACTTCTTCAAACTCAACAATCTGAATGTAACCGACCTGATCGTCCAGCATCTGCCATTCAACCGTCGGAACGTCGACAACTGCCCTGTCCACTGTAAAATCAATATAGGCATCCTCCCATGGACGGTATATCGTCAGTTCTACCTGCGTTCCGGCTTCACCCTTCATCCGGGCCACCACCTTGCTCAGATCCTGCCCGGTCACTTCCTCACCGCTGACTTTAAAAATAATATCATCCTTCTGTATTCCGGCCATATCTGCCGGACCGCCTTCAAAAAGGTTTGGCAATACTGATAATTCCCGTATTCATATCCTGGGATACATAGGCGCCGATGCCCGAATAGCTTCCGGAAGTCGACTCCATGACGTCTGCAAAATCTTCCGGTGTATAATAGGTGCTGTAACTTTCTTCCAGCCCGGCCACATAGCCGGAATAAAGACCTTCTTCCAATTTATCCGTATCAATATCCTCAGCATTCAGATAATAATTACTGATGGTTTTATCAATCGTATCCAGCTTATTTTCAATCGCTTCATACCGGTCTCCAAAGCCTTGACGATGACGCCGCGCCGCCGTGCCCCGCGCTGTAAACCGCAGTGCCGATGACAGCCATCACAGCCATGCCTGCAAAAAAAAAACTGGCTACATTCTTTTTGTTCATATTCTCAGCCTCACATCCATTCCAGAATAAAGCGGACAGATCCGCTCCCGAACTTTATAAATTCCTCAGTCCTTCGTGCCGTTAAATTTTAACGATAGTGTCTATTGTACACTAAGAACAGGGAATATGTAAACAGGGGACAGGAAAAATCCTGTCCCCATGTATCACTTTATGATTTTATACCATCCATCACGGACTTACATATCCGAGAGGATCTACCCAGTAACCGTCATATCCGCCGGAAGAACCGACCATCACACCAAAGTGAAGATGGGCTCGAAGGAATAACCGGTATTACCGACTGCCGCGATCGGCTGTCCGGCGCTGACACTCTGGCCGGAGCTTACATATAAGGATGATGCATGCATATAAACCGTGAGCACGCCGCCGCCATGGTTAATAACGACCCAGTTTCCGGCGCTGTTGCTCCAGCCGGCAATCCATACCGTACCGCTGGCTGCTGCATAAATCGGATCTCCATAACCGGCGCCGATATCAATACCGTTATGAAGGCCGCCGCGCCATTCCTGATAACCAAAGGTATCTGTCAGATATGCCGTATCACTCGGCCAAACCCAGCCGCTTGAAGATATGCCGGAACCTGACCACTCCGGAACATAGCTGTCGCCGCCGGAACTGCCGCTGTCATAGCTGCCGCCATCGGAGCTGCTGCTGCCTGAGCTGCTGCCGCCGGACGCTGCCGCCTGCTGGCGCCGGGCTTCTTCTTCTGCTGCCGCCTGACGAATCTGTGCCTGAATTTCTTCCAGGGCAATCTGTTCCTGAGCAATGCTGTCTTCCAGATCACTGATAACTTCTTCGGTATATTCGATATTCGCATTCAGCGACATAATATAGGATGCTTTTTTCATCCAGAAGCGCATTTAATTCCGCTTCCTGACCCTCCAGCTCTTCTTTCAGGGTTTTAATCTGGGCCAGTTCTTCTTCCTGCTGTTTTTCCAGCGCTTCAATCTGCTGTCTTGTTTCCTGAAGACTCTGCAGTAAATTGCTGTCGAAATCGGAAATTTTTGATATGTATTCTGTGCTGTTTAACAGAGATGCCATATCATCCGCTGCCAGAAGGATTTCAAGGTAACCGGTATCACCCTTTTTTGTACATCACCTTGATTCGCTCTTTTCAGCGTCTCATACTGCTGTTTTTTTTCCTTTTCTCTGGCAGCTTCCAAATCTTTTTTGTCTGCTCCAGAGCGGCCTCTGTCTGCTCCAGCTTCACATTTGTTGTTTCAATCTGTGCCTGGACATCGGATAACTGGGAATCCAGAGATGCGATTTCCGCTTCTGTGCTCGCCTTGTCCGCCTGCATGGAATCCAGTTCCTGACTCCTTACATCCTTTTCCTGTTCCAGTGCCTCAATCTGCTGTTCTTTTTCTTCCTGATCACCCTCATCCACTGCCAGCGCAGTCAGACTGAATGAAAAGGCCATTACAAAAAGCCATCAGTACGCTGAGCAGCTTTTTTGTAAGTATGTCTCATAATCTAGCTCCCTTCTTATACTTTGACATGTTTTTTCAGAGTCATATAACTTCCGATAAAACCGATTCCCAAACCGATTCCGAGAGAAACCGGAATCAGAATATTAAACACGGCATTCACATCCATAAATGTGAGCAGTCTGCTTAATATTGAGAAATGTCCCAAAACAAAGTCTACAACCATCGGGTAAAGGATACGTAAAACGATTACCGGAATACCGGAACCGATCAACCCGATCGTCATACCTTCACGATAAACGGGCCACGGACAAAATATCCGTTGCACCAATGTATTTCATAATTGCGATTTCCTCTTTTCGCACGGTAATACCGATCATAACTGTATTACTGATAAGGAAAATCGCAACAAATACCAGAATCAAAATAACAGCCATGGAAATATATCCGATCAGACGGCTGAAATTTGTAAAGCTGTCCGCAATAATCTGGGACGCATTCACCTCGCTGACACCGTTTAATGTCTTAATGTAATCCACCAGTTCATTCTGCCGTGAGGTATCCGCCAGATAAACCTGAACGCTGGCACAGTCTGCCAGAGGATTGTCCTGATCCAGTCCGGACAGAATTCCTGTATCGCCATCCGGGAAATAATCTTTTTGAAATCTTCCCCAAGCTTCTTCGGCTGAAATATACGTTGTTGAACTGACCTCTTCCCGTGAATCGATCAGCTTTTTGTACTTCAAGCATCTCGTCTTCTGTTATCGTCTCTTCAAAAAACACTGTAACGCCGACGTTGCTCTCAGCCTTCTGAATCATAAACTGAAAATTCACAACGATACAGTAAAAAATACCAAACATAAACAGACATGCGGTAATCGTTCCAACAGATGCCAGGGAAAACAACCCGTTACGGCCAATATTTTTAAAGCCCTGCCGGAGTGCATAAAACATTCTACCTATCATTTGTTATTCCACCTTTTTCATCGCTGACAACCACACCTTTGTCTATCGTAATGACACGTTTCTGCATACGTTCCACAATATCCTGATTATGGGTAACGACAACGACCGTGGTTCCACGTTTATTAATATCCTCCAGCAGCATCATAATCTCCCAGGCATTCGTCGGGTCGAGATTTCCTGTCGGTTCGTCCGCCAGAAGGATCGGCGGGTTATTGACCAGCGCCCTTGCCAGAGAAACTCTCTGCTGCTCGCCGCCGGACAGCTCATTTGGAAAGGCTTCCGCCTTATCCGCAAGGCCGACCAGTGTCAGCATCTGAGGCACCGATTCCCGGATCACCTTGGCAGGTTTCCCGATCACACGCTGCGCAAACGCAACATTCTCATAAACATTCCGATCCTTGAGCAGACGGAAATCCTGGAATACAACGCCCATACCGCGGCGCATCTTCGGAATCTTCCTGCGGCGCAGACGTCCGATATTCTGACTGTTGATATATATTCTTCCGGAAGTAGGTTCCAGTTCTTTTAATAACAGTTTAAACAGTGTTGTTTTTCCCGAACCGCTGCTTCCAACGATAAATACAAATTCACCTTTATGAATTCTGAGGTTAACACCATTTAAAGCAGAAACGCCTGTGCTGTAAGTTTTGCAAACGTTATCCAAAACAATCACGTTATGACCTCCTTTTATCGCCAGTACATTGCTTTAAATATTAATACTCAAATGTTTCCATGTATCTCATGTATTTTACGACCATAAGCGCGATCTTGAACGTGATCGCGTCCTCAAACACCCTTAAATCCAGTCCGGTGCTCTTTTGCAGCTTATCCAGACGGTATACCAGCGTATTCCGGTGAATGTAAAGCTGACGGGATGTCTCCGAAACATTCAGGCTGTTTTCAAAAAAATTTATTAATCGTTGTCAGTGTTTCTTCATCCAGATCATCCGGGGACTTACCGTCAAAAATCTCTTTGATAAACATCTTGCAGAGCGGCACCGGGAGCTGATAGATCAGTCGTCCGATTCCCAGATTACTGTAGGCAACAACGGAACGTTCACTATAGAAAATCTTTCCCACATCCAGCGCCATCCGCGCTTCTTTATAGGAGCGGGATACATCTTTAATTTCCTGAACGATCGTTCCGAGAGCGATGCGGCACTTCGACAGCCCTTCGCCCCGAAGAATGTCCAAAAGGCCTTTGCAGGACTTGGTCAGTTCTTCGTAATTTTCATTTTCCTTTACTTCTCTCACAACAATGACGCTTTTTTCATCCACTGCTGTAATGAAATCCTTTGTCTTTCCGGTATAGATACCACGGACAATTTCGAGACCGTTGGTCTCCTTATCGCTGTTCAGTTCAATAATCACCGCAATACGGCGTACATCCGTATCAATACGCAGTTTTTTTGAACGGTTATAGATATCCACAAGAAGCAGATTGTCCAAAAAGCAGATTTTTGATAAAATTATCTTTATCAAACCGCTCTTTGTAAGCCACTAACAGATTCTGTGTCTGAAAGGATGCAATTTTTCCGACCATATACACATCATCACTGTCGCCTCTGGCAAGAATGACAAACTCAAGCTGATGTTCATCAAAAACTTTGAAGAACTGAAATCCGCTGAGCACCTGACTGTCTGCCGGGGAATTGACAAAGTCTAAAACTGCACTTTCATATTCCTCCGCATTATTCATTGTGGATGCCAAAACCTTCCCTCGGTATCCATAACACACAAATCGACTCTGGTAATAGCCTTCAGGCCTTCCATCGTATTCTGTAAAATCTGATTTGAAATCATAGTTATCACCCTTACTTTTATCATATAGTCCTTTGCATATCATTCTTTTTTATATAATAGTGCAATTATGCTAAAAAGTAAAGGGTTTTTCAAGGTTTTTTATAAAACAGCCCTATGTCCATTACATTTCTGTTACAAATTGATTTCATTTATGAATTCTAACACATTTTGAAATTTAATATTCACCAATTTTACTTGAATGTCTTTGTTAAATATGTATAGATGCTTTGTAATTCAAAATTTATATTCAAAAATTTTGTCCCGAAATGTCGTGATTTTCCTCAATCCATGCTATAATAAACACCACCATATACAGATTTATTTGCGTAACATCTCAAAAAATAGCACTATATATAGAAAGAAGTCGAATTATGAAAATAAAAATGTTTTAGTTACCGGAGCCTCCAGAGGTATCGGACGGGCTATTGCCATCGCTTTTTGCTGAAGCCGGCTGGTCTGTAGGCATCTGCTGCCGCCACAGCGCTGCCGAACTGGAATCTCTGAAAAAAAAATCATTGAAGCCATGGGCCGCCGCTGTTTTGCCTGTCTCGGCGATATAGGAAATTATGAAGATGCCCGGGCTTTTGTCACCGGAGCCGCCGATTTTCTCGGCCCCATTGACTGTCTGGTCAACAACGCCGGGATTTCCCACATCGGCCTTCTGAGTGATATGTCTCCGGAAGAATGGAATCACATCATCCAGACCAATCTCACTTCGGTCTTTAACTGCTGCCACGGGATCATTCCCGGCATGGTGGCCCGCCAGACCGGAAGCATTATTAATATTTCCTCCGTCTGGGGCATCTGCGGCGCCTCCTGCGAAGCTGCCTACTCCCGCTTCCAAAGGCGGGATAAATGCGCTCACAAAAGCCCTCGCCAAAGAACTGGCGCCCAACCCATATCAGCGTCAATGCCATTGCCTGCGGCGCCATTGACACAGAAATGAACCGTTTTCTTTCCGAAGAAGAACGGGAACAGCTCATTGATGAAATCCCATCCTGCCGTATGGGCCGTCCGGAAGAAGTCGGCCGTCTGGCCCTGCAGCTCGCCGGAAACCACCCCTATCTCACGGGCCAGATCATTACCCTCGACGGAGCATGGATTTAAAACAAAAAGACGGTTTTTAAAGCTGTGAAAATGCTTTAAAACCGTCTTTTATTTTTATGCCCTAAGATTTTTCAGGAACTGAATGAGTTCAGCGGAACAATTCTTTTTAACAATAATACTGCCCGCATCTCTGCCGATCATAAGATAGAAGTTGGTGCCTGTTTCAAGGACTTTATAAATTTCCCGGTAATAAATCCGGGTGCTTCCGAGGACGCTGGACTGCTCCATAAAATCCTCATAGAAGCTGCATGAAAAGACAACATTATGAATCCTTGGATTATCCCCATAGGTTTTCCTCGCCTGTATCCCCAGCACGATTTTAAAAATCAGCGGTACGAGCAGCGCTCCCAGAATGTACGTCATATCTTTTGTAAAATAGCTGATGCCGAGAAGAATCAGCTCCAGCAGAAGGATCGTCACCGGTACTTTCTTTATTTTCCAAAGCACGGCGTGATTATATTTTTGTATTCATCCAGCGTATATCTGGTTTCTGTTGTAAACATCGGTTCCATAAAATTCTCCGCCTCTCTCCTCCGCTTTTAAGCGGTTTCCTCAAACTGGGAATTATACAGGTCTGCATAAAATCCGCCCTTTCTGAGCAGTGTCTCATGATTTCCCTGTTCAATAATATCGCCGTTTTTCATGACAAGAATCACATCCGCGTCTTTAATTGTTGACAATCGGTGGGCAATGACAAAGCTTGTTCTGCCTTCCATGAGATGATTCATCGCCTTCTGAATCTGACCTTCCGTACGGGTATCTACAGAGCTTGTCGCTTCATCCAGAATCATGACCGGATTATCTGCAAGGATTGCGCGTGCAATCGTCAGCAGCTGTTTCTGTCCCTGCGACACATTGCTGGCATCTTCATTCAGTTCCATCTGATAGCCGCCCGGCAGGGTCTGGATGAAGTGGTGGGCTCTGGCCGCCTTCGCCGCTTCGATTACCTCTTCATCCGTGGCCTCCAGCCGGCCGTAGCGGATGTTTTCCATGATGGTTCCCTTTAAACAGCCACGTATCCTGCAGGACCATTCCGAACAGTTCCCTGAGCTCGCTCCGGTTAAAATCTTTAATATTATGACCGTCCACAAGAATATTTCCGCTGTTGACATCGTAGAAGCGCATCAGCAGTTTGACCATCGTTGTTTTTTTCCCGCGCCGGTCGGTCCGACAATGGCCACGGTCTGTCCCGGTTCCACACGGCAGCTAAAGTCATTAATAACCATTTTATCCGGTTTATATCCGAACTGCACATGCTCGAAAGCCACACGGCCTTCCGGATTTTCCAGATGTACCGGATTCTCTGCAGTCACATCTTCCTCCGGCTCCGCGAGGAACTGGAAAACTCTTTCCGAAGCTGCCGCCATCGACTGAAGCATATTTGAAACCTGAGCCACCTGAGAGATTGGCTGTGTAAACTGGCGCACATACTGAATAAATGCCTGGATATCGCCGATTTCAATGCTTCCGATAATCGTCAGATAACCGCCGACAACGGCCACCGCCACATAACCGAGGTTTCCGACAAAGTTCATGACCGGCATCATCATTCCGGAAAAGAACTGGGATTTCCATGCAGATACATATAACGTATCATTGGTTTCCGAAAATTCTCTGAGCACTTCCTCTTCCCGGTCAAAGGCTTTGACAATATTCTGACCGCTGTAGACTTCTTCGACCTGACCGTTAATCCTGCCGAGGTATTCCTGCTGTGTGCGGAAATATTTCTGTGAGGATTTTACGACCGTTGTGATCAGAATTCCCGAAACCGGAAGGATCACTACGGCAATCAGCGTCATCAGCGGACTGATGCTCAGCATCATGATTAAAATACCGAGAATCGTCGTCACCGATGTGATCAACTGGGTCACACTCTGATTCAGACTCATGCCCAGCGTATCCACATCATTGGTAATCCGGGACAATACCTCTCCGACAGTTCTGG
>VOFD01002314.1_pt1 | contig 33411 bp, 49 predicted proteins | sample 5384101 | NCBI WGS metagenome assembly VOFD01 (sample SAMN12384723, study PRJNA508395) | human gut metagenome | isolation source: healthy gut C | host: Homo sapiens
CGCCATTGAGCCCGCCCATTACGTGAGTTTGGGTGAATGACATACCCTGATTGACAAGCTTCCACTATCCATATTCGGAGTCTGAATTTCATTATTACCCTGCGGCATGGATAGTGCTGAATGTCTGGTCATCCGTTAGCAATACAAAGTACATTGGGGCGTTTCAGGCTATTTTTTTATTGTCTTTTTCCTCGAATTTTGCCCCTGAATACAGAAGAGCCTCCAAAAGGTATGTTCAACATTGCCGGAAGGCATAAGAACAGAGTCTTGTTTTTCATTTTGAAATTCATCATACTAGTTTTATTTTATGATTTAAGTTTCTATTTAGACGGTGCCTGGCAAGGGACTGCCCCCAAGCACGATAATGCCCAGTCATTGCATTGTTCAATTTCGAAACATATCCCCTTGCAAAGGTAACGGAGTAGTTTCAAAGAGTCCTCTTCCAAATTGAACATCTGCGCCTTTTCAAAGGGAAGATTCTGTAATAGTTTTGTACCTCATTACATTCACAAAGTCACATATAGTGGGCATAAGGTCCATCATCACCACGAAGTGATTGTCACGTCGGCCGCCTTCGAAAACTCCCGGCATATTCAATGCGCAAGCGACATGAATACCACCCTCAAACATATCGCCTTTGGCACCCCGGGTAGGACCATTGTTCGCCATACTTCCCCGGTCTCCTCCATTGTCAGAAGCAAATATCACCAACGTATTATTCAATTGACCACTTTCCTCAAGAGATTGTATCACCTTACCTATATTATAATCCAAATGTTCAATCAGGGCTATCAATCTTGCACGCTTGACGGCAGAGACTTGTCTCTCTCTTGCACCTTGTTCACCCATTCTACCGGGGGTTGCAAAGGAGAATGGGGAGCATTGTAAGCAAGATAAAGAAAAAAGGGATTCTTCTCTTTTTGCTTCTTTCTTGATATAATCCACACTCCATGAAGTAAATAATTCGGTAGCATGGCCTTTAGGATCGATTTCCTTGTCATTCAGATACATATAATTTCCTCCCTGTCGCCGATGCGTGTAATAATCATCCATCATATCCGCAAGAAAGCCATGAAAATGATCAAACCCTCTTTCATTAGGAAGATTCGGACTCTCCCAACCCAAATGCCACTTTTACCAATCAGCGCGGTTCTATAACCACCATTCTTGAGTACCTCGGGCATAGTGACGGCAGACGGACCGAAATAACCCCAATTTTGGTCGATGGAGGGACGTATGACTCGGGCACTCCTACCATAGCCGGGAAACACCCGGTCAACAGTGCGGCACGCGAAGGAGAAGATACCGATGAATTGGCATAAAAATTATCCAAACGCACTCCCGTTTCAAAGATGCGATCAATATTGGGAGTACTCAAATCTTTGGCATATTGGCAGGACAAATCGCCCAATCCAAGATCATCTACAAGAATCAGCAAGACATTAGGAATCGCTTTATCAACCGTATTCGAAGCCAAAGCCGCACCGGAAGCCATAGCAGCTCCCAATGCCAACAAGGCTGCTTTTTTTTCTATCTTCATAGTTACTATATATGTTAAGTGTTATTTTTTATTCGTGCGCTGTACTTTTCGAGCAAACTGATCAGGAACTTCCGAATAGACGGACTCAGCCCAGCGGGTAATCTCTTTATCCAGTCTTTCAACCAATTCAGGTTCTTGCTTGCTCAAATTGTTTTTCTCGTACGGGTCATTGTTCAAATCAAACAAATGCAGCGTAATGCCCCCCTTTTGATTGTAACGAACCAGTTTCCATTTACCGTCTCTCACTGATATAGTCTTATTACCATTACCCCAAAATAAAAGCCTTGGAGCAAGATTTTCTCCTTTGAACAAAGGCACCAGAGAGGTTCCATCCAGTTTCTTCTTTGAATCGTCATAATGAATGTCAGCCATATCCAGCATAGTTGGAAAAAGGTCGAAACTCATCACTGTTTGTTCGCATGTTGTACCCTCTTTAATAGTACCGGGCATATAACAAATGCCAGGAACACGATGACCTCCTTCCCATGGACTTCCTTTAGCACCTTTATATCCTCCAGCAGAACCTCCATTATTTATCACCGGACCATTGTCGGAGAAAAAAGACAACGAAAGTATTCTCATCCAGTTTATATTTCTTCAGTGTCTCCAGAATCCTCCCTACACTCCAGTCTAGTTCCTCTACCATGTCTTTATAGATTTCCTTATTCGATCTATCAGAGTTTTTATCCCCTTCCAGAGTGGCCTCTGTACGAACCGCTTTCTCATCAGGTCCCTGCATGGGAGAATGAGGAGCCGCATGTGCTATATACAGACAAAACGGCTTATCTTTATTTTCCTTAATATAATCTTCGGAGAGCGTTGTTAGCAAGGTTGTTGTGTATCCCGACATATCTTTCATCTCCAATCCATCCCACCAATCCATATCACCATAACGGTTGCGGTGGCTCTGATAGTCGACATTTCCGGATTTAAAACCTACAAATTTCTGAAAGCCAAAGTTCATCGGATGATGTTTCTGCAAGTATCCTAAATGCCATTTACCAATCAAAGCTGTCCGGTATCCATTATCTCCCAAGATTTTTGCAAAAGTTATTTCTTCCGACGGAAGTCCTACCTCCTTATCTTTATCATCTCGGGGTACCAAAAGAACTTTCTCCAAGCCAGCTCTCTGTTGATAACGCCCAGTTAAAAGCCCACAACGTGTCGGGCTACTGACTGAACCATTCGAATGGAAATCTGTGAACATCATCCCTTCCCGGGCTATTTGATCAATATTCGGAGTCTTTATATACTCATTGCCGTATATGCCCACATCACCATACCCCATATCATCTGCAACGATAATGACAAAGTTCGGTTGTTTTTGGGCCATCATTTCAACGGGAGAAAATGCTGCTAAAGCACAAGTAGCGGCTACGAAATGTCTCGAGTAATTCTTCATAATTTTATGCGAATTTGGTTGTTGAAAGGAAAACAAAAACTTTTATTTCATGCAAATATACGAAATGCTCATACCATTGAAACCTCCTAGATTTTATTTTGATGAAAATATAAGTATCTTAAAAGGTATCATGTTAATAATCAGCAATATAAAATATAATTAAATAGCAATTATGTAGCTACAAAAAGGAAAAGAAAAAAGCACTACCATCTTATATTCAGTATATCCATCAGCATTAAACTATTCACATAGTCATTACATTTTATCATCAAATATTTCAGATAACATGCTACTAATAAGCAATTTAAATATTATCTCTTTTACAATTTCTCCCTTTTAGCTTTTACATACCATAGGAGATATACATATTGATTGTATTTTTGTGGCATAACTAATTTACTACTATATGAGAAATATGATTTCTATCCGCATTCTCTTTTTAACTATTGTATTTTCCATATTTGAAGTTTCTTCATATACAGGTGGAAATACATACGCACAGAATGCCCGAACATTTGCAACAGGAACCGTTGTTGACGAGCAAGGACAACCCATACCAGGTGTGAATGTCCTTTGCCAAAACTCCAATTATGGAACAACCACTACTATCGATGGAACTTTCAAGATTCAAACAAAAGGTAAGAATCCAGTTCTTGAATTTTCGTTCATCGGGTTTCAGAAACAGGAAATCACAATCAAAAGATCCCCAAAAACTGATTAAAGTAGTCATGATTGAAGACGGCTATATGTTGGATGAAACCGTAGTCATTGGCTATGGAACGCAGACAAAAAGAACAATAACGTCTGCCATGACCTCCATCAAATCCGAAGAATTATCTGGATATGTGGGTTCTTCCATCGAACAGACTATCTCAGGTTTAGTGCCCGGAGTTCGTATACAGACTTCTGATGCAGCTCCCGGTGGTGATATTAATGTAGAAGTTCGTGGTATCGGTACCGTTACTGCTGGCTCGCAACCTTTATACATTGTCGACGGAATACCGATGGAAGGCGGCCTGTCAGCAGTCAATCCTGATGACGTAGCCAACATTCAGATTCTGAAAGATGCCGCTTCAACCGCCGTATATGGCTCGCGCGGTGCTAATGGTGTAATACTTATCACGACCAAACGCGGTGAAAGTGCCAAACCGACAGTAACCATCAATGCCGCAACTACCATAGCACAAATACAACATAAATTTGAATTGATGAACACAGCCCAATTGCTGGAATATTATAAAGATAAGAATCTGAATGAAAGATTTCGCTACACAACAAACCAAAATCAGGACTATTTCCCTTTCGACGAGAATCTCAACACTGACTGGCAAGATACCATCTTCCAGAATGCCATTCAGCAGAAATACAATCTGTCTATCTCGGGAGGAGGTAAAATATGCGTTACCGAATTTCCGGCGAATACTTCGATCAGGAAGGTATTCTGATATGTACTGGAATGAAAAGATTCGCTTTCCGTTCCAACTTCGACATTGAATTAAATAAATGGGCCAAAGTAACTGTCAACTTTGCTCCTACGTTTATCAATCAGAAGAGGACCCGAGAAGGCGGAGAAGGCTCAAACAGTGTAATCCGAACCGCAATTTCCATGTATCCCTTTTTCCCGGTCAAACTCCCGAATGGAGAATATTTCTCCACATTAGAGTACAACCTGGCACCAACTAAATGCAACCGATTCAAGAGATCCCCGAAACTGGCGCATTCCCCACTCTTACCGATTCGCCATTGGCTGACAATCAAGACAACCCAGTCAGAATCGCTCACGAATACAAAAAACGAAACGAATCAGAATCGTATTGTTGGTGGTCTTAACTTCGAATTAAAGTTGGCCAAAGGGTTAACGTTCAAACCATCATTGGCTATTGATATCATGTCATCCGAAAACTCAATATGGTATCCGGCTTCCATTGGCAAAAACCGTACTGACTCTGAAGGCTTCCACCACAATGACCCGCAAGCTCATGTGGATTAACGAAAACATACTGACCTATCAGAAAGAATTCGGAGATCATAACATCAGTGCTGTAGGAGGTGTCACTATACAAAAGTAACCAACTCAACAAGCTTTACACGTCCGCCTACCATTTTGCAACAGAATCTCTTCCTTCCATCAACGGAGGTGTAGTCAACGGAGGATCTTATGATAAGACTGAAGACCGTATGCTATCCTACATAGCCCGACTGACCTATGATTACAAAAGAAAATATATGATTCAAGGGAGTATTTCCGTGCAGATGGTTCAAGTCGTTTTCGGAAAGAACAACAAATACGGTTATTTCCCCTCCATTTCCGCAGGATGGGCCATGACGGAAGAGAAATTCATGAAGCCACTCAAGCAAGTACTTAGTGAACTGAAATTACGAGGTAGTTTTGGTTTATCTGGTAACAATGCTATCGGAGACTATAACTATGAAACCAAAATGTCACAGCAATCGTATATAGTCGATGGTTCTGTCGTAAGTGGTTGGGCTCCGTCAAACATTGCGAATCCAGACTTGAAATGGGAAGTGTCTAAACAGACAAATTTAGGTGTAGACATAGGACTTTTCCACAACCGAATATTCATGCAACTTGATTTGTACAAGTCTATCACTTCCGATATGCTTCTGAATACAATCGTTCCAAGCACTTTAGGAGTTTCACGCATGTTACAAAACGTCGGTTCCGTTGAAAACAAAGGTATCGAGTTCAATATTGTATCCCGCAACCTGACCGGCAAATTCAAATGGACAACTACGTTCAACATCTCTGCCAACCGGAACAAAGTATTAGCACTAGGACTCGATTCTGAAGCCATCATCGATGGAGTAGCAGAATCAAACATTACTAAAGTAGGCTATCCGATAGGTATGTTCTACGGAAATGTATTTGGCGGCATTTACCAGTCAATGGAAGAAATTCAAGCATTGCGGAATGACCCTTATTCAGGACTAGCTTTCGACCCGAACGTTCGGCCGGGGAGACTGCAAATGGTACGACCTTAACGGTGACGGACTTTATGATGACAATGACCGTACTATTATAGGAAATCCTTATCCGCGTTTCAATGCCGGTATGGTCAACACATTCTCATACAGAAACTTTTCATTTAGTTTTCAGTTGAACGGACAATACGGAAATCAGATTTACAACTATACATTACGTGAGACACTGCGCGGAAACAACAATGGCAACCTTTCCATTAAAGTAGTAGATAGATGGCGTTCGCCCGAATCGCCGGGTAACGGCTTAGCAGACCGTACTTACACCTCCAATGATGTACATCCAACCACGGAAATGAGTAAATTTACCAACCGATATCTCGAAGACGGTTCTTATCTGTCCATCCGTAACATCCAGCTTTCATACACATTCGACAAGAAAATGCTCCGAAAAACCTTTCTGAATGGATTAGTACTAAGTTTCAATATTGACAACTTGCATACTTTCACTAAATATACCGGTATGAACCCCTGAAGCCAACACATTCCGTTCAGCTACCGCACCGGGCATCGACCGTACCGGATATCCTTTATCTAGAAATTTCACCATAGGGCTGAAAGCTACATTATAAATCTAAAGCATGAAAAAGAATATGAAGAATATATTTACAGTGGCATTGATCGCTACCTGCATGTCCGGTTGTACCGGTTTTCTAGATATTGAACCGGAAACCACTTTAACGGGTAAAAATTTCTATAAGTCGCCCTGATGATATACGTTCGGCATTGTACTCAACTTACTCTTCATTAAGAGATAACGGACTGTATTCGGCCAGCATCTATCTTTTCGGTGATGTGCGTTCGGATGTTGCATTTCCAAATCAGACTAATTACTATGCCAATACTTTCCGACATGAAATTGAAAAATTTACCATATCTGCCAACAATAGTGGAAATCAAAACTATTGGGCTCATCACTACAAAGGAATCATAAGAGCCAACACGGTCATCGAAAAAGGAAAAGAACTTTTCGGGAATGATGAAGCCGTTCAGAAGTACATTGCAGAAGCCGAAGTACTACGTGCCCTTTTCTATTTCAACTTAGTTCGCGCTTACGGCGGAGTACCCATCATTATGGATATCCCGCAAAGAATACACCGATTCCAGAGGCCATCTGCGTGCATCGACAGAAGAGGTCTATATACGGATTCTCACCGATTTGACCACCGCCATCGAATCTAACAATCTTTATCGCTCAACAAATAACGGGAAAAAACTCCAACAGGAAGAGTTAACAAATATGTGGCAGAAGCTTTACTGGGAAAAGTACTTCTATCCATGCCGAACGACATCACAGAAGCTGCTTATCCCAACGTAGAAGCATGGAAAGATATATCTGCCAATCCAAACATTACCGTATTTTATCCGAAACGACCACTACGCAATACGAAGCCGCCAAATATTATCTAGAAGATGTGATAAACAATGGAGGATACGAATTGTACCCGAATTTCAGTGAATTATTCAAGCCCACAAACAAACATTCATGCGAGTCCATATGGGAAGTGGAATACAAAACCGGTCAAGTGGAAGGATTGGGAAGTCCGTTCTATACTCTTTTCTCACCCGCATCTTATGCACCCCGCAATAAAGCCAACTCAAACGGATATATTCCATCTCCCATTTCGAATCAAAGGAAACGGTGCATGCGCACCGACCGGATATTTTATGGACATGGCAAAGAAATGGGATTCCATGTATCCCGATTATCAATATGAAGTACGCAAATTCGATGATGTTGTCTACACCGATACACGTATCAGCAACGGTAACATCAAATTAGACACAGATGGTATTTCTTATCTCCCGGTTAATGAGAACAAAGATTATCCGCAAGACGTTGCATATCCTTACGACCCTTATACCGGTACCTCTTTTCCGGGCTTCTGTAAAAGGCTTTAATGCAGACGACCAGTGGATGTGCGGCAAATACATGGGTTCATCAGAATATAAAGCAAATGATTCTGATGACAATTGGTATATCCTCCGTTTTGCAGACATACTGCTGTTATTGGCAGAAGCAGAAGCGCATATAAATGACGGAGTTCTGTCACAAAAGCATTTTGAACAATACAATCAACCTTGTACGGGAAAGAGCCGGCATTGTTCCGTATCTTGCGTCTGGAGACCCTAATAAAGAATGGGTTCTAGATACTCCAGAAAAAAGTTTATCAGGCAATCTATGACGAACGGACACTGGAGTTGGCTTTCGAAGGCCACCGCTGGTTTGACCTCGTTCGTTCAGGGAAAAGCTGTAGAAGTGATGAACCAACACTTCACAGATTTCTATAATGCCTATACTTCCAACAGTTCTCCTAATATGAACAACTACTATATGAAGAGCGAAAAATTTGAGATTGACCAATACTGTACCTTATTCCCAATTCCGTCACAGGAGATACGTTCCAATCCCTAAACTGACACAGAATTATGGTGCAAGATAACAAATGTTATATAAACGAAAGGAAACATGATTATGAATAAGATTATCATATTACTATCCATACTGTTTATTTCAGGTTTGTTCTGTTCCTGCGAACACCCTGGAATGGAATATGTTATACAAGAAAAAGGGTTGAACGTACAAGAATCGACCATTTATGTAGATGGATTCCTTGCTAAAGGTACCCCTGCTTTTTGCTGGTGATGAAAAATGAACCGGGTGACCGCTTAGGGATTCCGTTCGTCAATGGGTTTGGGCGCAAACTATTCGTCAAGTTTATTGATCGGTCATCCGAAACCGGATTGAAAATAGAGGACGGAGAGGTACAACTCTCCTTTCAGGGAGACAAACAATATGCTTATTTCCCCGATAAGCGGAACCCCCAACGCAGGATGGATCGGTACCTATTTCTGTTTGACATTTTTGAAAACGGAAAAAAATTGGCACCACCATCACTAAAACAATTCCAATTTGGGCTGAGGGCACTCAACGTCCTCCACGCGAACTTATTCCTACTAGTGAAAAACCTTTTGTTCTTCTCGGTGGAGAAATTAACTGGGTAAACCAATCTACTCCAACAACCGGAGCACAAAACGAACAAATATTTTGGTATGCCCGAATGTCCAGTCCCTCCACAGAAATCAAAATTTCAGGACTTACATACAACTGCGTGGCTAATCTACGCTACAATTCCATAATGATTGCCAATAATGCCATTCGTCCCGGTTTTACCGAAGATAATGGCGTAAAAAACACTTATCTTATTTACTCCCACACCAGAAAATATAGAACAATACCCCGAAGCTTTTACATTAAAAGACGGTACTCTAAGTCACGTTTGGGGAGAAAATGATATATTCTTTCATGGAACAAACTCAAAACCAATATCTGTAGGCATGTGGGACGAAAACACACCTGATATACTCTATGGCGGAAACCGCACACGTCCCATGTCATCCGCATCTTGGACTATCAGTGCTTCAACCCCCAAATCTTATATCGAAAAACCAGGTAACTATAAAATATACATCAAGTATACAAATACAGATGCCGGTAATGACATCATACAGTATTTTCCCAAACATCCTGTCACAGGAGAAACAGGATGGGTACCTTTTGAATTTACAATTACAGAAAATCCTGTATCCGGATTTATAGTCAACCCTAACCTTACTACCGATACTCCTGACGTACCGACTTTCAATGAAGATTGGGAACCTACAGAAAGCGATCCCGTAAAAGCAATACGAGGCGAATTAATACAGAAAAGTAACCAGCAGACGAAAATACTGACCAAAGGGGAAGTACTTGGAGGTAATACTGCTATGCGCATTTGGTTTGCAACATACAAGCCGGAAGGGGCTACAACACCAACAGGTTATAACTTCAAAGCACATGATGATAACAAAAAACAATTGGTTCAGAGGTTTCTACACACCAGATGTTGTAAAGGTTGCCGGTGATAAGTCCAAAATTGGAGCTGGAACAGCCAATAAAAAAAGTAATGAGATCGTTCATTTCTTTGAAGATTCAAAACTAAATGAAAAGTATTTCATATCGTATGTCGATTTCAATGCGGATGCAGGTACCTTGTTGAATAAAGCGGGAACATTCACTTTCATATTCGAGTCACTGCCTAATTCGGGTACGGCATACCCAAAATTTGAAAAAAGGATTCACTTGTCCTATAAATGTTATAGTACAAGAATAAATAACAAACGTGGGTTTGATGATTTTTCACATTGTACCATTCTGAAAGTTCATTGAACTCACGTTGACCAATTGAAAAGAAAATAAAATTCACAAAAGATTTAATCAAAAGTGATGAACAAACTAATAACAGTCTCATCTATACTCCTTGCGGCAACTGCCGTAAAGGCACAATCGCCCAATGTGATATTCATATTAGCAGACGATTTAGGCTATGGAGACATTTCAGCATTCAATCCGGAATCCAAAATCCACACTCCGAACATTGATAACCTGACACACTCCGGAATTTCCTTTACGGATGCCCATTCATCTTCCGCGCTCTCCACTCCTTCACGCTATTCCATTATCACTGGAAGGTATCTTGGAGAACAACTATGAAAAGTGGAGTATTGAACGGATTCTCTCCAGCTATGATTACTCCCGACCGCCGTACAATCGCCCAAATGTTTTCTGAAAACGGCTACAACACTGCTTGTATAGGAAAATGGCATCTTGGCTGGGATTGGGCATATCCTCAAAATGCCAAAAACAAACAGGATGTGGATTTCTCACTCCCTATCAAGAATGGTCCTACGGATAGAGGATTCGATTATTTTTACGGTATACCTGCTTCACTCGGAACAGCTCCACACGTTTATGTAGAAAACGATAAAGTGACAGCTCTTCCCAATCGCACCATTGGCCCACAAAAGGGGATCAAACTGATACGTAATGGAGTCGCAGGTGCCGATTTTGAGCCACAAGACTGCCTACCCAATATTATACGTCATGGCATAGACTACATTAATAAACAGCGTGACAGTAAAAAAGCCGTTCTTCCTATATCTTCCTATCACAGCACCGCATACTCCCCCGTATTGCTTCGGCAGAGAAATATCAAGGTCAGACAATCATAGGAGATTATGGAGATTTCGTGGTCATGATAGACGACATGGTACAGCAAATCGTAAAAACACTGAAGAAAAAACAACCAATTAGAGAACACCATCATTATTTTCACTTCAGATAATGGATGCGCTCCATACATAGGTGTAGAAGAAATGGAAAATAAAGGGCATCACCCAAGTTACATCTACAGAGGTTATAAAAACGACATTTATGAAGGTGGACACCGTATTCCACTCATCGTTTCCTGGCAAGGAAAATATACGAACAGAAACCAACGGTTCATTGGTATCACTCACCGACTTCTATGCCACCTTTGCCCAAATGGTGAACTACCAATTGAAAGATGAAGAAGCGGTGGACAGTTATAGTATATGGCCTATACTAAGCAAAAGGGAAATTCTGCCCGAAAAGATCTTATCTATGAATCGGGGAAAAGGCTATCTATCTCTACGTACGCTTCAGCTAAAATTAGTATTCCACAGTGGTTCAGGAGGATGGGGATACCCTAATAAACCTGCTGATCTAGCCAAACTGCCCAGCATGCAACTCTTTAACCTTAAAGAAGACCCTTCGGAGAAGAAGAATATCATCAGTAACAAACGCTACAAAAAGATGTGGATAAAATGACACAGATGATCAAAAAGTATGTGGAAGAAGGACGTTCTACCCCAGGAAAGAGGAGTGCGAATGATACTGGTAATAGCTGGAAGCAAATCGAAATATTCATGCAATAAACAAAACCTAGAAGTTAGAATATAAACATCTAAAGCTATCAACAAATGAAAGTCATTAATAGCTTCTTATGGGAATGTCTCGCTATAATTCCTTCCGTTTTGATGGCCCAAACAGCTAACAAACAGCCTAATATTGTGCTGATCTTAGCCGATGATATGGGACGTGAATGTTTAGGATGTTATGGCAGTACCTATCAAACACCAAACCTTGACAAACTTTCAGAAATAGGAGTGAGATTCGACAACTGTTTCTCCCAACCCTTAAGCACACCATCACGCGTACAACTAATGACAGGTAAATACAATAATAAAAATTACTCCTGCTTTGGACACTTAAACCAAAAAGGAGAAAACTTTTGCCCATTTAGCAAAGGACGCCGGATATACCACTATGATAGCTGGCAAATGGCAATTAGGCAGAAACAGAAATCTGCCTAATCATTTTGGTTTCGATCACTATTGCCTTTGGCAGTTAAGCTATGACAGGATGATAAAAAGAAAGATATGCCGCTCCACTAATAGAACAAGATGGAAATATAAAGCTTTACTCAAACAATGAATATGGACCGGATATATTCACTCAATATGTGATTGATTTTATTGAAGAGAACAAAACTAAGCCCTTTTTCATATATTATCCTATGGTATTAGTGCATAATCCCTTTTACCCCCCTCCTCAAAGTGATGCATGGAAAGATCCCTCCATGCGTGAAGTACGCAATACCGCCAATTTCGCAAAAATGGTAGAACATGTGGATAAAAACATAAACATGATATTCAACAAGTTAGAAAATTCAAACTTATTGAACAATACCATTATCATTTTTATTGGAGATAACGGAACAAACCGTAACATAAGAACAACCATGAAAGATGGAACAATAGTAAGGGGTGGAAAGGGGCTAACAATCGATACCGGAGTACGTGTACCTATGATAGTTTATTGGGGAAAAAATAACAATACAAAGCATGAATGTGCAGATATGATAGATTTCACCGATTTTATGCCTACTTTTGCAGAAGCTATGAATATTAAAGTACCTAAACAATGGGATATAGATGGAGAAAGCTTTTTACCTCAAATAAAGGGGAGAAAAAGGCAAGTCTCGCGAATGGGTATTCTGTCATTATGATTCAAGATTTAACGCGTCCGCAAGTAAAAATGCAAAACAATTTTTTTAGAGACATGCGATATAAGCTCTATTCAGATGGTAATTTTTACGATACAATAAAGGATCCTAAAGAAACGAATCCTATTGCAAAAGGGTAAAGGAAATGCCGAAGCTGAAAAATCAAGAAGAAAAACTAGAAAGACGCTTTGCAAATATACCAGCTTGGAAAGTAGGAGATCCTGCAATACCCATGTGCATACTACCAGAATTTCCTTTATTACAAACCCCTAAAAACATAAGTCTAGAGCAAATATTACACTCATATTAAAAAAACATGCATAAACTAATCACCCTTTCATCCGCATTACTTTGCGACAGCAGCCGTAAGAGCACAATCCCCCAATGTAATATTTATATTGGCTGACGATTTAGGTTACGGAGACATCTCAGCATTCAATCCAGAATCTAAGATTCCTACTCCTAACATTGATAATCTAACTCAAGATGGGATTACTTTTACAGATGCCCACTCCTCTTCCGCCTTGTCAACACCGTCACGATATTCCATTCTCACCGGAAGATACCCTTGGCGAACAAAATTAAAAAGAAGGTGTACTCGACGGTTACTCGCCTGCTATGATTACCCCGACCGTCGGACAATCGCCCAAATGTTTTCTGAAAATGGCTACAATACCGCCTGTATCGGAAAATGGCATTTAGGCTGGGATTGGGGATATCCTCAAAATGCGAAAAATAAGAAAGATGTAGACTTTTCATTACCTATAAAAATGGTCCCACAGACCGAGGATTCGACTATTTTTATGGTATACCTTCTTCTCTTGACATAGCTCCTTATGTTTATGTAGAAAACAATAAAGTAACTGCTCTACCCGACCATATCATTGAACCGCAGAAGGGGCTCGGTTTAATGCACGGAGGAGTGGCAGGAGCCGACTTTGATCCACAGGATTGTCTACCAAACATAATACGTCATAGTATAGACTATATTGACAAACAACGTAACAGTAAAAACCATTCTTCCTATATTTTGCCTATTACAGCACCACACACACCTGTGTTGCCGTCAGACAAATATAAAGGTAAAACAACAATAGGAGCCTACGGAAATTTTGTAGTCATGATAGATGATATGGTACAACAAATCGTGGAAACATTGAAGAAAAATAACCAATTGGATAATACCATCATTATTTTTACTTCTGATAATGGCTGCGCTCCTTATATCGGTGTAACAGAAATGGAGAAGCAAGGTCATTTTCCCAGTTATATTTACAGAGGATATAAAACAGATATTTACGAAGGAGGACACAGAATTCCTTTGATAGTGTCTTGGAAAGGGAAGTTCTCGAATAAAATAAGTAATTCCCTTGTTTCTCTTACCGATTTCTATGCGACCTTTGCACAAATGGTCAATCATAAACTAAAAACTGAAGAGGCTGTAGATAGTTACAGCATATGGCCTATATTAAGTAAAGAAGGAACTTCTACCCGAAAGGACCTTATTTATGAATCAGGGAAAGGATATTTGTCTCTACGCACACCACAACTTAAACTAGTTTTTAATGGAGGTTCAGGCGGATGGGGATACCCCAATAAGCCTACAGATTTGGCCCAACTACCCCTCAATGCAACTATTTGATCTTGAAAAAGACCCATCAGAAAAAGAAAATATTATCCACGACAAACGCTATGAACAGGAAATAAAAAGAAATGACACGACTCATCAGGAAGTATGTAAAAAGAAGGACGTTCCACACCAGGAGCAGAAGTAGCAAACGACACTGAAGATAAATGGAAACAAGTAAATATTTTTATGCAATAATCATTTATAAAATAATAAAACCATGCATTACTTATTAGTGAACATTATTTGTGCGTTAACTCTATCAAATACCAACCCTAACATAGAAAAAGCACAGCAAACTTTGGATGCTCTTTACCAACACTATGCAACACCCAACACGTGTCTTTTACGAGAGAATTATCCTTTTGACCAAAACAATAAGGCAACTTATCTGGCATCAGAAGAACAAGCAAAAAGACGCAATGAATATTCCTACCTTTGGCCGTATTCGGGTACATTCTCTGCAGTAAATGCATTACTGGAGAGCACCGGAAAAAAGAAGTACAGAAAACTTTTGGAAAACAAAAGTACTATCCGGATTAGAAGAGTATTTTGACACACGGCGAGAGCCATTCGCTTACTCATCTTATATCCGCAGTCAACCTCTCTCCGACCGTTTTTATGACGATAACGTTTGGTTAGGTATCGATTTTACCGATTCTTATCGAATGACAGGAAAACAAGCTTACCTGGAAAAGGCTAAACTAATATGGAAGTTTATCCTTAGTGGTAAAGATGACGTACTCGGCGGAGGAATCTACTGGTGCGAACAAAAGAAGGAATCTAAAAATACTTGTTCTAATGCACCGGGAGCTGTATTTGCTCTCAAGCTATTTCAGGCTACTCAAGACAATGCCTATTTAAAAGAAGGAAAAGAGTTATACGAATGGACTAAAAAGAATCTGGAAGATCAAAAGATCATTTATACTTTGACAACATCTCACTCAACAAGAAAATCGGTCGTGCCAAATTTGCCTACAACAGCGGACAAATGATGCAATCGGCTGCCCTACTTTGATATCCATGCCATGTGGCTCCGCGACTCAGGTGCGCAGGTGTGGCCCTACGTACAGCTGGCCAATGAAGACAAGGAACTGAAGACGATGCTTGCAGGAGTCATCAACCGCCAATTCAAGCTGATTAATGTAGACCCGTTTGCCAACGCCTTCAACGACGGCCCCATCCCCGACGGACACTGGAAAACCGACCTTACCGACATGAACGACGAGGTGCACGAGCGTAAATGGGAAATCGATTCACTGTGTTATCCGCTACGCCTTGCCTACCATTACTGGAAAACGACCGGTGATACAAGCATCTTCGATGCCGAGTGGATAAAAGCAATCCAAAACATCCTGACCACCTTCCGCGACCAACAGCGCCGTGACGGACGCGGTTCCTACCATTTCCAGCGGGTAACTGAACGCGCACTGGACACGATGACCAACGACGGCTGGGGCAATCCGGTGAAACCGGTCGGACTGATTGCATCTTCTTTCCGCCCTTCCGATGACGCCACCACCTTCCAATTCCTGATACCCTCCAACTTCTTCGCCGTATCTTCGCTGCGTAAGGCAGCCGAGATTCTGACTGAAGTCAATAACCGCCCGGAGCTTGCAAAAGAATGTACCGACCTGGCCGGAGAAGTAGAAACCGCCCTACGAAAATACGCTACCTACAACCATCCCAAATACGGCACCATCTATGCCTTCGAGGTAGACGGTTTCGGCAACCACCTTCTGATGGACGACGCCAATGTACCGAGCCTTATCGCACTGCCCTATCTGGGCGATGTGGACATCAACGATCCTATTTACCAGAACACCCGTCGTTTCGTATGGAGCGAGGATAACCCATACTTCTTCAAAGGTACGGCAGGCGAAGGCATTGGAGGTCCGCACATCGGCTACGACATGATTTGGCCGATGAGCATCATGATGAAAGCCTTCACAAGCCAGAACGATGAAGAGATTAAAACTTGCGTGAAGATGTTGATGGATACAGAAGCCGGAACCGGCTTTATGCACGAGTCTTTCCACAAAGACAATCCCGCCAAGTTCACCCGCGCCTGGTTTGCATGGCAAAACACATTGTTTGGCGAACTCATTCTAAAACTGGTGAACGAGGGCAAGCTAGACTTGCTGAACAGCATACAGTAAAAGAGCTTGGCGTTTCTCCGGAAATACGTAAAGCAATTGAAGAAATGGGATACGAGAATCCCATGCCGGTACAAGAAGAAGTGATTCCTTACCTTTTAGGAGAAAATAATGATGTTGTAGCACTTGCACAGACAGGAACGGGGAAAACCGCCGCATTCGGTTTGCCTCTTGCTCCAACAGATTGACGTAAAAACAGAATTCCACAATCCCTTATACTTTGCCCCACACGTGAACTTTGCTTGCAGATTGCAGGTGATCTGAATGATTATTCCAAATACATCACCGGATTGAGGGTATTGCCCGTATATGGTGGTTCATCCATAGACAGCCAGATACGCGCCCTGAAACAGGGTGTGCATATCATCGTTGCCACACCGGGACGACTGCTCGACCTGATGGAGCGCAAAACGGTATCCTTCACCACTGTTAAGAACATAGTGATGGACGAGGCGGACGAAATGCTGAATATGGGATTCACGGACAGTATCAACGCCATCCTTGCCGATGTACCGCAAGAACGGAACACCCTGTTCTTCTCCGCCACTATGAGCCCCGAGATTGCACGCATCTCCAAGAACTACTTGCAGAATGCCAAGGAGATTACCATCGGACGCAAGAACGAAAGCACCAGTAACGTAAAAGCACGTTGGTTTATACGGTGCACGCCAAAGATAAATACGCTGCCCTGAAACGCATCGTAGACTATTACCCGCAAATATATGGTATCATTTTCTGCCGTACACGAAAAGAAACGCAGGAGATTGCAGATAAGTTGATGCAGGACGGCTATAACGCAGATTCACTGCACGGAGAACTGTCACAAGCACAGCGGGATGCTGTTATGCAGAAATTCCGCATCCGCAACTTGCAACTGCTCGTGGCAACTGACGTGGCTGCCCGCGGACTTGATGTAGACGATCTGACGCATGTTATCAATTACGGATTGCCGGATGACACGGAAAGTTATACCCACCGTAGCGGTCGTACGGGACGTGCCGGAAAGACTGGTACTTCTATCGCTATCATCAACCTTCGCGAAAGGAAAGATGCGCGAGATAGAGCGCATTATCGGCAAAAATTCATTCCGGGCGAAATGCCGACGGCAGCCGGAATCTGTCAGAAGCAGTTGCTGAAAGTGATTGACGAACTTGAAAAGGTGAAAGTCAATGAGGAAGAGATTGCCGAGTTCATGCCGGACATTTACCGCAAACTGGAATGGTTAAGCAAGGAAGACTTGATTAAACGCATGGTGTCGCATGAGTTCAACCGTTTCGCTGAATATTACCGTAACCGTGCCGAAATAGAGATCCCGACCAACAGTCGCGGAGAACGTACCGGACGGGGTGACCGCAAAGAAGGTGGTTTCGAAAAAAGAAGCCGCCAAGCTGCACCGGGCTTTAACCGCCTGTTTATCAATTTGGGTAAAACAGACAGTTTCTTCCCTAGCGATCTTATCGGTCTGCTCAACAGCAATACACGCGGACGTATTGAGCTTGGACGTATCGACCTGATGCAGAACTTCTCTTTCTTCGAAGTTCCGGAAAAAGGAGACGATCAATGTAGTAAAAGCTTTAAGTCGCAGTAAATGGAACGGACGCAAAGTGGTAGTGGAAGTATCCAACGAAGAAGGAGGTAAAGAACGTGCCCCACGCCGCGAGAATAAGGATAGAAAGTCCAAAGAGGTCTCGGTAAAAGGTTCCAAAGCGGGCAAGAAAGAGAAACCAAGCCGTGCCGAACGAGGATACGCAAACGCACGTGGTCCTAAAAAGAAGGATGATTGGCAAGCATTCTTCAAAGAAAGAATACCGAATTCTCATCCTCTACCCATGTATTACGAGTAGAAACAGAAAAAAGCTGTTTGTTTGTCATCAGTCACATCTCGATTATAGATCATAGCAGTAGTTGATATCCCGGAATAGTCATTGAAAGGAATCACATTCAATAACGTTTCCGGTAATGCTTCGATAAGTTGAACATATCCATCTCCTTCAAGAATGTTAATGGTAAAAATATGCTCCCTGCGAGATTGATACCATGCAGAGAAAAATACCTATATTCAGCAACGCAGTTAGCATCCGCCGGAATAAGTTGACTGCCATTTCCGGAATCGTACAAGCATGTTTTCGGCCAACTGCAAATAATATAAATCATCGCGGAATCACAAAACGTTCAAAATTAAGAGTTTCCAGAGTATCAGGATCTGGTCCTATACGGACATGCAGATTTCTATCATTGTTGGTAGAGCCGCACACAACCGGCAACTGATAACTTACATTTCCATCCGATTTGTACTTCACATAAGTCGAATAAACACTGTTTTTTGGTAAAGAAACTGACTGTTCAAACAACTCATCTTCCCATTCTTTGTTACAAGCAGTAAAGCCGTGATTTGGCTGCCAGTAACATTATATATCACACATATATCTTTCTTCATAGCTTTTATCTTTTATTAGTCAAAATAAGTCCAACCTGGATTTTGAGTCAGCTTTCTATCTTTACGCAATTCATCATGGAGATAGGCCAAAATACATCTTCTTCAAACACTGAAGGAAGGGAAGAGATTTTACTGGAGAATGGAAGGTTGCTGCTTTGAGCAGATTCCAAATTCATATTACAACCATACACCTGAACTGCTACTCTTTTTGAAGCATCTTTTCCAACGCCGTAAGTCATAATAACGATGTCCTTCAGCAAACAGTTCAATCTGACGTTCACGTTTCAAACACTTACGGAATTCATCCGGATCGTCATAAATTGTTTGATCAAAATCCGGCAATCCGGCACGAATACGTATCTGCTCGTTTTACTTCCATCCCATGAAGCTATTTCGTAAGGTCCATTTTCCAACTCATTCAAAGCCTCAGCATAAATCAGCAAGATTTTCAGCATAACGAATAGCCGGTTCTATCTTATTGGAATGCGTACTTTCTGCATCTTTAATATAAGAATCCTGTGGATTATAGTACTTTTTAATACCAATACCTGTGCGCATATTGTGAGAATCAGAAGCAGAAACTTGCTGCCCGTTAGGATAATCACGATAATACCATATTTTCTGATAACGCTGTGATTGATCTTGCGCACTGGTCATCTCCCAAACACTCCCATTATAAGCCACCGAGGCATAGAAACGTGGTTCGCGATGAGCATATTGCTTACTAATACCTTCTCCTTGTGGTCCTAGCTCCGGATATGTACCTGCATTTATTTCCGCCTGTGTTACAAAAAATCCTTATCACGCGGATTTAAATCAACCCGTCCTTCGTATCCTGCTTCACCGGAATATTCCGAATTCATTCCCTGACAATTTTACCATCATTCATATAATAAGCATCACACTGCTTTTGAGTCATACCATGGCAGTTCCATCCTCCGACAGACGAAGGCATCTGATGTTGCCCCATTGCTACAATATCCTCATTAGCATTCTGATTTTGCCCGCGTGTAAAAAATCAATTCCGGATTATCAGAAGCTGCTACATCCCCATTAAACAAGGATCGATAAGATTCAAACGGATCAATATCTCTCCATCCGTCAGGAAAATCCCTGTTAGAATAGATTTCATGATAAGGAGGACGTACTGTTGCCGGATATGCTTGATTAATAGCCTGTTCTCTGAAAGCAGCAGTATATAACTCATAAAATTCAAATCCATTACATCTTTAGCAGCTGCAGCAGCTCTGGCCCACTTTGATTCATCATACGTCTGTGAAATCAGACAATTACCCTGATCATCAGTCAAATCCACCATTTCTGTATTTCCATTAGCCAAAGGACTTGCAGCATATAACAAAACTTTCGCACTAGGTACTTTATCCAAATCAGATATCACACCATCACCATTCACATCTTTGTATTTGATATCACCGGGTATAATCTCCGAATTCTTGCTTCGGACTATTACGAATGTCATCCCAATCTTTAAATAATCCCAAAGCAATCAAACCGCGCGCCTGATTATATCGGAACCCTTCAGTTTTTTCTATAAGAATATTCTTGTGCTTCTTCGTCATAAGCCTTCATCTCGTTTTTGGTCAGAGTCATGTTGCCTCTTACCGTTAACTGTACTTTCCCTATCTTCTGTCGGTAGAAGAAAAATTCCGTCTATACCTATAGACTCCATTTTACCGACATTTGCATACGGTTGACTAGTTACACCTACTATATTGGCAAGATGTTTGCGCTGCATATAAATATCTTCACGAGTATCTTTATATAAATCAATCGTTGCCGTGAGGCGATTATTTAAGAAAGCCATATCAAAACCCAAGTCATGCTTTTTAGCAACTTCCCATGTTAAGTTATTAGAAGCAATTTGATCATAATGCAATCCATTATAACTATTACCACTTCCATAATCACCAAAATTAAAACCATTACTATCACCGAAAGAACTCAAATAAGGGAAACGGGTACCTACACGGTCATTACCAACCACACCATATGAATAGCGAATCTTAAACATATCTACCCATTTCAGATTGTCTTTTTATAAAACTCTCTTCCGCAATATTCCATCCACCGGAGATAGCCGGGAAAAATCCAAACTGATTTCCGGTCGCAAAATTCTCACTACCTGTGTAACCAAAATTCGCTTCTATGAAATAACGATATTTATAAGAATAGGTAAAACGCCCGGCTAATCCTTGATTGCGTTTAGATATACCTTTCATTATATCACTGTCAGTACCGACTGTTTGTATTTCTTCTCGCTGCGTATATTTCAGCATGGCGCCTACATCATGGTATTTAGCAAAAGAACGATTATAATGCAATTCTGCCTCAAAATTCTGCAAGCGTATTCCTTCTGCATTAGATGATTGCGTCATTACCTGTTCTTTCACAATACGATTCATTATCAAACCACCATTTGCATCCCGATGACGCTCCGCACGATACTGCTCCGGCTTACGAATACGATTGATAGAATTTTTATTTTCAGTATCGAATCTAAAACGACCAATAAATTTCATCCCTTTGGTAATGAATTTCAGGTCCTGCCCAATGTTACATTTGTCTGAATTGTATTTTCCCACTTTTCCCTGTATCCAGTCTGGGTGGCCAGTACCCAAGGATTCATACGGTCTCCTTCTACAGAGTCGAAAGCTGAATAAACAGGTACTGATCCATCCGAATACATCACCGGAATACTAACAGGATTTTGTCCCACCAATGCGCTCCATATATTATCTGCCAATCCTGGAGTATTGTACTTTTTCAATGAACCAGACAATCCTACTTTCAACAAAGTTAATTTGGTTAAATTAATGTCCACATTCATACGGTATGTCCAACGTTTAGCATCTGCATTTGTATTATATTCTTTACTAAATGCTTTATCTGTCTTATACATACCTTGCTCATCCGCATAACTGGCAGAAACAAAGTAGCGGGCCGAAGTACTACCACCACTCAAGTTTAAAGAAGCCTTATATGTCATAGCACCATCCTTCAATAAAACATCCTGCCAATCTACATTCGGGTACAAATCCGGATCTACCTTTTGGTTGATAATTTCCAGTTCATTAAGAGTATAAAAGCAGGCTCAAGATTCCGAGTAGTACGAGCCTCATTCAACATTTGAGCATAAGTATATCCGTCAACAAACTCCGGAGTGCGGGTACGTGTGTTATAGGTACTCTGTAACTTCACATTCACATTGACTTTACCAAGATTACCGCGTTTTGTTGTAATCAGTACTACCCCATTAGCACCCTTTTTGAACCATAAATAGCAGTAGCAGACGCATCTTTTAATACAGAGAATGATTGAATGTCTTCTACACTAATTTCATTCAGGTCACGTTCAAATCCATCAACCAACACCAATGCACCGGAGTTAGCACCAAAAGTAGAAATACCACGAATCAAAAACTCTGAAGTAGCCCCCGGTTCACCGGAAGATTGCATGGCAATAACTCCAGCTACATTACCCGCTAATGCATTGGTGATGCTAGTAGTCGAATTAGAACTTAAATCTGCGACATCCACCGAAGTGACAGCACCTGTCAGTGTTGCTTTCTTCTGAATACCGGTACCAGTAATGACAACCTCATCCAATGCAGTATTCGAAGTTTCTTTCATTGTCACATTAATCTCCGTCTTTGTTTTTACGCCGACCTCCACCTTATCATAACCAATGTAAGTAAACAATAGAGTTGAATAAGGACTGACCTTTATTCTATATTTACCGTTTATATCTGTCACTGTTCCAAAACCAGGGCGATCTTTTACAACAATATTAACTCCCACAAGGAGTTCTCCTGACTATCCTTACAATACCTGTCACATTTATTGTCTCCTCCTGAGCTATAATATCCAGCGGAAAAGTCAGAATTAAAGTTACCAGAATTAATAAATATTTTTTCATTTCCTATAATGTTTTTCATGAGTATTATTCTGCAGTTATCGTGTGATTCGATAGTTGTTCTCATCTGCAATATAAAATGTCTTGGTCTCTTTGACATACACACAATTCCACTCGGTTGATTAAATTGAGCTTTTGTTAATTCGCCATCTGCATACCCTTTTTCATTCGGTCTCCCTGCAAAAGTCTCAACCTTACCTTCCGGAGATATTTTTCGGATACAATGATTGTATCTGTCACATACATAGAAATTACCTTCTTCAAAAAGTTTCCCTGACGGGGTTGTGAAAATTTTGCTGCTTCTCCTACCCCCATCGCTCCACTGTACATTATATTCATCATTACGTCTTGCACCGCAAAGTAGAAGAGGCTTATTTAGCGAACGAGTTTCACGATTGTAAGTTGATTTAAACACAACATGCTTATTTTCAGCTGTAAGATAAACAAAGTCTCCACTTGGATGAAATTGCATCGCATAATACATATCTGAATTACCATCAGTCACATGCTGGGATTTTTTTTCCTGTTACGGGATCGTCCAACTTATAAACATAACCGTCAGCGCGTTGAGTAAAGAAACAAGTTCCATCCCTGCGGATGCATAGCAACAGCATCGCATCCTTTTCCTTTGGCTAATACCCATAGCTCCCCCACTGCACCACTGTATCCCTTATCCTTAAACAGCATGACAACGGCTTTTCCATTGTCATCTCCCTTGCACCTGATTAGCCACTAATAACGTATCTTTTTTGTTGGAGAAAAGCACATGGAATCAATAAGGAGCCTCAAACTGTGCCTCTTTTAAGAGTTCCGTCCACACGCGCAGTTTTACCATCTTTATCTGTAAAGCCGCACAAAGTCCCCACGCGTAGTTGATATTCATATTTGAATTCCTTATCGAAAACATGTTCTTCAGTATTACCTATTCGTACACTAACCTTACCGTCACCGGCACGAATCGGCACTACACAATAGATACAATGTCCGTTAGATCCAATTACAATAGCTTTTTTCCCAGACACTGTTACATTGATCTTCGAAATATCGGTTCCGAAATTCTCACCATAAATAAATAGTTCACCCTGACCTTTGCTAGATTCAGGATAAAAACGGTCAATCACAACCGGCTTAGAAGGATCAAATTTCACCTTTAGCGTCATCTTTGCAACCATAGATACAAAGAAGACAACCTAAAAAATAGAAAACTGAAACTCTTAAGTTTTTCCATGATTTTGTTTCCCATAATTTTAAAAGATATAATTGATTAACTTTATCGTCAAACACTATGTCCGCCATATTTAACGGCACAAATATAAATAGAAGGATTAGGGATGCTTTTATAAAAGCATGACAGAAATTTCCACGTCTAACAGAAAACAGAAAACAACACAAAAAAGACAGAAAAGCAGACTTTAATCGAAATGTATAAACTAAACAGCAACATTCATTGACATATCATTACCATAATATATGCCTCCATGACACTATCCAAGTTTCTTTCACTGCCTGATTAAATTAATGATATTTCCTTTTTCAGTCTTTAGCGGGTACTCAACATACGGGTCACATTCTCAAGCAAAGAAGCTCCGCTTGCATGAGCACACATATAAGCAGTTCCATTCTTTTCATCACTTTTCACCGAATAGGTATTTCCCCAGTAAGGACCGCAATACATCTCGGGCCACAAGTCACGATTCATGTGTTCGAACCATAGAGTTTTAGCATTATGAAGCAAGAAATTTCTCACTTCCTCACGAGTCCTGTAAGAAGTCGATTCATCCAACACTAAATTAACTGCATAAGGAATGAATACCGCTTTAAAGATTAATCCGTCATCTGCATCAAGACTCCCTTCATTTCTCAATAACCCTTTGTCAACGCAACGACTACTGGAAATGGTATATACTACTGCCGTCTCCGCTTTCTTCAAATAACTACGTTGTTCAGTAATATGATAAAGTAAACGGGCAGCTTCAGCAAATGTACCTTGAGTATACGTCAATGGAGGTTCCTCCACTCTACCATCCGGGAGCATCAGGTTTGCAGTGATAAAGTCATATAGCTTCTGGGCATCTTCAAGATACTTAGGTTCTTTTGTTTTCATATAGAGCTTGCAGGCTACAACACAAGCCGGAGCATTCGTACAAATATAACGAGTATCCTTATCAGCGGGACTAGTCGTTTTCCATGGCAACGCCCAACCTTTCTCATCTTCCTTGCCCTGGGTGACCATATGTGTATCATAAATCTTTTTGGCCATATTGAAATAGGTATCATCGCCCGTTGCCTCCGTCATATGCAACATTGTCGACGAAATCCAAGCCATATCATCTATAAACTCATTCAAGAAGCCCGTCTCATCTCCCTGCCCCCTCAATCATACCAATTATTGGCATGGTTCTCAAACCATAACTTGAAGTAATTCTCATAAGTTGCAGCCCGTTCAGGGTCTTTATCCTTAATACGTTCGTAAGCATATACCAACACATCCATGGCGTGCGCCTGTTGCCAATAAAGATATTGCGTCCTGCTTGGAAGTTTATTCTGAACAGCAGCCCAGAATGTTCCTTTCTCTTTATCCATAAATTGATCTATCAAGACTGAAATACAGCTATCGGAAGCCGCAGCCCATATCTCTTCAGGAGTCTTTGTTTCAGCGTTATTTTCATTTTCATCAGGAAAGGATGCTCCCTCATTTTCGTTACTACATGCTAGTAACGAAAAAGTAATTACAACAAATGCCCAAAATAATCTCTTCATGTTTTTCAATTTAAATATGTTTTTATCAGTAGATTCTCTTATTTCATTTTAAGGAAAGTTATTGCTTGCCCTCCACCTTTTGCCATTACTATATCCAATTCGTCCTCGGAAGTAACCGCCTTTTCGTAAATTCTATATTCTGTCGGGTTGGTCTTCCAGTCGGTTTTTCTCCGTATCTGCATAAATAATAGCTTTATAAGACCGATAAGGTTCCAGAAAATCCAGCTTAATATGAACTGTTCTCGCCTCCTCATTGGTAGCTGCGCCCAAAAAGTACTTGTCATCAGCCTTCCGCACAATAACAACAAACTTCCCCGGTTCCCCATCCAAAGCTTTCGACCAATCACAATCGGCATCAAAATCACGAAAGAATTGAAACGCCGGATGCCCGTCGTAGTTATCAATGAGGTCAGATGCCATCTGTACCGGTGAATATAAAATAACCCAGTTTGCCAATTGTTTGGCTAATGTAGTATTTACGCGGCTATTCCCTTTATCAAGTCCATGCCATTTTTTATGTTTAGGTGAACTTTTACTTTTCTCCAACAATATATCAAAAGTTCCCGGAGTATAGTCCATCGGTCCTCCCAATAAACGCGTAAAAGGGCAATATCACGTGATGAGAAGGCGGATTACCTTCACTCCAACCGTTCCATTCCATCCCACGGGCTCCTTCTCTTGACATCATGTTTGGCCATGTTCTGCGAATACCAGTGTCTTTGATCGGTTCGTGCGCATTAATAGTCATGTGATGGGCAGCCGCCAGTTCTACTACTTTCTGATAATGATTCACGCCATATTGTCCGTGATGACTGAGATGATTTGGGAAACCACCCGCATATCCGGTCTTCACATTGATAATCCCCAAGTCTTTATACCACTTATAAGCTTTCTCCATTTGAGCTTCATAATAAGGGATGTTCCTCCTGTCTCATGATGACCGATAACAGTCACTCCACGTTCTTTTTGCATAACGAGTGATTTCTTCTATATCGAAATCTGCAAAAGGTTTCGTATATTCAAAACGTTGATTACCGCCCCAATTCTGCCAACCATCATTCCAACCTTCAAACAAAACACCCCGGATGCCATTTTTAGATGCAAAGTCAATATATTTTTGGCATTCTCTGTAGTAGCTCCATGTCGGTCGCCCATCGTCCAAGTTTCTACACCAACATGCATTCCCCACCATACACCTACGTATTTCATCGGTTCAATCCAGTCGGTGGTTTCCAACTGACAGGGAGGATTCAGGTTCAGAATCAGTCCCGAATTAATTAAGTCCACAGCTTTATCGCCAATCTGCAATGTTCTCCATGCAGTAGTAAAATGATTCGGTTTCTTCACTTTCACTCCATCGGGCCAAGGAGCCAGATTAGACTTGAAACTCGTACCTTCTCTATGTTGCAGTGTCATTTCGGGAAAGTCGTATAATGCCGCTTCATGAATACTGCCATATACACCGCTATTTGTCTTGAAAGTCATTGGTGTGTTGGCATCTTTAATGGCACTGACCGGTTTTTCCGAATACAATATTTCATAAGTATCAAAGTTAGCCGGAATAGACCACGAAACACCATCTTCAGCAATATTGAATGTAGTCAGTTCATCCATTACAAAAAAGAGAATCGACACTTGGAACATCATATTCATAACGGAAACCAACTCCGTCATTAAAAAGCACGAAAACGAATTGTCAGGTTTACTTTGCTATTCTTCAAGTGAACGGCCAACTCATTATAATGCTCACGCATGGATTTATTTTCTCCCCATGGCTGAGTCCAATGCTCGTCTTTTGTATGAAAGCTTGTCTTTCTGAGTTTGAACTCATTCGCCAGATTTATATTATTCTTCTCTATAAATCCCAAAACAGAGGGTGAAATCAACATTTTACCATCGCGAAGGAGTTGATAAGTCGGGGTTCCGCCAGCATCCAAAGAGAATACGATTGTATTTCTACCATCAGGTGACGACACCTTCTTATCATTAGCCGCCTGCAGACAATTTACATAAAAAAATGCCAATAACAATAAGCTTAATACTTTTACTTTCATCTTCTTTCTTATTAATTATTTTATTATCGTATTGTAAGAGCGCACGGTTAACTCAAAATTCATCGACTTTCTGTTCGGTCCGGATTTTATCCAATTCCTTTTGTAAGCGTGCCGCCACTTTATCATATTTCGGATTACCATACAAATTGTGTAATTCATTCGAATCTTCCTTTAAGTCATACAATTCATTGTAGTTAATCCCATTCCCGTAGAAATGGATTAATTTATAACGACTGTCACGTATCCCATCGTGACGGCGCACATTATGCACTGCCGGATAATCATAATAATGATAATACAAATATTTACGCCAGCCAGAAGGAGCCTTTCCCTTATTCTTGAAAAAGAGGAGCCAATGACGTTCCTACCATAAAATCCGGTTTATCAATACCTGCCATATCCAGAAAAGTAGGAGCATAATCAATGTTCTGAACCAGTGCATCAGATACCGTGCCAGCCTTAATCCTTGTCGGATAGCGGATGATCAACGGAGTACGGAAAGATTCTTCATACATGAAACGCTTGTCAAACCAGCCATGCTCACCCATATAGAATCCCCGGTCGGAAGTATAAACAATAATGGTATTATCCATCAATCCCTCTTTCTCCAGATAAGCCAACAATCGTCCGACTTCTTCATCAACAGATTTGATACAACGCATATAATCTTTGATATAACGCTGATATTTCCACTTCAGCAATTCGTCTCCCTGCAGGTTTTGCTCGATAAACTTCCGGTTACGGGGTTCATAAGCTTCAAGCCACTTCTTACGGTCTGCCGAATCCATGCGGTTCAATGATCCCTCCATGCTCCGGATACTCCAGTCATTCTTCAATCCCGGTCGGTCGCCCAGCTCCCGCACCTTCAGGTCATATGCCAATGAAAGGTCTTTGGATATGCTCATCTGTTGCTTACGCGCAGCCTCACCACGGGTAGCATAATCATCTTTGAATGTTGCCGGATAGGGAAACTCTACCTCTTCATATAAATCCACATATTTCGTATCAGGCATCCAGTTCCGATGCGGAGCCTTGTGGTGTACAAACAGGCAGAATGGTTTATTCCTGTCTCTTTCTTCCAGAAATTCAATGGCATGGTCGGTGATCAGGTTGGTTACATAGCCTTTCTCTTTCACATATTTTCCATTCGTTTTTTTACTCCTGAAACCCGGATTATAGTATTCACCCTGATCCCACAGGATATGATAGTAATCAAAACCTTTCGGTTCACAACGCATGTGCCACTTACCAACTACTCCGGTTTCATAACCATTCTCCTTAAGTATCTCCGATACAAATACATGCGCAGTGTCAATGCCCGCATCCAGACGACGTTGCCCGCTTTGATGGCTATACAGCCCCGTCATCAGGCAAGCACGACTGGGAGTAGACAAAGAGTTCTCAACAAACGCTTGCCGGAACAGCATACCTTCAGAGGCCAAGCGATCCAGATTGGGAGTCGGAGCCTGCACGGAAAGCGGATGTCCGTAAGCACTAATGGCTTGATAAGAATGATCATCCGTCATAATGTGGATGATATTAGGACGTTGCTGCACTTCTTTCTGTGCAGAGGCATCAGACAGCACAAAAAACATCGGCACAGATGCACAAATAAGGTTCATTTTGTTATTCATGTTCTTCTATTTTTTCAATCTCGTCAACCGCAACTGATCTATCAGTGCCTGATTGACATTAATATTCATATTTTCATTATGAGGTTCAAATGAAAGTGAAATGGTGTGTTCACCGGTGTCAGATGAACCTGATGGCTATTGCTCCATCCCCAATTCTCCCACGCATTCATCCCACGCTGTGGGAATATCGAAACTCCCGACAAGTGATTATCTACATACAAGGAACGAATAGCACAACGGTTATCATCAGCAATGGTATTATTGCCGTTTGCGTATCTCCAGTCAATCGCATAAAGGCCTTCATCTTTAATTGATACCGGAATTTCAATCATAGTATTCTCTTTCTTGTCAATGTTGACAAAGCCTGTCCCCATGAATCCTTTGTGTTTCCTTTCCGACTTTGGTGCATAATCTTCTACTTCGTACGTGCTATGCTCTTCAATTACTATCGGTTCACTCGCAAATGAAGCCGTATATTTATCTGCGGCAACAGCGATTACCTGATATTCACCATACGCATCCTCCGGCAAACGATAATGAGTTGTCTCAACAAGCTGACATATCTTACCATTTCTCAAAATCCGGTAAGCAACGGCACTTTCTATTTTATTCCAAACTATCTTATTCGAGTCTTCCAGTTTAATGACCGGAGTCTCGATAGAAGCAATAGCTGGTTGCAAATTAACACCTTGATTTTTGAGTTCATTGTTGGCCATGACAATCTTCACGTCATGATGTCCGGTCAATGTGCCGGCTACTATCGGATTCTGCTTCTTTCCATCCAGATAAAAGGCTTTAATCTTATTTCCATGACCCTCTACCTCAATATCGAGTGTAGAACTACGGTATGGAAAATTCTTTAGTATACGCCTGCCAGTCAACGCCTTCGGAACGAAAGGCTTAAACAACAATTGTTCGTCATCAAAATGGATGCCCATCAACAACTTGTACACAATGCTTAAGTTTCCTGACAAGCTCCATAGCATATTACTTGAATTAATTTGCGTACCTCGATAGTTACCTGTACTTAGCACAAAGTTTTCCTTATTGGTAACAAATAAGGCAGCTGCACGATAAATACTTCCAACCGCGTGAAGAACAGCCTCTTCATTCCCCGCCATAGCTGCAGCATGCATCCAATAAGAAGATACAAAAGGCCAAACGGCATTATTATGGTAAGGAGGTATATTGGGAATTTCCGGATAGAAAATCGGTGTTCCGAACTCGCAGACCGGAGCATTGCGGATAATTTCCGCACGTTTCCCGGCTGGCGCAATTCCCCACAGTATTGCTAAAGACTCGCCTAATGATTCACTTCTGGAAGAAAGTATATTATAATTGCGTCCGTACAAAAACTGGGCATAATAACCTTTCTCCGGCATCCACAAATAACGATTAACCGCATCGGCAACCTGCTTCGGTCTCGTGGCATATTTCTTTTCAGCCACCGTATCACCCATCCTACCTGCCATACAACTCAAAACACGGAGGGCTTCCACATGCACCGCATTAGTTCCCAAACACTTCGATTGGAATATATCTACAGGTTGCATCCAACGGGGATAACTCTGATTTCTCCAATCAATAAATGAAGATTCGCCCATCACCAGCCCTGTCTTTTTCATCATAGACAGTGAGATAATCATCTTCCACTGATTTACGGATAATCGGATAGACTTTCTCCAACCACTCACGGCTTCCCGTCACCTTATAGATCTCCCAAGCGGCAACAGCCCAAATCATACGGTCGGTACTGCAGGGCCAACTTCCTCCAGTACCCGTATCCTGAATGATACGTCCGAAACGGTCTACTTTCCGGAGCAAACAGTTCATCGAGACTTTAGGTTGCATATAAGCCATGCTCAAAATAATACTATAGCTTACATCACGTGTCCAAACTCCCGGAAAGCCGGAGCCCGTGCGCAATGTACTATCCGGTTCGATAGCATTGACCATTTCATCCAAAGACATATTATACAATGTATGCTCAAGTAAAAAAAGGAGTTTGAAGTTGGGGATAAAAAGCCAAGTCATACTTAGGTTTCCATTCTCCTTTAAAATCCCTAGTACGTTCCTCCTCAAAATTAGAAGATAGATGGACAGGAGACAGTGCTTTACCTGTAAACTCCCCCTGTTCAATACGATCTGTATACCAGGCATACTTGTCATTCTTAAAAATAAGTCCATCAGACTGTGCATAAGAATGTCCTACAGAACAAACTGTAGCAATCGACGCGATAAAAAAAAGTAGTGTATCTCATAATTTTCATTCTATAATCAAATCTCATTTTATTGCAGCTAAGCGGGCGTACATCTCCACAATGGCAGCTTGTGTCAATAACCATTTGCGATTCTCCTTTTCTTTGCCACTAAAGTCGACATTAAACAAGCCATTCTCTTCACGGGCATATTTCCAAGCACAATCCAAACTTTTCTTAAAAGTGTCCAGATATGTCTTGTTTTTTTATCTTGCTTATACAACTCAATATAGCCTCTAAGCATTATAGCAGTGAACCATATATCTCCCTTTCTGATTAGCTTAACAGATGATTCATCAGGAGTTGTAACATAATTAAAAAGTAGCAATAAGCCTCTTTCGCAATATTCCGGGCATCCGTAAGATAAGCAGAATCGCCTGTCAGCTCAAACAATAATGCCGCAGCTTGCATCATTTGCCCGCTATTATATGCAAATTTCGCCTTTCCTATTTTTCCATCCAACTCTATGTGGTCAAAATAGAGATAATCCGTCGTATCTTGTAGTTTTTCTTTTGTCCATTCATATTGTCTTTCGGCTTCTTTAAGGTATATGCTTTCATGAGTTTCCTGATATATTTTCAATGCTAATACCGCAGCAGGAGCATTAGAGCAAGTATTTTTAGTATCTTTTCTCTGTTCACACCAATAAATACCACCACCTAATTTATCATCTGTCCCACTTTTTACAAACCTCCATATCGCCTTTGCTTTCTCCAAATATTGTTGTTCACAAGTCAGCCGATAGAGATCTATAAAATCAATACCCAACCAAAGGTTATCATCATAAAAGCGGTCGGAAACCGGAGCTGTTGAGATATAAGAAGAGTAAGCATGAGGTTCCCTTTTCCGGTCGTAATATGCTTCCAAGCCGGGTAATATGCTGTTTTCCAGAAGTTCCTTATAGATTTTATCACCTGTCGCCTCCAATAGAGCAACTCCCGCAGAGAATACGCCTGAATAAGGCCACAAATAAGCGTATTGATTGAAGCCTCTCTGGCTGCCGGACGCCAGACTGGGTATAGAATAATATGTATCAGAAGGATAATTCTCGTGAAGCAGACAAGTGGTATCTATGGCATAATTGGTATAAAAGGGAGGTAAAAGTCTTCTCAGCCCTCTCTAACCAAATGTTCCGCTCAATAGGATGAGAAGAACAGGCAAGCAATAGAAACATGGACAACAACGTGCCCCAAACAGGAATCAATTTCATAGTCATTAGTATTCTGTAGATGTTCTGATGCGGCAAATATAGGAAGAAGCAGAAGTGGGGTTTATACAAATACATGACAGAAAATTCCATAATTAGCAGAATAACAGAAAAAATACAAAAATGACAGAAAAGCATACTAATATCTTTTATGTGCCTAACCAGCATCAACACTCCATCCCGAAAAAAGTCATTTTTCTCATGTTTTTTATCTTTAAAAAAAGGTCTCATCCAACAAAATTAGTACATTTGTCACAATCAATCCTATGCTAAATATACTCCAATACTATAAGTACAATGAAATGTAAAAAAGGTTTATTCAAACTACTTCTAGCATTTTCGATGCTTCTTCATGTCCAAGTTTCCTCTGCCTATAATTTACACCAATACTCCAATAAAAAACGGATTATCCAATAGTGCAGTTTTGTCCATTTGTCAGGAACAGAATGGAATGATATGGATAGGGACTTGTGAAGGACTGAATATTTTCGATGG
>VOFD01001555.1_pt1 | contig 33376 bp, 36 predicted proteins | sample 5384101 | NCBI WGS metagenome assembly VOFD01 (sample SAMN12384723, study PRJNA508395) | human gut metagenome | isolation source: healthy gut C | host: Homo sapiens
GAGTATACCGAGCTCCCAAACCTTCATATCCACGCGCTTCATTCACTGCAGAAGCATACGTAGCTGCATCTACAAATTCCGGACGTCGAGACTGAGTGTTAATGATATGATCATACGTAAAAGTTATCTCTTTTGTTTTGTACTTACCACGCTTTGTAGTAATCAAGATCGCACCGTTCACCCCTTTGTATCCGTACAATGCCACAGCCGCGGCATCTTTCAGGATGGAAACGGATTCTACTTCTTCTGGGCTCACCAAGCTCATGTCTCGTTCCAAACCGTCAACCAACACGAGCGGTGTACTACTTGACAAGCTCTGCAAACCACGCACATAGAAGGTAGGATCTGCCATTAGCCCGGTACTAGCCGCATTCTGCAAAGTAGTAAGGCCCAATCCATATCCATATAAAGAATTGGATATATTCCGGGAAGACCGCTTATTAAACTCTTCGTTATAGGTGGTAGAAACAGCTGCTGTTGATTCATGACGACTGAATGTCCGGTTAGCTCCCACATCAATAGTCTGAGCTGCATATCCCATCACAATGGTCATCGGACCATCAGTCTTTGCCACAACGGTGGTAGAGCCTTTGTCGACAGAAACGACACTCAAGCGTTGTCCTTTCTCGACCGCAATCTCGAATTTACCGTCTTTATCCGTTTCAACCCGAGTCTCCACTGCGCCACCTTCCACATTAACGGACGCTCCATAGACTGGATTTCCCGATTTATCAACAACAATACCTATAATGTTGTTGTCTGTATTCTGTGCTCTGACCGGAATGCTCAAACAAACCAGTAAAGCCAATATCAGAATCTTATTTTTTCTCATATAAATCAATATTCAATATTGTTTTAATCTATTTCGCTGTCTCACATTACCAACCCGGATTCTGAATTAGTCCATATCCTTTGTTAATTTCCGTTTGCGGGAATGGAGAAAGATACCATTTAGAATCAAATCCGTATGTCCACCACCGACGAACCGGCTTGGATAATTCAAACCTTTCATATTCAAAACGAGTAGGCTGCAATGCTCCTTTGTTTTTATCTCCTTCATTCCATTTAGCATTCCCTGTTATACGATTACCAATATCATCCAAACGATAGGCGAGTAACCCGTGCAGGCGCTTCTCGAAACGATCGGCACGTTTGTAACGGATAAGATCAAAGTAACGGCTATCTTCAAGCCCCAATTCCCGAACACGTTCACACAGCAATTCTTCCAATAAGGCAGCTTTGTCAGAAAGTAAATTCTTATCTGTAACACACTCCGCCAAATCTTTCTTTAATCCCACGCGGGCACGTACTATATTCATTTGATTAATAGCGCCTCGGTAATCATTCTTGGCTTGAAGCAAGGCCTCTGCATAGGTCAAATAAATGTCAGACAAACGAAGATATACCCAATGCGTATACTGACGTTGATACTCTGTTCCCAAATAATATTTCATATTTTTATAACCAGTCGCATAGTTACCTGATTCAAGTGCTGCATTTTGTCCTTCATCGTATCCTCCGACCCACAATTCGTAAGGTAAACCGGACATCGTTCCGGCACTCCAGTCTAACATCTTTGGTAATCCATTCACCATGCAATGCTCATACAGACGAGGGTCACGGGTTAATACAATTTCCGACAAAAGTTGTTCTCCATTTTTAAATGTTCCGGTCAAGAACATTTCATCCAACTTACCTTCTGTTTCTGCCTTTTTCCAGTCAAATGGAGTGCCGTCGGCCCATGGGAACATCTCCACATATTCCTGTGTAGGCGGATATTCAGTACGGCAAAGTGACGGAACAGCCCAGGAATGCCACATATAAGAACTTGAATTGAAAGCGTCTGACATATTCGTGCGAACAGAATGCAAGACCTCCTTGCTGTTCTGACGAATATATCCCATACGATATGCCTGACGATACTGCTCTGGTGTTTCTTCCGAAGCCTTATTCAGATTATACCCGCCTTGACTCTCCAGCTCTTTAAAGAATGCTTCACAAGCCTTCAAACAGTTATCCCAAAGTTCTGCATGATAACCGCCATACCATACCAGACGTTGCTGTTCAGCCTCTGAATTTCCTCCTGCATATCCGTTGACATCATTAAACAACGGAGAAGCGGCAAATTGCCAGATTTTGCACTTCAATGCCATCGCACCGGCCTTTGTCCAGTGTCCGGCCTTGCTAGCAAGATCGGCATCAGCATAAGCCCACACCAATCCACCGGAATTGATAGCATCATCCAACATCTTTATCATGTAGTTAACCGTCTCCTCTACCGTAGCACGGGGATTTCATAACCTGACTCCGTACCGGTGAATGAAGCGTATAATAATGGAAGACCTCCATAATGACGGAACATATCAAAATAACGCGCCGCAATCAGACATTTAGCTTCTGCCACCAACTGTGTTTTTCAGCGTCATCCATGCCCGGTACTCTATCTATGTTTTCCATTAACAACCAACACCAACGCACTACTTCCCATACCATTTCCCGTGTATATGGGAAGATATTACCACGCGTGCCATAGTTGGCATTGAGAGAACCCAAATAATACTGCTGATATACAGTCGCATCACTAAAATAAAGTGACCAGCAGTCTGTTAGCGCATCCTTCTTTTCCTAAATAAGGGCTGGAAGAATCAGGAATATTACCGTTACTGTCTGTATTATAAGGTAATCCGTAATACTGTCTACTGTAGCAGGTATTCAAAAATTGGCGCGTATATTCAGCACTATTGAACACTGTGTCAATAGTAGCATTTCCGCCCGGTGCCTTATCCAAAAAAGAGTTTCCGAATTTAATTTCGTCCACACATGAAGTGGAAACCAAACAAACCGCCGCTCCCAACATCGCACCGATGAACCATTTATTTTGTAATTTCATTGTATCTTTCCTTTATCTATTTTAGAATCCTAATTTCAAGCTCAACGTATAAGTCTTGGACAATGGATAAGAAGGTGCATTAGTAGCTCTTGCCTCCGGATCACCCCACAAATAAGGTGTTATAGTCCACAAATTATATCCCGCAAAAGCCAACTGACATGTATTCAGTCCAAGTTTCTTCATCAATGGGAAGTGAAAATTGTATGCCACCTGAAGAGTTTTCAAACGCAAGTATTTTGCATCTTTCTCATATAAAGTGGAGGTAGCATAGTTATTCTTCGCATTATCAATGGTAGCTCTCGGATACCCGAAGATTGTGACGGATTTTCCGGTGTCCATGTGTGGTCCAAATGATATGCCAACAATCCTCCCTGCTCGCTATTGGAAGATGAATAAAACGGCTGACGAAATACATCCGAAATCATACGACTTACGTTCCAGGCCCCTGTCCATTGAGTACTTATTTCCAGATTCTTCCAACTGAATCCTAAATTAATACCTAGCATATATTCAGGATCGTCTGTAAAGCCATAGTCATAACTTGCATTTTGCATCAATCTTACGGTCACCATTCAAGTCAACATATACTGCATCTCCATTTTGAAGAATACTCTCGTGAGTGGGGAACGGACGATTAAATGTCTGTTCATATAAAGCAGGTGTCTCCTCATCATAGAAGCGCCAGAAAACATATTGACTACGCGAACCGATACGGTGTCCCTTCTGATATTGATATAAATTATTCTGCGGTGCTTCCTTCTTTTCAAGAATCTCATTCTGATTATAAGAAAGGTTAATACCCGCCCAATAACGGAAATTATCACCAATCTTATCGTTCCATTTTAAAGAAAGTTCCCAACCCCAACTGTCTACACTTCCTAAATTTGAATATGGAGTAATGAACCCCAACATTCCCGGAGCTGTACCATCACGCAAAAGGATATCATTACGACGTTCTTTATAATATTCAAAAGTTGCTTTCAGACGGTCGTCAAGGAAATTAATATCAACACCATAGTTCCGTTTCAGAGCTTTTTCCCATGTCACAGCAGGGTTATTCTTAGCTACCTCACGCGCACCCAGACTAACAGTACCATTATCTTCCTCCGAATCCATATCCCCAGGCGTTAGTTGCTCCTCCACTTGCCGTTACACGTTTGCCAAGTCACCTAAACCGACATTATATGGATCAGCCATATACATAAACCGCGATCCTCCAATATTATCGTTACCTACCAAACCGACACTGGCACGTAATTTCAAGAAGCTAACCACCGACTTCAAAGGACGGAAAAACTTCTCTTCACTCATCACCCAACCTATAGAACCAGCCGGGAAATAAGAAAAGCGCAAATCGGACGCAAAGTTTTCCGAACCGTTATAACCCACATTAAACTCTGCCATATAGCGACTCTTCCAATCATAAGTGACACGTCCGACTAATCCGACATATCCATGAGGAATGTCCGAATATAATTTCGGATAATACTCTTTCTGTTGATTATACAAAACTAAGGCTGTCACCGTATGATCACCAAAAGTACGATTATAATTAAAGCTGGCTTCCATATACCAATTACGTGCTTTGCCTGTAGTATACGAATACTTCACATCTGTATTTTCTCCAAACTTACGATAAGCAATACTACCGTCATCCATCAATACAGGAGTGTATGTAGCGATAGACCCGCCAGAACCAACTTTATTTACTGTAAACGAGCTGTTATAAGATCCCTTCACTTTAAAAGAAAGTCCTTTAGTCAAAAAGTCCATTTTCTGGTCCAGAATCACATCCACATTCAGCGAATTATTGCTGGTCTGGCTGAATCCATTTCCATAATATCCCATACCAGTGCCTCCTGTAAATGGTAATTTCAGTCCGTCTGAATAAGTTTCATCGCTCGAATTTACCAATTTCCCGTCTATGATTCCCGGACTGGAGAAAGGAGTAGCATAATACATATTTTTAATCAATCCGGAAGATCCCTGACTGGTACGTGGTTGATCTGAATTATTCACATTACCACTAATATTGAATGACAAAGTAGTCGTTTTAGTGACATCCATATCCAAGTTTGTACGATAGTTGAACCGACGGTACTGGTAGCTTAAATTATAAGGAAGATCAAATTCACTAAAAAGTCCTCCTTGCGTATAGGCACCTGCAGAGATAAAATAACGTACTTTATCTGTTCCTCCCGAGATATTCAAGTTATGCTGGCTCTGAAGCGTAGAGCTTTTCATAATATAGTCAGCCCATTGTATATTTGGGGAAACGAATAGGATCGGAACCATCCGCAAATTTTTGAATCACATCATCACTAAATAAGGCAGATTTACCATCACCGGACATCATTTGATTATGAAAACGGGCATAATCATAAGAACTTGCCTGTTCTACCATTTTTGTAGGCATCAACACAGAAGCAGAAGTAGTAAACGAAATTTTCGCCTTTCCTTCCTTTCCTCGTTTAGTTGTAATCAGAATGACCCCATTTGCTCCACGAATACCAAATACGGCTGTTGCCGAAGCATCTTTCAAGATAGAAATGGATTCAATTTCATTCGGGTCGATATCACTCATACTTTCACGATCCACACCGTCTACCTGAATTAACGGTGAAGAATTCTCCCAAGTAGCTTTACCACGAATAAAAATTTCAGCGGCATCCGCTCCCGGCTCACCAGAATATTGCACAGTAGTCAAACCTGTCATCTGCCCTCCTAATACATTGGAAACCGAACCTACAGATACACGGGTCAATTCTTCTCCTTTCACACTAGCGATAGCTCCTGTCATGGTCACTTTCTTCTGGGTACCATAGGCTACAATTTCCACCTCCTCAAGAGCAGTCACATCCTCTACCAAAATGACTTTCATGTCATTCTTTGCTACGACTTTTTATCGGTATAACCTATAAAAGATACTTTCAGTTTCGTACCGGGACGTACATTTATTCTAAATACACCGTCAATATCGGTAATTGTACCGTTAGATGTTCCTTCCGCAAGTACACTTGCTCCAATTATCGGTTCTCCTTGGCTATCTACTACTGTTCCTTTTATAGTACTTTGCTGCTGTACAACTTCGACGGCTGCCGAAGCTGTTTGCAATCCCCATGCAGGTGCAAAAGTTGCTATAGTGAAAAACAGAGCGACAGGTAAGGTTGTCCCCTTTATAAAGTTTTTTCTTATTCATATATGTATATGTTCATGATATAAGTATAGTTGACGGACTTTATATACCGTCATGTTTATTTTAGAATGCGAGCATCATACGGAAATAGCCGGCGCATGAAGCACGTTCGCAAGTGACGTGAAAGCTTCCATTTCCCATGCTGTGTGTCCATTGATTGACTGCAGAACGCTGTGTACTACTCCAATAGTGCCCAGCAGCCTTGTTATTTACAGGTAGATCAGAAGTGACCATCTTATCACCATTTACTTTCTGAAGACTACTATTAATGCCACTCATATTCTTGGCAACCTGATCCCAGCACATCACAGAAGGTAGATACCAAGGAGTTACACCAGAAGGAACGGCTTCTGCTTTACGATAAGCCATGATGTAGTCATAAACATAATCACAAGTAGAGGTACTACCCATTCCTTCGTAACACATAGTGAGTATTTTTGTGTTATTATACCCCATCAATGCGGGAAAAACCTTTGAAGCATCATTTTTGTTAGCATCCTTCTCGGTGTTACAGCCTACAAACTTATCTTTCCAATCTTCATCTGAATTAAACCAATCAGAGTAATAACCTGCCTTACTGGAATGAAACATTTGCAAGGCAATATCGTTTTGTTCATCATCTTTTACCAATGAATTCTTTATAGATAGTACTATTCCATGCGTACAAGCGGGAAAGTCACGACGCAAAGCATCAATCTCAGCAGAATAAAGTTCGGGATGTGTTACACTGGGCTGTGAATTACCCACATAACAAACAATACCAATCACATTCTCCGGCACCGTCTCCGCATCCACAGAAACTATTTTTCCGTCCGCACAAAAATAATCCCCTACCTGCAAAGTATGGTTAATCTTACTCTTATCTTCGATGGTATACATCTTCGCTGTTCCCCCTTCCAGAGTACCTTTAGCTTCATATTCCATTTCACGTACGCCTGCATAAGTACCCTTTATAGAGAATTCCTTATTCGGATTAACCAAAAAACGGTATGTATTTGTACTTTCCTGATAATAAGGAGTTGCTTGAGTATTGTTCACAGTAAACGAACCGGCAGTTAATGGTAATAAATAATCATCTATACCGCCATTTGTAAAGCTATATGTCCAATTAGGCATCTTCACGACAGCAAGAGCCATCCGATGTTGCATAGTAAAAGCGATCTGTCCTTTCAAACGATCCCCTGAACACTACCTATACTCGTCATCAAATCATATTGTGTATAATTTCCTTCATTTTGTTCTTCGCCAATTTTCCAATTGTTGACATACGTTTCAAAAAGGATCTACCTTAGTCGGATCAAAAGTTACATTTGCATTATACGGATAGTATGCATAAAAAGTCATCCGCTGAAATTGTGAACCTTTGTATTCAATAGGATCCCCTCCATCAGTCAATTCCCAATAGCCATCTGTCAGTGTGAATTTCCGATTCTTGATATCCTCTACCACTGTTTCTCCTCTTACCGCAAATATACCGATGGCATCTCCGTTAGAAAATCGGGTAGTATATCCATTCTCTGTAGCACGTGTCTTACCACTTTCGTCCATAAATCCTTCATCAGACACACTAATCTGAAATCCCTGCAAAGAATCCGGCGTTTCTCCGGTGAGTTCTTCATTTTGCGAGCAAGACGCAACTATGACTGCGCCAGCCAAGAAAAAGCATTGATATATAATTATATACTTTCATAAATCTCATGTTTATATTTTTAGCATTTTTTGTCTATACTAGATTGGTAAACAGATCACTTCACAATAGGCTGTGGAGTTACGGTTTCTTCTGTAATATTCCAACTAGGGTTGGTTATCTCTGTTCCAGTTTCAGCTATACTAGGGTCGGATGTTATAGATCGTGGTTCTCATCTTCCCATCCTATTATTTGCGTTTGTTCTGTAATTGTCAACACATAATTATTGTCCTCGTATTTATTTGTCTTGATGATATAATTATAAGAAAATCCCGATTTCAATTCTGTCAGGTTAGCAAACTCGGCTTCATAAAGATAACCGTTCATTCTAGCTTGGATAGTTACCTTGCCTTGCACCTTCTGTGGCAGTAAAATAGCTTGTACTGTATAATTATCCTGCTCTCCTATTTTATCCCAATAAATATCATCTTTGTCCGTAACAGGATCTTCACTTACTGTTGTCTCCCCTGTTTTAGGATTAAATGTACCATTATTCTTAAGCCCAATAAGATAACAGGTTATATCTGCCAAATCTACCCCTTCGCCAGCTTGAAACTCCAATCTAATACGACTCATCACATGATTGAATGCTAATGTCACGTTAGGGGTTTGTGATGTAGCCTTCCCTTTGGCAAAAAAGAAAGTCTATCTTCGCACGTTCTTTTGCTGTAGCTTGATTGTCACTGGCTGTAGTCACTTCCAATACAGGTTGTTCTTCACCTGATGTACCAGAAAATGGAGCATATGCTACTACATCATACTCTCCGGAACCTAACACCCAAATTTCTTCTGCATTTCCTTCTTTTGCAGTAAAAAGGCCATTGCCTTTGTATTTGTAATGAATATTCACTTGTTCCGTACCACAAGTGATTCCTACCGAGTCCTCTGCCTCCCAGTTTGTTTCCGTAGCTCTTGTAACAAGATTGCTAGCCTCATGATTGTTTATTACTGCACTAAAAGAAACTTTTGCTCCCGTCTCACCGGTAAACTGAATATCAGTTTCTTTAATATCGTTGCTACATCCTGCTAAAAGTAGTAAGGCAACAGCAGTTGTGACATAGTTTTTTTTCATACCATGTTTTTTAAAGTTAAACATATTTTTGTTGATTAGTAAAATCGTCGTAAAGTAAAAAAAAGACAATGGCTGCATTCTTTTCCAGCCAACAATTGAAAAAAAAATGGAGCATGTTTTTTGTTGTTTTCCATATTCATTAGTTATATCTATTAAGTTAAACAAAAGTTAGATTCTCTTTTTAAAAGAAACTTTTTACATTCTACCTGTGAAAAAGTGTTGCAAACATAACGACTTAATCAAGATATAGCAATGCAGAATCGTACAAATGCATGGAAAATACCGTCTTTTGCACGATATTCCATGTTATGGGTGCGATTTTCGATTGGTGACCAATGACTATGAATCTTTTTGTTTCTATTTTATTGTATTGAAAATAGTAATTTATAAACCTAAAAAACGATATGGCGGATTTTTCAATTGTAATTGTTCCAACTAAAAAATTATCAAATGGCAGACATCGGATAAGGGTAGCAGTAGCCCACCATTCACAAACCAGATATATATCTACCCAGTTTACTTTGGATTCTGCCAACCAGTTAAAAAATGGTAGAGTAGTAAGGCATGAGAATGCTGCAAATATGAACATTTGTCTTCGAAGACTAATCAATGAGTATGAGGAAATTGTTACATCAATCAGCTATTTACCTGTAATCTCATGTACTGAGCTAATACGTATTATCACTTATGAACAAAAGAAAAAAGGAATCACTTTTCAAACTGTTGCGAAAAGAGTATATGGATTTTATGAAAGGAAAAGAACGGGAGAAATCTTATAAACTCTACAAGATAGCTACAGAGAGATTCATTAAGTATATGAATGGAGATTTCCCTCTAATACAGTTGAGTCCTCTCCATATACAAGGATTTTCAAAAGCTCTCCGTAAAGAGAATCTGGCAGATACTACTATCAGGATATATTTGACTCTGATAAAAGTCGTATTGAATTATGCAGGTAAAATGAACTATGTAACTTATTCTATCCATCCTTTTGTTCTCTTTAAAATGCCTGCAAGTAATGTACGAGAACTCGATTTGTCAGTAGATGAATTAAAGAGAATACGAGAGACACTCGTTTTTTTAAACCTTCTCAATCTATAGTAAGAGATATTTTTATGCTTACTTATTATTTAGGTGGTATTAACTTGAGAGATTTGTTGGCATATAATTTTAAAGATAAAAAGTATATGAGATATATACGTCATAAAACACGTAATAGTAAAAAAGGAGAGAATGAAATTGCATTTACTCTACAACCCGAAGCAAAAGCTATCATAGATAAATATCTGACTAGAGACGGGTATTTAAAATTTGGAAAGTATTCATCTTATAGACAGATATACAGTTTGATTTTTTCGACATATAGACAAGGTGGCACGACTTTCAGGGATAAGTAAAAAGGTTACTTACTATTCTGCTCGAAAGACATTTGCACAACATGGATATAATTTAGGAATCCAAATTGAGAAAATAGAGTATTGCATAGGGCACAGTATGAAAAACAATCGTCCTATATTCAATTATATCAAAATTATGCAAGAACATGCTGATAAAGTATTTAGGGAAATATTAAATCAGTTATTATAAAACGTTGATTCTTTTTATGCCTCGTCTTGAGGCATTTCTTCTGTTTTCAAGTTTTTTCTCTATTGAAGATTCTTCAATAGCTGCCTCATTATTGTCTAACGGTAACTCTCTAATCCTAATAATGCTTTGATAAACAAGGCTTTCAAGTCAAAAGAGAATCTAACTTTTGTTTAACTTAATAACAATAAATACACTATGTAAATATATAAATATTATATAATACATTACATTACCAATCCTCTATAAAATCCTATATTACAGGAATATCCCCATATAATAAATGCAAGAGATAAAAAGTCCTCAAAAGAAGACGAAAAGAAAATGAACAATAAAGGATCTATAAACCAATATTTATAACTTAATAATTAAAGTATGAAAAGCAACAAAAAGGTAATCACCTGTACGCCTATAAGGATACTATCCGACGGCTATTTCTCCTCACTTTGTTTTCTTTTTTTTAATAGTAGAATCTTATGCCCAGAATAAGACAATTTCGGGCACAGTTACAGATTTTACCGGAGAACCGGTTATTGGTGCCAGTGTGTTGGTTAATGGTACTACTAATGGTACAATTACTGATTTAAATGGCAAGTTTTCTCTTTCCAATGTGCCAATGAAAGGTACAATCACTATCACTTATATAGGATATAAAAAACAAGAAGTATCCGTGGCCGGAAATACTAACTTCCAAATTACTCTTCAAGAAGATACGGAAACCTTAGACGAAGTAGTAGTTGTAGGATATGGAGTCCAGAAAAAAAGTGACGTAACCGGTGCTATGGCTCGCGTAGGAGAAAAAAGAACTGAAAGCAATGCCTGTAAGAAACGCACTGGAAGGAATGCAAGGCAAAACAGCCGGTGTAGATATCACGTCCAGTCAACGTCCCGGAGAGGTCGGTAACATTAATATCCGTGGACAACGCTCCATTAATGCGGAACAAGGTCCTTTGTATGTTGTTGACGGTATGGTAATTCAAACCGGCGGCATCGAAAATATCAATCCTTCGGACATTGAAGCTATCGACATTTTAAAAGATGCTTCAGCCACAGCTATTTATGGCTCCCGTGGTGCCAATGGTGTCATTCTTGTGACTACTAAAAAAGGAAAAGAAGGGAAGGTAACCCTGAACTATTCCGGTACAGTCACTTTTGAAACACTACACGATGTAACAAAGATGATGTCTGCCGCCGAATGGTTGGATTATGCCCGCTTAGCCAAATACAATGCAGGTTCTTATGCTTCTGCCACTCCAACTTATGAAGCCGATAAAGCTGCATTTGGTAGCGTAACTGCTTCATGGAAAAACATCGAAAAAGCATGGGTAAATGGAGTCTACGATCCATCTTTAGTAGGTTCATACGACTGGACTTCTCACGGCAAACAAACAGGGATCACTCACGAACATACCTTAAGCGCATCCGGAGGGTCTGACAAATTTCAAGGCTATGCCTCATTCGGCTATCTGGACCAGAAAGGTACACAACCGGGACAAGCATACGAACGCTATACATTGAAAAACCTCATTTGACGTAACTCCTGTCGATTGGTTCAAAATGGGTTCTTCAATCAATGCATCGTATTCAACTCAAGACTATGGATACAGTTTCTCAAAATCTGTAACCGGTTCGGGTGATTTCTATAGTGCATTAAGAGGTATGATCCCCGGACAGTGCCTTACGATGAAAACGGTGAATATGTCCGTTATCCGAGTGGTGATGTAAATATCATCAACCCTATTCGCGAATTGGACTATAATACTAATCAACGCCGCACTTTCCGCGCTTCTGCCAGTTTGTATTCACAAATTGATTTCGGTAAAATCTGGAAACCATTGGAAGGTTTGTCCTATCGTCTTCAGTTTGGCCCTGAATTCCAATTCTACACCTTAGGAGTTGCTAACGCTGCTGATGGTATTAATGGGGACGGTAACAACGGTGCACAGTACAAAAACGAACAGAAGCGTTCATGGACATTGGACAACCTGATTTATTACAACAAGTCTCTGGGACAGCATAATTTGGGAATGACATTGATGCAATCCGCTTCTGCCTACCATTACGAGATGGGAGATATGAGAGCCACTAATGTAGCCTCATCGGATGAGCTTTGGTATAATATAGGCTCTGCCGGCACACTGAACTCTTTCGGCACAGGACTGACTGAAACTCAAATGGCTTCTTATATGATTCGCCTGAATTATGGTTATAAAGATAAGTACTTGCTAACAGCATCTATGCGTTGGGACGGTGCCTCTCAATTAGCCGAAGGACACAAATGGGCCAGTTTCCCCTCTGCAGCTTTGGCATGGCGCATTGATCAGGAAGACTTCATGAAAGACATCAGTTGGCTGAATCAGTTGAAACTTCGTGTAGGTATGGGTGTTACAGGTAATGCGGCAATCAAAGCATATGCAACCAAAGGTGCTATCACCGGTTTGTATTACAACTGGGGACAGACAGACTCCTCTCTGGGTTATGTTCCTTCAGATCCTTCACAGAAGGAACCCGCCAAAATGGCTAATCCGACTCTAGGCTGGGAAAGAACTACACAATACAATGTCGGTATTGACTATGGTTTCTTTAATAACCGACTTACCGGTAGTGTCGATGCATACAAAACGAAAACTGATGATTTGTTACTAGAAATGTCAATTCCTTCACTAACGGGTTATGTTTCTACTTATGCCAATGTAGGTAAAACATCCGGATATGGTATTGACCTACAAGTAAATGCAATACCTGTACAAACAAAAGATTTTTCTTGGAGCACTACTTTAACATGGTCAATGGACAGAAACCGAATTGACGAATTGTCTAATGGTAGAACAGAAGATGTGAACAATAAATGGTTTGTCGGTGAGGAAATCGGTGTTTATTACGACTGGGTATATGATGGCATCTGGAAAACAGAAGAAGCCGAAGAAGCTGCCAAATATGGACGTAAACCGGGAGAAATCAAAGTGAAAGATTTAAATAATGACGGCAAAATTGATGCTAATGACGATAAGAAAATTGTAGGGCACACACGTCCACGCTGGACAGGTCAATGGAGTCATACTTTCAGTTATAAGAATTTTGAACTGTCCTTCTTTATTCTATCACGCTGGGGGTATCCAGTTCCACAGGGAGACGTTACTCTTGACGGTCGCTATATGCAGCGTAAAAGTAGACTATTGGGTGGCCGGTACCAATGAGAATGCAAAATACTATTCACCCGGTTCTAACGGTGAAGGAGCCGATGCCTTTAACAGTGCAATGAACTATCAGGATGGCTCATACATCAAAGTTCGTAATATTTCATTGGGTTATAACTTTGCCCCACAGCAATTAAAGAATTTGGGTATCAATAATCTGAAGTTGTATGTTCAAGCCATGAATCCATTCAATATCTATAAGGCATGTGACTTTTTGGATACTGACTTGGTAAACTATGACAATAACACCAAGACATTTGGCTCACCTACCACTTTGAAGAGTTTTGTAATAGGTGTCAACATTGGATTCTAATAAACAAATTAAAGTAAAGACATTATGAAATTAAATAGAATATTATTTGCAGCTCTAATAGCCGGCGCAACAGGAAGTTCGATCACTTCGTGCAGTGAATCTTTCCTTGATGAGAATTTAACAACTCAATATAGTACTGACCGCTTTAAGACACAGGAAGGACTTGATGAATTAGTGACTGGAGCCTACCAGAAACTAAAATTCAAATTCAACTATATATGGGGTATTCAGTGTTACAACATGGGAGTGGATGAATTTACCGATGCTAACAATGTTATCCCTGCATGGAACCACTATAGCCAAGATTTAAATTCATCTGAGAAAGATGCCAACCAACCTGTCTGGGACAATTACTACGGACTGGTTGAACCCGCAAACATATTAATCCAGAATATACCTCAATATTATAACCAAAGTTCACCCTCATATAACACACGTCTGGGAGAAGCGCATTTTCTAAGGGCTTATGCTTATTTCGAATTAGTGAAGCAATTTGGCGTACCGTTAAAATTAGTTCCGTCCACAAGTGCGGAAACATATTTCACACGAAATTCTGCTGAAGAAATATACACCCAGATTATATCAGATTTTGGAGAAGCCTACAGACTACTTCCGGATAAAGGTGAATCGATCGGACGAATTAACAAATATGCTGCTGCCCATTTCCTTGCAAAAGCACATTTATTCCGTGCCTCCGAATTGTACAGCGATTGGAATAGTAATTATGTAGCATCCGACCTTGATGCTGTGATTCAATATGGTTCGGAAGTGGTAGATGCACATCCGTTGTGCAATGACTATGTAGAACTTTGGGACTATGAGCAGCCGAACGGAGCGAATGAAAAAGTAAGTGAAGTGGTTCTGGCAGCTCAATTCTCTAATGATGAATCAACATGGGGACGTTATGGAAACCAGATGAATCTTTATTATCCGGCCGTATACCAAGGTAATGATATAGGTGGATGTAAACGTGACATCTCCGGAGGACGTGAATTCTCATATGTGAGTGCCACAGAATATACTATGCAGGTGTTTGACCGTGTCAATGACTCTCGTTTCTGGAAATCATTCATTACCTGTTATGGAGCCAACGAGACCAAAAGTGCTCCCACCTGGACAGCAGAAGATATGCCATATGCCCCGGCAGGTGTAAAAAAGAAGGCGACAAACGTTTTAGTGGAGGTGAACTCGGTATGAAATACATCGTTAATGACCCGGGAGACAACCGATATGAGAAATATTCCAACGCTCCGGCATATACTGTTTTGAAAGATGGAAAAATGTGCAATACATATACATATGTACGTTATTTCAAAGGACAGGAACACAGCTGGAATATAAATGAGAAAACGGGCAATTATTACGATATCATACCTCACAAGCGTTCAGTAGCTTTATCTAAATTCCGGGATGGTTACCGTGTTTCCATTGCATCTCAATTCGGTACTCGCGATGCCATCATCGCCCGTTCGGCAGATGATGTATTAATGGTTGCCGAAGCGTATATTCGTAAAGGGGAAGCCAATTACGACAAAGCTATCGAATGGATAAATAAACTGCGTGAACGTGCCGGTTACGAAACAGGTGAAGACCGTAGTAAGAATGTAGATGGCGGACAAGCTTATAAGAATAATCCTTATTGTTCCGGAAAAGGTGGCGGGCATTCTTCCGAAGGTGCTATTTACTGGGAAGAAAACACTTATTATGAGTCAAACAATATCGGACAGGAGACTACTGCTTCTACTAAAACAACAATGAAATTAAATAGTGTGGCAGATGTTTATAACTCTACAGTCGACACCCCTATCTACAACGAACTGGGCTGTACATCCAATGCTGACAAAATGATGTGCTTCCTATTAAATGAACGTACCCGTGAGCTTTGTGGCGAATTGCAACGCTGGGAGGATCTGGCGCGTACCAAAACATTAGACGCACGTTGGCATAAATTCAACGATGGTGTCAGCAGAGGTCTTGGTGAATTCAAACCGGAGAAACATTACTATCGTCCGATTCCTCAAGCCTTCCTGGATGGTATCACCAATTCAAATGGTTCTGCACTAAGTAATGAAGAAAAGAAAGCAATGCAGAATCCGGGATATTAAGATAAACAACTAAACTTATTGCCACTTGACACTCTTTGAAATAGTATTCCTAATCAAAGAGTAGCAAGTGGCAATATCATTATCTTAATTTCCGATGTTTTTTCACTTCGTCTTCCTCATAAACATCTTAATCTGTTCACTAATCTGCTCCATCCCCTTTATCGAAGGATGACCGCTCTTTTTATCAATATCATGCAGTTCAATACAATCAATATTATAGTGATGACAGATAGCTCTGGCCGACTCATTAAACTCTTCCTTTAAACCTGAATTCAGCAGAAAATAGATCTCAACATTAGGATAACGATCAATCATGTGGTCGAGCAGATATGCCATGGCCGGACGGAATGTATATAAATCTTCCTTGGTCCATCCTTCATACTTGTAATCCCCAAGCGGTGAACCGGCCCAACAATCATTCGTTGCACCGAAAATAAAGATGATATCCGGACATCCCAACTTATCCATACGGGTAATAAAAGAACGATCCGAATAATCAGCCTGATTATAACCGGTATTACAAATCGTTGCACCGGAAAAGGAGTTATTGATACAAAGGCGGTAGTTATTCTCTTTGATGAATTTATGCCACCAGGTCTGCTTTACGGAAGTTACATCCGTTTGCTGCCGCGGAGAAACATAATACCAAATGCTATTGGTATCGGGTTGCAGGTATCCTTCAAATGTTGAATACGAATCGCCTAAAATAGATATAGATTTCAGGCTTTGGGCAAAGCTGATACTGCTATATAGAGTGATTAGCAGTAATAAATAAAAAGGATTTCTTCATCTTAGCATAAAGTTTTCAATTTTGCTGCTAAGATACTACATTATACTAAAATTATAGCATGAAATTTTCCGCTACTTTCAGGAAAGGGTTATTTCCCTTTCCTATCATAAGTCACATTCTTTTCCACTACATTCTCTACATTATTCACTTTCTTCACGAACTCTTTCACCTCACCCACTTTCACATTCTCAATCGTTACATTCTTAACCGGTAATTTGGCATTCCCCTTCAATTCATAGATGGCATCTGCCGACTCACAAGTCACCTTATCCATATAAATGCCATCAATACGGGTAATCCGTTCCTCATAAGTAGGTACCAGATCTTTCCATTGATACAATACTTCCGTATCTATTTCAAGCACCCGTTGAGCGATGCCTGCCTGTACATTTTTCATGTAAACGTTTTCTATAAATCTACCCCGGCGATGATTGGTCTTCACGAAGAAAAGACGCATTACCGAATTAGGAGCCGTGCAATCGTGCATATAGATATTCCGTATGCCTCCGGATATTTCACTTCCGATGCCAAGCAAAGTATGCCCTTTAAGAATTTGACAACGACGGATAACAATATTTTCACAAGGAGTATTCAATCTCAGGCATCCTGATTGCGTCCTGCCTTGATAACCACCGCATCATCCCCTGATCGAAAGAACAATCCTCCACCTGAAAGTTGCGACTCATTTCAAAGTCGATACCATCGTTATTATGTCCATGAGCTTTCACATCCAGATTGCGTACCACTCCCCCGTCACACATATAAAGGTGAATGGTCCAGAACGGACTTTCCCGTATCTTAAATCCATCCAACAGCACATTCTTACAACGGTTGAAATGAACCAGATGCGGACGAAGATGATTCTCCCCTATTGCCATCTGACGTTCTATCACAGGGACATTAGTCGAAGCTTTTTGTATACAACTCCTTCAACGCTTCCAAATGAGGCTGGGGACGTTTGAACCAAACTCTCCAAGCATCCATTTTCGGCTGGAGAGTTCCTTTACCCGTAATCGCCACATTCTCACATTCAAAAGCATAAAGTAAAGGAGAATAGTTATAACATTCCAAGCCTTCCCAGGAAGTCATCACTGCCGGAAGATAATCAGAAGGATTATCCGTGAAATTCAAAACTGCATTCTCTTCCAAACAGAGGTTTACATTACTCTTGAAATGAATAGGCCCGGTCAGCCATGTACCAGCCGGAACAACCACACGTCCACCTCCCGCTTGATTACATGCCTCAATAGCGGCAGCAATGGCTTTGGTATTATCCGTCTCACCTCCCGGTTGTGCACCGTAATCCGTTATCGGGAAATCTTTATCGGGATAAATAAAGATTTTAATAGGCTGCATGGGAAAAGGCGCTTTCACCTTTACCGTCTTATAATTATCACCGGCAAAAGCCAAAGAAGCTGTCAACAGACAAAAACAGATACCTGCCATATATTTCAATAAGTTCGTCTTCATCGTATGATTCTATTTTTAATTCATTCAAATCCTGCAAAGATAAAAATATCTATTTATTGTTACATTGAAAAAGACCAATACACCTGCCGTAGGAATTTCCGTAGTTCCTATCAGTGCCTTGCCCCCTTTCGGCAAGTTAAATGTATAAGGACGATCCGAATAGTTCAATACAATTCCCAATCCATTACGATATTCCATTGTCACACCAGATGGCAGGTCCATCACCGGGATATTCAGTTGTACATATAGTTTCTTCAATATATCTTTTTCCAATGCTCCATCATGACTGTCCACTCCAACATAAGTGATTGTTCCCTTTCCTAATTTACGGAAAGTAACAGCCGGACTTCCTTCATAGAATTCGTTTTTATAAGTAGCCCAGACCTGTGCGTCAGTGGGAGGATTCAGAATTTCTCCCCATGTATTCCAAGCATACTCCTTTCCATCCATCATTACAGTACCGGGATCTTCAGGAAGAAGTAAATCGTAAAAGTTCATTTCGTTTCCTGTCAAAGGAGTAATCATGGAGCCAAAAGGAGCTTCAGGAAGACGGCCATAACGATCCTTCTGTGCCGTACGGCAGGTTAAAATTAGATTTCCGCCATTCTTCACGTATGCAATCCATTTATCCACCAGTTCTTTATCAGCCAATTGATAAGCCGGTATTACGACCACCGGATAATCGGATAAATTATTTCTCTCTGATATAAAATCGACAGGAGCTCCGAATGATTTTAGGGTACGGTAGTACTTTTCGATGTGTGCAAAAGTGTCCCATGTACGATTCTGCTTCTGCCGCTCGATACTCCAGGAGTTTTCATGATTGAAAAGAATTGCAGTACGACGGGCAAGGTAATCGGCAGGTTTGGTTTCACGGGAAGAGCAATGTTTACGAAGTTCACGAATCTCCTTTATAAATGTCTCATATTCTCTTCCGCCGGGAGTAACAGTCACTCCGTCCGTGCCGACAATTCCGTAATGATATTGTTCCGTGCCGTAAAGAGGCTGGCGATAACGATAGGTGCAGATAAAATCACTTCCACCGGCAAACACACTCCACATCCACAGACGAACTGCGCCCGGAAGAGGTTGGGGATTGATACTGCCCCAGTTCACCTGTCCCGGCTGTAATTCCATCACACCATAAGTACCCTGTATCGGACGGAAAAAATCATTTGCCCAAGCTATCCGCAACGGATTTCCCACCCGATAGCCTCTCCGACCAATGCCCTCATTATCTCCATAAACCATATAGCGGGTGTAACTCTGGAAATCAAGTGCGGAGCTACCACCGATGTGACCTTCATCATAATTCGGTATATAATTCGTAGTCACCCATTGGTTCTTTGCATATTTCTTAATCAACAGACATTGTTCGTTCAGGAAATCATTGGTTTGTGATGCAGCAAAACGGCGGTAATCCAAAATTTGATGATGATTCATAAACATCTGTACGCGCTTGGGAAGCGTTATTTCATCAAAAGACGAATAAGCCTCACTCCAGAAAGCAGTGCCCCATGCATCATTTAAAAGTTGGATATCATTATTGTATTTGGCACGGAGAAAATCACGGAAAGCAAGCTCCGCTTTCGGATTATAATCAAACTGTACAGCAGGTTCGTTGTCGAGTTGCCATCCGATAATACGGGAGTCATTTCCATAATGTTGCGCCAGTTTTTCAATCATCTTGTATGATAATTCCCTGTAAAGAGGCGAAGCAAATGAAGCATGCTGGCGGGCACCGTGATCGAGAACCGTACCATCTTCATTCTTCAACAGGATTTCGGGATACTTCCGGCTCATCCACACCGGGGGTGTGGCAGTCGAAGTACACATGATCACTTTCAAATCATATTTGGCAGCTAAAGCCACGGCTTTATCCAGCCAGCAAAATCATAGCGTCCCTCTTCCGGTTCCAGTTGCGCCCAGGCAAACTCGGCAAAGTGAGTAAATTCAAATCCCAGTTCATGCATCTTCTTGAAATCACGTTCCCACTGGCTTTCATCCCAATGTTCGGGATAATAATAGACTCCTGTCAGTGTCAGGTCTTTGTCGTTAAACCAAGACTTCTTTTTTAGTGCCTCCACAACAGAAGCATCCACCGCAAACGCCGTTCCATGACGGATGCCTCGAAAGAGACCTGATCGGACACATCTTCCCATGTTTCACCATAGTCCAAAGAACGAACAGCTCCATAACGATGGTCACGGTATTTATCAAAATAGACATAAAGCGTATCACCTACAAAAAGAGGAGCCGGACCTTCCGCCCAATATTTTCCTGTAATAGATGCTGATACTTTGGGTCGGGAATCCTTTTTCTATCTTCTTCGTACGCGTAACGCGCAAATTCTTTTCCGGCGGATTGGAATTTTCATTCTTGACTACCATTATCAGGTCTTTCCGCTTCGGGTCTTTCACGATAGCCGCGTCGATCACACTGAAATCGGGATTGAAAAACATCTTCGTCTTTGAGAAAGTACGAAAATCCTTCGTTGTGACATAGTACATACGATGGTTCAGTCCCTTCTCACTCTCACTGGTTGCCACTTCTTTATGACGGCCTGGGATGGTGGTTGCCCAGAAAATATAATACGTCTGCGATGGTTCATCGTAGAAAAGTTCGGGCGCCCAACAGTTATGTGCATCCGGCTCGTGCATCATCACAGGGATTGCTTGTTGCTCACCCAATGAACCAAGTCGCGGGAAGAGGCATAGCCGATAATCCGGTCGGTCCAACTGGAAGTCCAGACCATGTGAAATGTTCCGTCGGGAGCCTGGCATATACTGGGGTCACGCATCAATTTATCTTTACCAACCGCAGGGGTAAGATAAGAACGTCCGCCATGTAAAGGCAGCCAGTTCAATCCATCATAACTATATGCTAAATGCAGTCCGTCTTTACTGTCATTGATAAAATAAGAAAAGAGGTAAGCTGTCTCACCGGCAAAGATTGTCATCACCGACCAAAGACTTAGAGCTATCCAGATTACTACTTTTTTCATGGTTCCTTATTAAGATTAAAAAGTTTACCCTGCAAAGATAAGGCATCTCCGCCCCTCCTCAAAGATAAAGAGCATGGACAATATTTCAAATCCATGTAGTTTTGTACACGAACGCTTTTAGATGTCCATTTTGATACAATATTCTATGTATCTGTACATCTTTCTATTTACTAAACCCTTAAAAAGCTCTACTTTAGCGGCAGATTTAAAAAAGAATGAAAAACATATCAATTCTATATATCATGAAACGACTTTTAGTAAGTATTGCTATCGTATTTATCTCCATACTGACCGTAGCGGGACAAAATCACTCTTTCAGCTTATCCGGCAAATGGAATTTCCGGATAGACCGGGAAGATACCGGCGTCAAGGAACAATGGTTCAAAAAATCCCTCGACGATTCTATCAACCTGCCCGGCTCCATGCCCGAAAAAATGGAAAGGAGATGAAGTGACCGTCCGTACCCAATGGACCGGAAGCCTCTACGACAGTTCTTACTACTTCAACCCATATATGGAAAAATACAGGATAGAGGGACAAGTAAAACTACCCTTCTTTCTGACTCCCGACAAACATTATGTAGGTGTGGCCTGGTATCAAAAGAAAGTGACAATTCCGGCTGACTGGAAAGGAGAAAGAATCACTCTTTTTTTCTGGAACGTCCGCACATCGAAACTACTGTATGGGTAAATCAGCAGGAGCTTGGTATGCAAAACAGTCTTTGTGTTCCCCATGTCTATGACCTGACTGCTGCAACCACCCCCGGAAAAACGTACCTGATTACCATCCGTATCGATAATAGAATCAAAGAAATCAACGTAGGTCCCGATTCTCACAGTATCACCGACCAGACACAGGGCAACTGGAACGGAATCGTCGGACGAATCGAATTACAAGCTACTCCCAAAGTCCATTTAGAAGATATTCAGGTATATCCCGATTTGAGCAATCAGAAAGCGCTGGTTCGCATGAATATACGGTCTGCTTCTTCCACCAAGGGAGAGATCACCCTTTCCGCCGAGAGCTTTAACACGGACATTCAGCACAAAGTGGCTCCCATACATCAAAGTTTCAACATCCGTCCGGGAGATAATCCGGTGGAAATGGAACTTCCGATGGGAAAAGCTTCTGACGTGGGATGAATTCAGTCCGGCACTTTATAAACTGACGGCAAAGCTGGTCAACGGCAAACTGTCTGATACGAAACAGGTACAGTTCGGTATGCGTGATTTCAAGATCGAGGAAAATGGTTCTATGTGAACGGTCGGAAAACAATGCTTCGCGGCACAGTAGAGAATTGTGATTTTCCGCTTACCGGCTACGCTCCTATGGATGTAGCTTCATGGGAACGGGTATTCCGCATTTGCCGCAACTACGGGCTGAATCATATGCGTTTCCACTCTTTCTGTCCGCCGGAAGCCGCATTTATTGCTGCGGACCTTGTCGGTTTTTATTTGCAGCCGGAAGGTCCAAGCTGGCCGAACCACGGTCCGAGACTGGGTAACGGACAACCGATTGACAAATACCTGATGGACGAAACCATCGCTCTGACCAAAGAATACGGCAATTACGCCTCTTACTGCATGCTAGCTTGCGGCAATGAGCCTTCCGGACGCTGGGTGCCATGGGTAAGCAAATTCGTTGATTATTGGAAAGCAACCGATCCGCGTCGTGTATATACAGGAGCTTCCGTAGGCAACAGCTGGCAATGGCAGCCCCATAACCAATATCATGTAAAAGCCGGTGCGCGCGGACTTAGCTGGACCGGCTCGCAGCCGGAAAGTGAATCGGATTATCGTACAAGGATTGACACGGTGAAACAACCGTATGTATCACACGAAACGGGTCAATGGTGCGTATTCCCGAATTTCAATGAAATCCGTAAATATACGGGAGTTAACAAAGCGAAGAACTTTGAAATCTTCCGGGATATTCTGAACGATAACCACATGGGAAGCCAAAGCTACGATTTCATGATGGCTTCGGGCAAATTGCAGGCACTCTGCTACAAACATGAGATTGAAAAGACCTTGCGTACTCCGGACTATGCGGGATTCCAGTTGCTGGCTCTCAATGATTATTCCGGTCAGGGAACTGCATTAGTCGGTGTACTGGACGTGTTCTTTGAAGAAAAAGGATATATCAACGCAGAACAGTTCAGACGCTTTTGCAGTCCGACCGTACCTTTGGCACGTATTCCTAAATTTGTATATGCCAACAATGAAACATTCCATGCCGACATTGAAGTATCTCATTTCGGAGCTGCTCCCTTAGAAAGTGCAAAAACAGTTTATACCATTAAGGATAAATTCGGAAAGATATATGCTCATGGAACTGTCGGTACCCATCGCATTCCCATCGGTAATCTTTATTCTTTGGGTAGTGTAGATATGACTCTGGAAGGAATCGATACACCGCAGAAACTAAATCTGGAAGTACGTATCGAAGGCAGTGATGCCGTAAACGACTGGGATTTCTGGGTATATCCGGCACAAGTGGAACTGGTACAAGGAACAGTATATACCACCGACACCTTGGACGCCAAAGCATTGGCAGTGTTGCAGGACGGAGGAAATGTGCTGATTACGGCTGCCGGAAAGATACAATACGGCAAGGAAGTAAAACAATACTTCACTCCTGTCTTCTGGAATACTTCCTGGTTCAAGATGCGTCCGCCTCACACCACAGGCATCTTCCTCAATGAATATCATCCGCTTTTCCGTGAATTCCCGACCGAATATCACAGCAACCTGCAATGGTGGGAACTGCTGAACAAAGCACAGGTTATGCAGTTCACCGACTTCCCGGCAACATTCCAACCTACGATTCAAAGTATTGATACCTGGTTTATCAACCGGAAAATCGGAATGTTGTTCGAAGCAAAGGTGTTGAACGGCAAACTGATGATGACCAGTATGGATATTACCTCCCAACCGGAAAAACGGATTGTAGCCCGCCAGATGCACAAAGCAATCCTGGATTATATGAATTCGGATGCTTTCCGTCCGACAGAAAAGATAACTCCGGAACTAATCCAAGCATTATTCACCAAAGTGGCGGGAGATGTGAAATCTTATACCAAAGATTCACCTGACGAGCTCAAACCGAAAATTAACTAAATGGGAAATTATCAGGCACGGATTACACGGATTACGCTGTTGCTCTATAGAAAGCATAATTCTAAAAACCGTGAAATCCGTGTAATCCGTGCCTAAACTCCATAAACAATATACTTTTATATTATTTACATGAAAACAACTATTATAGGTTTGCTAGTCCTGGCAACGGCAAATATCAACGCACAGGAGAAAGCCCAAACATACCAGTTGGCAGACGCTCCCCGCTACAGTGAGGAGACAGGATACGGATATGATCTCGTCGCTACTCCCGCAAAAGGCAGTAAGGCACCCTTCTTCTTTTCTGTCCGTGTGCCGGACGGTAACTACAAAGTAACCGTTCGCCTGGGAAGCAAGAAACAGGCAGGTGTAACAACAGTAAGAGGCGAGTCACGCCGACTGTTCATTGATAACCTTGCGACCCAAAAGGGACAATTCGTAGATGAAACATTTATCATCAACAAACGGAATCCCCGCATATCCGAGAAAGAATCCGTACGCATCAAACCCCGCGAAAAGACTAAACTGAACTGGGACGATAAACTGACTCTGGAATTTAACGGCGATGCACCCGTATGCCAGAGTATCAGTATCAAGCCTGCCGATCCGTCGGTGATTACCGTTTTTCTATGCGGCAACAGTACCGTAGTCGACCAAGACAACGAGCCATGGGCGAGCTGGGGACAAATGATACCTCATTTTTTCGGTACGAACGTTTGTATCGCCAATTATGCGGAATCGGGGGAATCAGCCAATACGTTTATTGCCGCAGGACGTTTGAAAAAAAGCATTGAGCCAGATAAAGAAAGGAGATTATCTTTTCATGGAATTCGGGCATAACGACCAAAAGCAAAAAGGACCAGGCAAAGGAGCTTATTACTCTTTTATGACCAGCCTGAAAACATTTATTGATGAAGCCCGTGCGCGGGGAGCATACCCCGTACTGGTCACTCCCACCCAACGCCGGAGTTTGACGCCACCGGACATATCCGTGACACACACGAAGATTATCCAGAAGCCATGCGCTGGCTGGCAGCAAAGGAAAATATTCCGTTGATCGACCTCAACGAAATGACCCGTACGCTTTATGAAGCCTTGGGGCCGGAAACGTCCAAACGCGCTTTCGTGCATTATCCGGCAGGCACTTATCCGGGACAGACCAAGGATTTTGCCGATAACACCCACTTTAATCCTTACGGAGCCTATCAAATAGCCCAATGTGTGATTGAAGGAATGAAAAAAGCCGTACCGGAACTGGCTAAACACCTGAAAATAGACCCATCCTACAATCCCGCACAGCCGGACGATGTAAATAGTTTCCACTGGAACGATTCACCATTCACGGAAATAGAGAAACCGGACGGAAATTAGGAGATAAGTATTAGGTATCAAGTATTAAGTATCAGGCATTAGATAAATATGAAAACCAAAGGTATCTTTCCCCTGCTCCTACTAGCAGGCACACTTTTGACAGCAGCTTGCGCCACCCCAACGGCCAAACAGGCAGGAAACAACAGCTTCGAATGGGGGCAGGTACCTCAGCAACCGGATTTATCGTGGGCAGACAGCGTAGGCAGCCGCCAACTTCCCGGAGACAAGATGATTATATCCGCCAATTCCTTTGGCGCAGTAGCAGACAGCACGGTGCTTAGCACGGAAGGTATCCAGAAAGCAATTGACAGTTGTGCCGTCAGCGGTGGAGGAACGGTAGTTCTCCAACCGGGATATTACCAGACAGGAGCACTGTTCGTAAAAAGCGGTGTCAACCTGCAACTGGACAAAGGGGTGACTTTATTGGCCAGCCCATCCATTCATCATTATCCCGAATTCCGTTCACGGATTGCAGGAATCGAGATGACATGGCCCGCAGCAGTTATCAACATTGTCAATGAAAAGAACGTTTCTGTCACCGGAGAAGGAACGCTGGACTGCCGGGGAAAAGTATTTTGGGATAAATATTGGGAAATGCGGAAAGAATACGAAGCAAAAGGATTGCGCTGGATTGTGGATTACGACTGCAAACGGGTACGGGGCATCCTCATAGAACGCAGCTCGGACATTACATTGAAAGGATTTACCCTGATGCGTACCGGTTTTTGGGGGTGTCAGATTCTTTACTCCGATTATTGCACGATAGACGGACTGACAATCAACAACAATATAGGCGGACACGGTCCGAGCACGGACGGTATCGACATTGATTCTTCCTGCAATATCTTGGTCGAAAACTGCGATGTAGACTGTAACGATGATAATATCTGTATCAAATCGGGACGGGATGCGGACGGACTACGTGTGAACCGTCCGACAGAGAATGTGGTCATACGAAATTGCACAGCCCGCAAAGGAGCAGGACTGATTACCTGCGGAAGCGAAACTTCCGGCAGCATACGGAATGTATTGGGATATAATCTGGAAGCAATCGGCACCTCGGCCGTACTGCGGTTGAAAAGTGCCATGAACCGTGGAGGAACAATCGAAAACATTTATATGACTGAAGTAAAAGCGGCAAACGTCCGTCAGGTATTGGCGGCAGACTTAAACTGGAATCCAAGTTACAGTTACAGCACTTTGCCCAAAGAATATGAAGGCAAGGAGATTCCGGAGCACTGGAGAGTCATGCTGACCCCGGTAACGCCTCCCGAAAAAGGTTATCCGCGTTTCCGCAATGTCTACGTATCAAAGGTAAAAGCGGAAAATGTAGATGAATTTATCTCCGCTTCGGGCTGGAATGATACATTGCGTCTGGAAAACTTCTATCTTTATGCCATCGAAGCGCAGACCGACAAACCGGGCAAAATCTGCTATACGAAGAATTTCAACTTATCTGAAATCACGTTAAAGACAGAAGAAAAGAATGTCATTGAACTAAAAGAGAATGAACAAAGTAATATCAACTTCGACTATGTTAAAACAACTACTGACCGTCGTACTGCTGGGAATCTTGCTCATTGATGCGCAAGCACAAGCACTGACACCACCTGCCGGCACTTTCCGGTTGGGTGTATCGAAGAAAGGAAACGAAAGCCACTGGCTAAAACCTGAAGAAAAGATACAGGGAGTGTCCTTCCAATGGAAAGCACTGCCCGATAGTCGTGGATTTATCCTGGAAGTAGAAGTCGCCTCTGCTCCGGAAGCCGATGCCCTATTTTGGAGTTTCGGCGATTGCCAACCGGATTCGGACATCAATGTATTCAGCGTGGAGGGACAAACCTTCACTTGCTACTACGGAGAAAGCATGAAGTTGAAAACGCTGCAGGCTGTCACTCCTACCGATGATATCCGCTTGAGTGACGGACATAAGGATGCAACTCCCCTGATGCTTTACGAATCGGGCAAACAAACCGACCGCCCTGTATTGGCCGGACGTTGCAGTCTCTCCCCGGCTTCTTCCCAAAATGAAGGAAACAAGCCTTCTCGGCTTTATTTCTGTTTCTACGAACAGAATGAAAAAGCGGATTACAACTACTATATGTTACTGGATATTTTTGCCAAAATCGACAAAAAATGAAAAGGATCTATTTACTATTCAGTCTGTTAATAGGTTGCATTTATCTACATGCAGCCATTTATAATGTAATGGACTTCGGAGCCAAAGCGGATGGGAAAACAATTGATTCGCCTGCCATCAATCGTGCAATTGAAGCCGCACAGGCCGGAGGAGGCACAGTATATCTACCTGCGGGAGAATATGCGTGTTATTCCATCCGGTTAAAAAGTAACATTCATATCTATTTGGAACAGGGCACCCGCATCATTGCCGCCTTTCCCGGAAAAGAGGAAGGATATGATACCGCCGAACCGAATGAACATAACAAGTATCAGGATTTCGGTCACAGCCATTGGAAAAACTCTTTAATTTGGGGAATCGGACTGGAGAATATTACGATCAGTGGTCCCGGCTTAATCTACGGTAAAGGCTTGACCCGTGAAGAGAGCCGCCTGCCGGGTGTAGGCAACAAAGCGATCAGCCTGAAAGATTGTAGAAATGTGACCCTGAAAGATTTATCCATGCTGCATTGCGGGCATTTCGCCCTGTTGGCTACCGGAGTGGATCATCTGACGATTCTGAATCTGAAAGTAGACACCAACCGTGACGGATTCGACATTGACTGCTGCCGGAACGTACGTATCAGCCAATGCACGGTGAACTCCCCCTGGGATGATGCCATTGTCTTGAAAGCCTCTTATGGATTAGGACGCTTCCAAGACACGGAAAATGTGACGATCAGCGATTGTTATGTCAGCGGCTTTGACAAAGGCAGCGTAATGGACGGCACTTGGCGGCTGGACGAACCGCAGGCTCCCGATCATGGTTTCCGTACGGGACGCATCAAATTCGGCACAGAAAGCAGTGGAGGTTTCCGCAATATTGCGATTACGAATTGTATCTTTGAACATTGCCGTGGGCTGGCATTGGAAACGGTAGACGGAGGACATCTGGAAGATATTGTAATCAGTAATATCACAATGAGAAATATAGTCAACGCGCCTATTTTCCTCCGGTTGGGTGCACGTATGCGCAGTCCTGAAGGTACTCCTGTAGGCACCATGAAACGTATTCTTATCAGCGATATCAATGTATGGAATGCCGACAGCCGGTATGCTTCTATCATCAGCGGAGTGCCGGGTGCATGTATTGAGGACGTAACTTTTCGGAATATTCACCTCTATTATAATAAAGGAGGATATAGCGAAGAAGACGGCAAGCGTATTCCGCCCGAACAGGAGAAAGTATACCCCGAACCCTGGATGTTCGGCACGATTCCCGCCAAAGGATTTTATATCCGTCATGCACGGAATATAACCTTCGACGGCATCCGCTTCCACTTTGAACAGCCGGACGGACGACCGCTTTTTGTTACTGATGATGCAGAAAACATAGAATATTATAATACGCCGAACGAATGATGACTAAAAGACAATGGATAGTCCTTTGCCTGCTTGCCGCAGGTGGAGTAATGCAAGCACAGCAATGGCCGGATGCTCCGGCAGAAGCCCGTCCCGGCACCAGATGGTGGTGGCTGGGAAGCGCTGTCGATGAAAAGAACCTGACTTACAATCTGGAAGAATACGCACGTACCGGAATGGGAGCAGTAGAAATTACTCCTATCTATGGTGTGCAAGGCAATGACGCGAACGAGATTCAATTTCTCTCTCCCCGCTGGATGGAAGTTCTCAAACATACACAGGCGGAAGGAAAACGTACCGGTATCGAGATTGATATGAATACCGGAACCGGATGGCCTTTTGGCGGACCTGAAGTTAGTATAGAAGATGCGGCTACCAAGGCTATCTTCCAGACATACGAAATAGAGGGCGGCAAAGAGATTGAACAGGATATCAACGTGACCGACCCTAAGCAACAGGCTTATTCCGTACTAAGCCGGGTGATGGCATATGATGAGAAAGGCAAATGTATCAACCTGACTGCTCACGTCAAAAAAGACAAACTGCAATGGAAAGCGCCTGCCGGCAAATGGAAAATCGTAGCTCTTTATATTGGTAAGACACGTCAGAAAGTGAAACGGGCAGCCCCCGGAGGGGAAGGATATGTAATGAACCACCTCTCAAAGAAAGCTGTAAAGAACTATCTTTCCCGTTTTGACCGTGCTTTCAAAAGCAGCAAGACGAGCTATCCCCATACATTCTTCAACGACTCTTACGAAGTGTATCAGGCAGATTGGACAGACGATTTCTGGAACAATTCACTCGTCGACGGGGATATAAACTGGAAGAACATTTTCCGGAGTTTCTGGATGAAAACCGTCCGGAAATCAGCCGCCGCATCGTATCCGACTATCGGGAGACGATCTCCGACTTATTGCTGGAGAACTTCACCCGCCAATGGACGGACTGGGCACACAAGAATGGCAGCATCACCCGTAATCAGGCACACGGTTCGCCCGGCAATCTGATTGATATTTATGCTGCCGTGGATATTCCCGAATGTGAGGGTTTCGGACTGTCGCAATTCCATATTGAAGGATTGCGTCAGGACTCTTTGACTAAAAAAGAATGATTCCGACCTGTCTATGCTGAAATACGCCTCTTCGGCCGCTCACATTGCAGGAAAAAAACATATACTTCTACCGAAACATTTACCTGGCTGACGGAGCATTTCCGCACTTCTTTATCGCAATGCAAACCGGATATGGACCTGATGTTCGTTTCGGGTGTCAATCACATGTTTTTCCACGGCACTCCGTACTCTCCGAAAGAAGCCGAATGGCCCGGATGGTTGTTCTACGCTTCTATCAATATGAGTCCGACAAACAGTATTTGGCGTGATGCTCCTTCGTTCTTCAACTATATCACCCGTTGCCAGAGCTTTCTGCAAATGGGACCCGGATAATGATTTCCTGATTTATCTTCCGGTATATGATATGTGGAATGAGCAGCCGGGACGATTGTTATTATTCACGATACACCACATGGATAAACTGGCTCCTAAGTTTATCGACGCTATCCATCGCATCAACAACAGCGGGTATGACGGGGATTATATTTCCGATAACTTTATTCGCAGTACACGTTTCAAAGACGGACAGTTGGTTACTTCGGGCGGAACGGGCTACAAAGCATTGGTAGTGCCTGCTGCACACCTAATGCCGAGTGATGTATTGGCACATCTTTATGAACTTGCCAAACAGGGAGCTACTATCGTATTCCTCGAAAGTTATCCGACAGATGTACCGGGATACGGTCAGTTGGAACAAAAACGCCAAAGTTACCAGCGTACGCTCCGGCAACTTCCGGCTGTTTCTTTCTCGGAAACAACCGTTACTCCAATCGGAAAGGGGAAGATTATCACAGGAACGGATTATGCACGCACATTGGCCAGCTGCAATATCTCTCCCGAAGAAATGAAAACCAAATTCGGACTACAAGCGATCCGGAGAGTGAATGATACGGGACACCACTATTTCATCTCTTCCTTGCAAAATAAAGGAGTGGACGGTTGGATCACATTGGGAACGAATGCAGCCGCAGCCGCTCTCTTCAATCCCATGACCGGAGAATGTGGTGAAGCTAAAGTGAGACAGTCAGACGGCAAAACACAAGTCTATCTGCAATTAAAATCCGGTGAATCGATCATTCTGCAAACATATCAACAACCTTTGCAGGCATCCAAACCGTGGAAGTATGTCAAAGAGCAACCTTTCAGTCTTCGTCTGGATCATGGTTGGAAGTTACACTTCGCCGAAAGCAAACCGGAAATTCAAGGAACATTTGATATAGATCGCCCCTGTTCATGGACCCATATCAATCATCCGGCAGCCCAAACGAACATGGGAACCGGTGTTTATTCCTTAGACATCGAATTGCCGGCTTTGCAAGCTGACGACTGGATTCTTGATTTGGGAGATGTACGCGAAAGTGCCCGTGTCCGCATCAACGGACAGGAAGCGGGATGCGCATGGGCAGTGCCTTATCAACTAAAGGTAGGCGAGTTCTTAAAACCCGGAAAAAACCACATCGAGATAGAAGTCACGAATCTCCCTGCAAATCGAATTGCAGAATTAGACAGGCAGGGAGTGCAGTGGCGCAAATTCAAAGAAATCAATATTGTTGATTTGAACTATCGTCCGGCCAATTATGGGCATTGGAGTCCATTACCCTCCGGCTTGAATAGTGAGGTACGGCTGATTCCGGTAAATGTGATGCCATAGTTGAGGCATTGTCATATCATCATACTGCAACAAACTATTTTTTCAATCTTGTACTTAAGACTTTTCAGTGCAAAGATTAAGGGTTTTCAGTGCAGAGATTAGTAGTTTTTATGCAGTCGGTAAGTCGTCCCGTTACAATGGGACAATAGGCACATTACAAAGTGACCAATATCACCTTATAAGATGATATTGGTCACTTTGTAATATGATTACCTGTCTTTGGAAAGATGAGAAGCACTAAAGATACAAAATTAAATAGTAAAAAGCAAGAGTGAGACAGTAAATATAGCTTCATCCCCTGAACGGATTGATTTTATTTCCGAACCGGGGAATGAACTAAAAAGACTACTTTAAATCCATTACAGCCTGCTCCAACTGTTTCAATGCTCTTTCCAGCGTAGCACGTGGACAAGCAACGTTCAACCGCATAAATCCCTCGCCTTCCTTACCGAATGTTGTTCCATCATTCAGTGCCAGATGAGCATCTTCTACAAAAAGACGATTCAGTTCTTCCTGATTGAGTCCCAATGCGCGGCAATCCGAGGAAGATCAAGTAAGAGGCTTGCGGACGGATCATCTTGATAGCAGGAATATGTTCTTTCAAATACGTTTCAGTGAAATCCACATTTCCTTTAATATATGCTATCACTTGGTCCAGCCATTCTGTTCCATGACTGTAAGCAGCTGCAACACTTAAATAAGCAAAGAGATGTCCTTCGCTAAACTCGCTTGCTTCCATATATGTCCGGAAACGGTGACGAAGTTCGTCGTTCTCAATAATTGCATAAGAACTTGCCAATCCCGGCATATTGAATGCTTTGCTGGGAGACATAAAGACAAGAGAATTCATACGTGCCTTCTCTGAAATCAAAGCAAAGGTAGGATGTTTGTATGGAGGCAGCGTTAAGTCAGCATGAATCTCGTCAGAGATAACCAATGTGCCGCTTTCATAGCAGATGTCGGCTATTTGAGACAGTTCTTCTTTCGTCCATACACGTCCACCCGGGTTATGAGGGTTGCTTAGAATAAGCAATTTGCATCCTTGAATATCTTGACGGAAGCGGTCGAAATCAATATAATATTGTTCATCTTTCAGGACTAACGGGCTGAATACCACTTCGCGCTCATTCTTTTGAGTGACCAAAAGAAAGGATGATAAACAGGGGGCATTACCATTATCTTATCTCCTTTCTGCGTAAAGCAGTGGATCACAAAAGCCAAGCCGCGAACAATACCGGGGTGAAAGTCAACATCTCTTCACGGATAGTCCAACCATGAC
>VOFD01001762.1_pt1 | contig 33341 bp, 55 predicted proteins | sample 5384101 | NCBI WGS metagenome assembly VOFD01 (sample SAMN12384723, study PRJNA508395) | human gut metagenome | isolation source: healthy gut C | host: Homo sapiens
GCCTGCGCCCATCACCACGGCGCGGCGGTGTTGTTCCATCAGAGCACATCCGGGAGGAGAACTTTCGGCACTGCTGCACGGACGGCTTTCCGTCGCCGTGCTGGATGCCACTGTTACGGTGTCCATGGCACGGGGCGATTTTGCCACCGCCGGCTCCGTTATGTTCATGCTGCATCTGGGCGAAATTCTGGAGGTGGACACAAAAGTCCGTGGCCCGATCTTGCGCCGCCATGAGCCTGCGGGTGGACGTCTGGCTGCAGGCAAACGGCACCGAGGTGCTGACGAAATCACCGATGTGAAGCCGGGGACCGTCGTGATCCGCACCGGCGGCATGATCCCTGGACAGCCGGGTGGTGGAGGGCGAGCCATGGTGAACCAGTCCTCCTCACCGGCGAGTCCATATGCCCGTATTAACTTTCCCGGCAGTCCCGTCTATGCCAGGATGTGGCGGAGGAAAGAACAGTTATGCCGGGACGGTGGCGGAGGAGGCGGTGCTCCGCGAATCCTCCGGCAGCGGAGCGTGCACCAGGTCAGGCCCTTGATCTCTTCGATCATAGCAGTAACTTTCTCAGACATGTTAGATAGCCTCCTGATTGTAAAATTTAAAAATAGATATTGCCGTCAGACTTACTCCGCGACGGAGCGGGGGCAGCCTCCTCGGCAGGAGCGGCCTCCTCGGCGGGCGCGCCGTTCTTCTCGGCGATCTGCTTCAGGACCACAGCCAGGCCGGTGATGGGCGCCAGCATGGTGCCCAGGAACTGGGCCCGCAGAACGGGCAGAGCGGGGATGGAAGCCAGGGACTGGATGGTCTCCAGGGAGACGGGCTTGCCCTCCATAAAGCCACCCTTGATCTCGAACTTGTCGTTGAGCTTCTTGGCATAGTCGCTCATGACGCGGGCGGGAGCCACGGGATCCTCGCACAGAGCCAGAGACGTGGTTCCGTTCAGCAGGTCATCCAGCTCGCTGAGACCAGTGTTGTTGAACGCGAAGCGGAGCAGCGTGTTCTTGACAACGGCGTAATCGATGCCGTTCTCACGGCACTCCCTACGCAGCGCGGTGTCCTCCTCAACGGTAATACCCTTGTAGTCGACAATCACGCCCGCGGGAGACTTCTGGATCTTCTCAGTCAGCTCGGCCACGATGGCCTGCTTTTCGGATAAGACCTTTGCGTTAGGCATTCTAGTGTTCACCTCCATAGGAATTGTCGGTGCGTTCAAAAAGGAACCGTCCCTGTGCGCAAAGACACAGGGACGGATAGCAATCTCAAGGTTTGCCGCCCTCGGCAGGACTTACGGCTCGGGCCACCTGCTGTCTTTGGAACGCATCTGGTATTATATCAAACCTGTCAAAAACCTCCGTTTTTTTTGGAAAAATCTTTTTTCCGGTCGATATATCGGAAAGGGAACACCAGATCCTGACCGACGTTCATCTTCACGCCTTGCCGGGGCCCATGGTGGAGCAGCCACGCGTGTTCATCTTCACGCCGCAGTGGATGATGTTGGTCTTGTCCAGGCGGTACTCCACCTTACCGGCCTTGACCTCCTGGACGGCCTTGGCCACGTCGGGAGTGACGGTGCCGGCCTTGGGAGAGGGCATCAGGCCCTTGGGGCCCAGGACCTTACCGAGGCGGCCGACAACGCCCATCATGTCGGGGGTGGCCACCACCACGTCAAAATCAAACCAGTTCTCCTTCTGGATCTTCTCCACCAGGTCCATATCGCCCACGTAATCGGCGCCGGCCTCCCGGGCAGCGTCAGCCTTGTCGCCCTTGGCGAAGACCAGAACGCGCTGACGGTCTTGCCGGTGCCGTGGGGCAGGACGATGGCGCCGCGGACCTGCTGGTCAGCGTGGCGGGAGTCCACGCCCAGCTTCACGTGGAGCTCCACGGTCTCGTCAAACTTGGCGGGGAGCGGTCTTCACCACCAGCTCCATGGCCTCGGCAACGTCGTACAGCATGTTCTTGTCGATCTTGGCTTGGCGCTTGCCTCTAAACAATGTTACTTCCTCCTCTATACTTCGGAATTAAATCCTCCCACTGTATGGAGCGGCCCCACGGAAGCCCCTCCTTCGCCTTACTCGCCCACCACGACGCCCATGGAGCGGGCAGTACCGGCGATCATGCTCATAGCGGCCTCCACGCTGGCGGCGTTCAGGTCGGGCATCTTGGTCTCAGCGATCTTGCGCACGTCCGCCTTGCTGATGGTAGCGACCTTGGTCTTGTTGGGCACGCCGGAGCCGGACTCGATGCTGCACTCCTTCTTGATCAGCACGGCCGCGGAAGGGTCTTGGTGATGAAGGTGAAGGAGCGGTCAGCATACACAGTGATCACAACAGGGATGATCAGGCCCATGTCGTTCTTGGTACGCTCGTTGAATTCCTTGGTGAACGCGGCGATGTTCACGCCGTGCTGGCCGAGAGCGGGACCGACAGGGGGAGCGGGAGTTGCCTTGCCTGCGGGAATCTGCAGCTTTACGTATCCAGTTACTTTCTGTGCCATTTGAAACAGCACCTCCTAGATAAATGTGGTTGGAAGCGGAACAGTCTTTGGGGGCAGTCCCTCCCACGTGAGGGGTTAAACCGGCCGTGCGGGGGGGCCCGGCTCATTCAGTTTGGCTTCTTCCACCTGATCCAGCTCCAATTCGACGGGCGTCTCGCGGCCGAACATGGAGACCACCACCCGGACCTTGCTGCGGTCCAGGTCGATCTCCTCCACCGTGCCGAGAAAGGACTCCAGAGCGCCATCGGTGATCTTCACGCTGTCACCCACCTGATAGCCCACGACGATCTCGCGTTTCTCCACGCCCAGGGCGGCGATTTCGTCGTCCGTGAGGGGAATCGCCTTGTTGGCCGAGCCGACGAAGCCGGTTGCGCCGCGGATATTGCGGACCAGGTGCCACGTGTCGTCCGTCATCACCATCTTCACCAGCACGTAGCCGGGAAAGACCTTGCGCTCCACGGTCTTGGGGCCGTTGTCAGTGATCTCGGTGACAGTCTCCAGGGGTATGCTGACCTCCTGAATCAGCTCGCGCATGCCGCGGTTCTCCACGGCTTTCTCGATACTGGCGGCCACAGTGTTCTCATAGCCGGAATAGGTATGAACCACATACCACTTCGCGTTGTCAGCCATGTTCCGCACCTTAACCCTTACCAAAGAGATCCAGCAGGGCGGTAATCACGGCGCCGGCGAGGGCCGTCGAACAGCCAGATGCAAATGCCCACGATAATGCAGCAGACGATGACGATGACGGTGTTGTTGAGGGTCTGTTTGCCGGTGGGCCAGACGACCTTCTTCAGCTCGCTCCTCATGTCCTTGAACCACTTGCCGATGCGGGCGAAGATGCCGGGCTTGGACTTTTGTCCGCCCTTGACGTCCTTCTTCGCCTTGGCGGGGTTTTTTCTTGGGCCGTCCGGCCTTGCTCGAGCTTCTCGTTTTCAGACATTCCGTTTAACCCTTCTTTCTTCTGAGCCATGTTTCAGCACTCATCACTTGTTCTCGGTGTGAAGCGTGTGCTTCCTGCAGAAGGGGCAGTACTTGTTCCGCTCTAGACGGTCGGGGTCATTCTTCTTGTTCTTGTTGGTAACATAGTTGCTCTGCTTGCACTCGGCGCATCTCAGGGTGATCTTCACCCAAACGCCAGAAAGCGAAAAAAGACGGTGGATGCGGTGGCGGCCTCCCTGATTTTGGAGGATATCTGGATCACAGAAGGCTCGGGGCTGAGGAGGCCTCTCCGCCCCCTATATTATGGACAGAAGAAAGGAGAATGATTCCATGGCGTTTATTCTCAACGTGACCTATACCATGAAGCCCGGGCTGCGGGCGGAGTTCCTGCGGGAGGTGTCCGAGCACGGCATCCAGAAGGCGGTGCTGGCAGAGGAGGGCTGCCTCCAGTACCAGTATTTTTGAGGCTGTGGACGAACCAGACAAGCTGCTGCTGGTGGAGCGGTGGACCGAACGAAAGGCCCAGGAGGACCATATGACTCAGCCCCATATGGTCCCCCCCCTAAAGGAGATCAAGGAGCGCTGCGTGGCAGACAGCTTGGTGGAGAAATTTGATGCCTGACCCGCGGTAATGACGCAGGGGAGAAAGACAAGGAGGAACAGAAAATGGAGATGCAACGCGTGTGGGCGGTCTATTTCAGCGGTACCGGGACCACGGAAAAAGTAGTGACCCGGATGGCGAAGATCGCGGCGGAGGATCTGGGGGGCGGAGTATAAGACCTTCTGCTTCAACCTGCCTAAGGACCGGGAGGGGGAGCTGTCCTTCGGGCCGGGGGATCTGGTGATTTTCGGCACCCCGGTGTATGCCGGGCGGGTGCCCAATCTGCTGCTGCCCTATATCCGGGACAAGGTGAAGGGAAACGGGGCCCTGGCTGTGCCGGTGTCTCTGTTCGGCAACCGGAATTTTGACGACGGGCTGATCGAACTGCGCAACGTGCTGGAGGCGGACGGCTTTCACACCGTGGCGGGCGGCGCTTTCGTGGGGGAGCACTCCTGCTCCAGGACCCTGGGGGGGCGGGCCGGCCCGACGCCCAGGATATGGCACTGGTAGAGGAGCTGGCTCACAAGACGGCGGAGAAGGTGAAAGGTCTGGAGCGGGCCCCAGAGATCCCTGCCTATGTGGCGGGCTGTGACCCCATCCGCCCCTACTATACCCCCCCAGGGACCGCCACGGGGAGCCCATCAAGGACTTTTTGAAGGCCAAGCCGGTGACTGACTCGGACAAGTGCGTCAAGTGCGGCCTGTGTGCCCGTCTCTGCCCCATGGCAGCCATCGACCCCAACGACGTGTCCAGTGTGGTGGGGAAGTGCATCAAGTGCTGTGCCTGCGTGAAGAAGTGCCCCAAAGGGCGCCAAGTACTTTGACCACGAGGGCTATCTGTACCATCAGCACGAGCTGGAGGAGCTCTATGCCCGGCGGGCGGACAGCGAGATCTTTATTTGAGATGTGACGACAGCAGAGGAGAGCAGAAGAGTGCCATGCTGGACAAGTGTGTGAGTCATGCTGCACAGCCTGCAAAAAAGGCTTCACAGAGTTTGACATGTGCAGGTACAAAAAATCAAGTCTATTCGGAAAGTGACAGCACCACTTTTTCGACAAATCAGGGCCGGCGGAGCAATGCTCCGCCGGCCTTCCTCAAGATACAAGAAGTAAAAAGAAATAACCCCTGACTGTTGCACCCTCGGTTCACTCACAGTCAGGGGTTATTTCTGTCCATTCTGTTATCTAACATCAATTGTTTACCTCTCTTTCTACAGATTCGCGCGACCACGTTTTTTGCTCTTTAGCAGTCTCCGGAACACTGTTGCACAACCAGTTTCATTTTGCACCCAACGCTTCGGTGCTCCCTCATACATGAGGCATTGTCTGTTGGAACGTTCCTTTTCGCTTGCTGAGATGCTTTTCTGTGGCAACGCGTGGGGCTCAGATGTCGTGCGCGCGCTTCGCTGAGATGCTGTTCTTTTGCTGACCACTGCCGGCATGGACTTCATCGCCTGGAACCGCTTACAGGCGGATGTCAAAGTTTTTATTGGAAAAATATAAAATTTTTCAAAAGGATGCGGCCCCAGGGGTGTCCCAGGGCCGCAGGTATCAGCGGGAGGCATCCGGGGCTGGGTCGCCACGGAGGAAGAAATAATCGTAGTAGGGCTTGAGGAAGCGGAAGCTCTCCTCCGCCTCCCCCAGCCAGCTCGGGGGGTGAACAGGAGCCCTCGCAGTTGCGGTCCCAGGTCAGGGCAATGTTTTTCCGGTTGTACCAGGGAAAGAGCAGGGGGCCGGGGGTCCCCTTTGGGGCGTTTGTACATCTCGCCCTCCAGCACAATCGGTGCTGCCGGCTGAACCGGCGGGCCAGCTTCTCCATAGGGGCGGGGTCCCGGTCGATGCGGGCACGCAGCTTGGCCATGGTGACGGGCTCGGCGCCGTAATCCCCATGCCCCAGGCTGTGATACTCCGGCGCGATCTCAAAATAGAAGGCGGGGACATGGGTCCACCCCTCCTGCTCGGGCCGGAGGGTGAACCACAGGTGGTCTCAGGGCCCCGCGGCCATAGAGCCGCCGGGCGTCCCGGTAGATCCGGGAGACGTGGAGGTTCAGCCCCAGCTCGGGATAGGCGGCGGTCCATGGCGGCTGGACCTGGCCCCCCAGCTCCTGGATGGGGGGCGATGACCAGATCCAGATACTCCTGCTTGTGGGCCTCGAAAACCAGCTGCGCTCATTGTTGAATCGGATGCCCCACAGAAAGTCCAATCGCCCCTTGGAAAATTTTGAAACATAGGAAACGGATCTTCTGTATGGTCCTTTTTCCCCGGGCAGGCTTTCCCTGCATGGGGATCTCATGGCTAGTGGTCCTCCTTGACGGAGCTGCTCCCGGGTCCCCCGTGTCGGGCGCGGGATATCCCCGTGGGCGGAGGAGCTGCTGCCGGTCCCCGGCAGACGTCTCCGGCTGGTGGTCCTGTTGAGGACTCCGAGTCACTCCCCGGGTCTGTTCCGTCTGCCCTCCCGCCGGTGTTCCGGTCGAGCGGCCGGTGTAGGCGTTCTGCTTGGCATCCACCTTAGTGGTGCCCCTGGGGATGGCTGTCGGCGCGGTACTGCGGTGGGGGATACAAAGTCGAACTGCGTGCGCTCCGGCACGGCGTACCGGCCGTCCATTATTGGTGCCGTAAATCTTGACAGTGAGGTAGCGCAGGCCGTTCTTGTCGTAGCTGCGGGTGACGATCTTCACCGGGTAGTCGGTGTTGTTTTTGAAGCGAAGTCGGACAGGCCGAAGTAGACGGTGGCGTCCATGCCGTCGAGGGACGTAGCCTACGGAGTACATGTGGGCGTGGCGCTCCACGATCTCCAGGGTGGTGTGGAGGACGGCGTAGTAGATGGTGGAGGAGGTCTGGCAGATGCCGCCGCCGGTCTCGTCCACGGAGGCGCCGCCGGAGTAGACGGGAGCGGGGAGATAGCCCTTGGCGGCGGACCGGCTTCCGGTGGTGTTGTTATAGGAGAACACCTCTCCCGGCATCAGGATCACGCCGTTGCAGGCCTCAGCGGACAGCTTCACGTTGAACTTCCGGTTGGAGGAGCCGCTCACCTGGCTGGTACCCTGCCCCAGCAGGTCGGCAAAGAGCCGGTCGGCCAGTATCTCCTGGGTGATGTCGGGCTGAGTGACGGTGAGGGGGACCTCCACGGTCTCTCCCTCCTGGGCCTGCTGGAACAGGCGCTGGGCCTGGGCGGTGTCAAAGTCCACCCCCACGGTGTGGGGCAGCACCTCGCAGGTATCCGGATCGATGGCTGCGTTGGCCGCCTCAGCGTACAGCTCCCCGTGGATGGCCTGGAAGTCCGGCTCCTGAGGAGCGGAATCCAGGATGGGGAGCTGGACCGTGTCCGCCTGACCCTGGGCCAGGAGTTGAGCGTAGGCAGACTTCACCGCCTCCTCCGCTCCCTGGCGGTCCACCGAGCGGTGGGTGTGCCCCTTTACCAGGGTCAGGGTGCCCGCCTCCAAGTCTGCGGTGTAGCCATCCTCGCTGCCGCCGCTGCCCAGGGCACTGTCAGCGGCCTGGAGCTGGCGCTCCAGCTCTGTACGGCCCGCCTCTGTCAGTTGGACCTGATCGGCACCAAGGTCCTGGGCAGCGCCGAACAGGTGGCGCAGGTACTGGGCCCCCCCGGTGAAGAAGCTGCCGCGTCCCACAGACAGGGACGCCTGGGCCAGGGAGGCGACGTCCACCTGAAAGGATGAGCCGTCCAGCGTACCGATATAGCCGTCGCAGCTCAGGCCCACGGCCCAGCCGGAGCCAGCCTGCTGGGCGACGGAAAGATTCTCGTTGATGGCCTGCTCCGCCTCAGCCTGGGTCATGCCAGACAGGTCCAGTCCGGCGGCGGTGACGTTGGGCAGGATAGTGTCCGAGGCGCTGACCCAGCCGCACAGGCCCAGGTAGGCGGCAAGGAGGACAGCCAGGATGGCGGCCGGGACCCAGACGGCTGGGCCGGGCTTTCCGCCGCTTTTTTTCTGTACACGTGCTCCGTCCATGAAAACTCCCCTTCCTGTCCCACTCAGCCCAAGAACCCACGGACAGGTCAAATAATTTCAGACTATATTATAGCATCCTACGTTTCAGAATGTAATTACAGAACAGTTACAGTTGACCGTCCAAATTTCCCCGGATTTCCTCAATTTTGAAAAATATTTTTAGGAGGTTTACTTTTCACCTTCCCGGCAGTATGATAGAATGGTGTATGTGGAAGAGAGAGGGCCAGACCCAGAAGAGAAATTTTCAAGGAATTTTAAGAAAAAATCAATGTTGTTTTGGGATGGGTCTGGTATTCTATACAGCAGAACACCAGGGGAGGCAGAATGATGGCATATTACGGAGATCAGGGAAATGAGAACTACGGCGGAAAATGGGAGCCCCGCAGGAGCTCTGGCGGAGGGATGAGTGACCTGCCGTACTGGATCTTGGCGCTGGTCTTTCTGTTTGCCTTCCCGCCGGTGGGCGTGCTGATGATCGCTCTGAGGCTCTTCGGCGGCGGGAAGCGCCGCGTGGCCCGGGGGCGCCATCCCTATTATATGCAGCAGGATGGGCAGGCCCCCGGGGCCCGGACCACTGTCAGTGAGCCGGCACGGAGCCAGGAAAAGACCGGCCGGAGGGAGAAAAAGCGCCAGGAAGGGAAAGCGGAACAGGATATGTCCCCGGTGTGCCTGGACGTAGTGGAGAAGATGGCCAAGCGGGGCCGGAGGCTGATCCAGGTGGGCGGGATCATTACGGCGGTCTTCGCCTTCACGGTGCTGGCCTGCCTGGGCGATGCGTCCTACTGGCTCCTCCACGGCGACGCGATCTGGTTCTGGGACCAGCTGCTGAACGCCATCCCCTGCTCTGCTTCCTAGGCGGCGGTGCCGGCGTGCTGTGGGCCGGCCTGCGGAAAAAGAAGCAGGTGCGCACCTACCGGAAACTATCTGGCCATGATCGGCCGCCGCCAGACCATCTCCATCTCGACGCTGGCGTCCGCCACCGGTGCCTCCCCGGCCAAGGTGCGGGACTGCCTGGAGGATATGCTGGATGACGGGCTGTTCCCCCTGGGTTTCCTGGACTACGGCGGGGACCGGCTGGTCCTCTCCGGTGAGGGGCTGAACGACCCGGCCCCGGCACAGGAGGGAAAGACGGAGGAGAAGAAGGCTGCCCCGGTGGACGAGGAGAACGCGGTGCTGGCCGAGATCCGGGCGGTGAACGACTCCATCGAAGACGCGGCCCTCTCGGCGCAGATCGACCGCATCGGGGTCATCACCGCCAAGATCTTCGAGTATCAGAAGAGCCACCCGGAAAGGTCTGCCCAGCTCCATGCCTTTCTGAGCTATTACCTGCCCACAACCCTGAAGATCCTCCGGCCTATGCCCAGCTGGAGTCCCAGGGCGTAGAGGGGGAGAACATTGCCGCCGCCATGAGCCGGATCGAGGGGATGATGGGCAAGGTGGTGGAAGGCTTCGAGAAGCAGCTGGATCAGCTCTTTCAGGGGGATGCTATGGACATCACCACCGACGTGGCGGTTCTGGAGCAGATGCTCCAGAAGGATGGACTGTCCTCCGGCGGGATGCAGATTGGAATTTGACTGATTCAAAGGCCGCGGGGATCTTCCCCGCGGCCTTCACGTTTCTTCTTTTACCCGACCGAACAGCTCGGACAGGCCGATGAGGATGAGAAAGCCCCCAAAGAGCTTTCGGAGCAGGTCCACGTCCAAGGCTGTGGCGGCCCATGAGGCCAGCGCGGCGCAGAGCAGGCCGGCGGAGATGGCAGGGAACAGAAGCCCCTTTTCCACATATCCGTTTTTCAGGTGGGCGGGCAGGGCGGTGAGTCCGGCGGGGAGAAAGTACAGCAGATTGATGCCCTGAGCCAGGTGCTGGTCCACGCCGGCGAAGGCGGTCATATAGACCAGCAGGAGGGTGCCGCCCCCCACGCCGAAGCCGGACAGGACCCCGGTAGCCGCCCCCACCAGCAGGGGGATCAGCCAGCCGCTCACAACAGACACCTCAGGCCGCCCCAGATGAGCAGGGCCCCGAAGCCCCGCTTCAGCCACGGGAGCCGGACGCCCTTGAACAGCCGTCCTCCGGCCCAGCCGCCCACAGTGCCGCCGATGAGATAGGGCAGGGCGGCGGAGAGATCCAGTCCGCCCCGGAGGAGATAGACGGCTGCCGACAGGGCGCACAGGGGCAGGATGACCGCCACTGAGGTGGCAAATGCCCGCCGCTGCTCCAGCCCGCACACCCGGGTGAGCATGGGGACCAGCACCGAACCGCCGCCCCCGCCGAAAAAGCCGTTGGTCAGCCCGGCTGCCGCCCCGGCAAGCACGGACTTCCAGGTAGATTTATGCTTCAAAAAACGCCCCTTGCCGGTCTAGTGTGCCAGGCAGGGGGGCGTTTTATCCATTTTGCCTGCCGGGGGAGCGGGATCTCAGTCGGCCAGCTTATCCAGCAGGGCGGCCAGCTCCTCCAGCTTGGGGGCGGGGTCCCCGCTGTCCACGGCCTCCCGCACGCAGCAGTTCATGTGTGCCTTCAGTACCAGGCGGTTGGCTTTTTTTTCAGGATGGACTGGGCGGCCATGATCTGGCTGGACACCTCCAGACAGTAGCGGTCCTCCTCCACCATCTTCAAAATGCCGTCGATCTGTCCCCGGGCGGTCTTGAGCAGGCGGGTGACCTGGGCGTGGTCCGCCTTCACTGGATGGACACCACCTCGTATCCGGCCTCAGTGACTGCGTCGGTGAGGGACTGGTCGCTCACCGCACCAGTGAGGGTGACTGTGGCGCACTTGCCCTCCAGGTCGGCTTTGACGGAGGCCACCCCTCCAGGGTGCCCAGGGCTTTCTCCACATGGGCGGTGCAGTGGGCGCACATCATGCCGTTGATCATGATCTTCTTTTCCATCGTTTCATTCGCTCCTTTTCGTTCTTCCTGATGTTGTGGTTCATATGTGGGCTGCTCCGAGGGGTCAGGGACAGGCTGGACCGGGCAGGTGCCGCTGGGGCAGGGAACAGGGGAGGCAGGGACGCTCTTGGGCTTGAAGAACCGAAGACGCAGGGCGTTGGTCACCACGCATACCGAGCTCAGGCTCATGGCGGCGGCAGCGAACATGGGGTTGAGGGTGAAATCCGTCAGACCCAGGGCGTAAAATACGCCGGCGGCCAGCGGGATACCCAGGGCGTTGTAGAAAAAGGCCCAGAATAGGTTCTGCTTGATGTTGCGGATGGTGGCCTTGGACAGTTCCACCGCAGCAGCAGCGTCCAGCAGGTCCGACTTCATCAGCACGATGTCGGCGCTCTCGATGGCCACGTCGGTGCCAGCACCGATGGCCAAGCCCACGTCGGCCCGGGCCAGGGCGGGGGCGTCGTTGATGCCGTCCCCCACCATGGCCACCTTCTTGCCCTGATCCTGGAGCTGCTTCACCTTGCGCTCCTTGTCCTGGGGGAGCACCTCCGCCATCACCTGGGAGACGCCCAGCTGTGCGCCGATGGCGCCGGCGGTGCGCTGGTTGTCGCCGGTGAGCATGATGACGTCGATCCCCAACCGCCGGAAGGCGGCTACCGCCTGGGCGCTGGTAGGCTTGGGGGTGTCGGCCACAGCCACCAGGCCAAGCACCCGGTGCTCTTCGGCAAAGTACAGGGGGGTCTTGCCCTGGGCGGCCAGCTCCTCGGCCCGTGCGGGGAAGGAGCCCAGTTCCACCCCGGCCTCCTCCATCATGGCGCGGTTGCCGCCCATGCAGGTGCGGTCTCCCAGGGCGGCCCGGACGCCCCGGCCGTGGACGGCGGTGAACCCGCCCACTGAGGTGATGGGGAGGTCCCGCATTCTGCTCTCTTCTACAATAGCGGCGGCCAGGGGGTGCTCCTCCGAGGGAGCCTCCAGGCAGGCGGCCAGGATGAGCAGACCCTCCTCGTCCATATCCTGGCCGGGGAGAATATCGGTGACCACCGGCCTGCCCCTGGGTCAGGGTGCCGGTCTTGTCCAGTACCACGGTATCCACCAGATGGAGGGTCTCCAGCGCCTCAGCGGATTTGATAAGGATGCCGTTTTCCGCTCCCTTTCCGGTCCCCACCATGATGGCCACGGGGGTGGCCAGACCCAGGGCGCAGGGGCAGGAAATGACCAGCACGGCCACGCCCGCGGTGAGGGCGGAGGTGGCGCTGCCAGTGGCGAACCACCAGGCCCCGGCAGCGATGGCGGCGATGACCATGACGGTGGGGGGACAAAGACGCCGGCCACCTTGTCGGCCAGCTTGGAGATGGGGGCCTTGGAGGAGGAGGCTTCCTCCACCAGCCGGATCATCTGGGCCAGGGTGGTGTCCTCGCCCACCCGGCTGGCCTCAAAGGTGAAGGAGCCGGAGCGGTTGATGGAGGCGGCGGCCACCTTGTCCCCGGGGCCTTTGTCCACGGGGAGGGACTCGCCGGTGAGGGGGGATTCGTCCACGGCGGAGCTGCCCTCCACAAATGACACCGTCCACCGGGATGGACTGGCCGGGGCGGACGGCTACCCGGTCGCCCACCCGGACCTCTTCCACCGGGATCTCTTCCTCGGCCCCGTCCCGCAGGACGGTAGCCGTCTTGGGCGCCAGGTCCATCAGGCGGGAGATGGCCTGGCTGGTCTTGCCTTTGGAGCGGGTCTCCAGGAACTTGCCCAGGGTGATGAGGGTGAGGATCATCCCCGCCGACTCAAAGTACAGGTCCATGTGGTAGCGCTCCACCAGCTCCAAGTCCCCGTGGCCCAGGCCGCAGCCCATCTGGTAAATGGCAAAGACGCCATAGATCACAGCCGCGATGGAGCCCACAGCGATGAGAGAGTCCATGTTGGGGCCGCCGTGGAGCAGGGAGCGGAAGCCGTTTTTGTAGTACTTGTCGTTGATATACAGGATAGGCAGGGTGAGCAGGAGCTGGGTAAAGGCGAAGGATATGGCGTTCTCGTGACCCACTGAGGAAAGGGGAGGGGGCGCCCATCATGTGCCCCATGGAGATATAGAACAGGGGGATCAGGAAGAGAAAGGAGAGGATGAGGCAGCGCTTCATAGAGGAGAGCTCCGCTTCCATCTGGGCCTCCGGCCTCTTAGCGGCTCCCCGGGCCGGGACCCCAGCCTGGGCGGGCAGGGAGGCGCCGTATCCTGCCTGGGACCACCGCCTGGATGATGCTTTCGGGGGCAAGGGCGGCCTCGTCGTACTCCACATTCATGGAGTTGGTCATCAGGCTGACCTCCGCCTTGCGTACGCCCTCCAGCTTGTTCACCGCCTTTTCCACATGGGCGGAGCATGCGGAGCAGGTCATACCGGTGATGTCAAATTTCTGTTTCTCGGAGCGGAGCAAATGCGATACACCCCCCTGGGGTGGGGTATCTTCAGCATAGCGCGGGGGAAGAAGTTTGTCAAGGCTTATCATGGAGATTTTTTGAGATTTTATGCAGGAGAGCCCCTGTTCTGCGGGAAGCAGAACAGGGGCTCTCAAAATTCAAAATAGAAGGAAATGAGGAGGCTCCTCATAGCTGATGGTATAAAACCCGTCTATGTGAAACGTGATTGTTTCTTGTATGGTATCAGATGGGAGGGGTGAGGTCAAGGACAAACATGGATTTTCTTCCCAGCCTCGACAGCTTGTGCCCGGTTTTGCAGGGGGCTTGTCCTATAATCTTCTCATATCACCCGGCAGAGAGGACCGGGCCGAGGAGGAAGTCTGAATGACCGTAGATTGCGTGTCCGAGGGGCGGACCCTGACAGCGGCGGTGGGGGGAGCTGGATCACCACCGGGCCAAGGAGGTGATGACAGAGCTGGATGAGCAGATCGACATGGCTCTGCCCCGGCGGCTGACTCTGGACCTGTCAGGGCGGCGGCCTGCTTCGCCGCCCAGCTGGACCCCACGCTGGAGGAGGTCAACGACATCAAGACCGCCGTCAGCGAGGCAGTGACCAACGCCATCGTCCACGCCTACCCGGACCGGCTGGGCAAGGTGGCCCTGAAGCTGCGTCTGAAGGAGGGCGGCATCCTGGAGATCGTGGTGCGGGACTGGGGGGTGGGCATCGCGGACGTGGAACAGGCCCGGACCCCCCTGTTCACCACCGGCAGCGAGGAGCGCTCCGGCATGGGCTTTACCATCATGGAGAGCTTTATGGACGTGGTAAAGGTGCGCTCTACCCCGGGGAAGGGGACCCAGGTGACCATGCGGAAGCGGATCCCCCGCATAGGCGGACGATGAATGGCACGCCAACGGCTCCAGAGTTGCTGGAGGCGGCCAGACAGGGGGACAACCGGGCCTGTGAGCAGGTGCTGGAGGAGAACGCCGGCCTGATCTGGAGCGTGGTGCGCCGGTACTATGGCCGGGGGGTGGAGCCGGATGACCTGTATCAGCTGGGCTGCCTGGGGTTTTTGAAGGCGGTGCGGGGCTTTGACCCCGCCTTTGGGACCCAGTTTTCCACCTATGCGGTGCCCAAGATCGCCGGGGAGATCCGCCGCTTTCTGCGGGACGACGGCGCGGTGAAGGTGAGCCGGGGCATGAAGGAGCAGGGGGGCCGCAGTGTGGGGCGCCCGACGCCGGCTGGTGGCCGAGATGGGACGGGAGCCCACCCTGTCCGAGCTGGCGGCGGAGACCGGCCTGACGCCAGAGGAGATCGCCGCGGCGGAGACCGCCTCTGACGCAGTGGCATCCCTCCAGGCGGAGACAGGAGAGGGCGGATTGACCCTGGAGGGGATGCTGGGCACCGGCGGGATGGAGGAGGACGTGGTGGAGCGGCTGACCCTCCGTTCCGCCATGGAGGAGCTGCCGGAGCGGGAACAGCAAGTGCTGCTGCTGCGCTATTACAAAAACCTCACGCAGATCCAGTGTGCCAGAGTCCTGGGGGTCTCCCAAGTCCAGATCTCACGGCTGGAGCGGCGGGCGGTGGACCGGCTGCGGAAGATCCTGTGCGAGGAAGAAGTGTTCTGAGACTTCTCTGCCCCAGACCGGGCAGAAAAATAATGGGATGCAGGCTGCGGAAAAAGTCCCTGGAGGACTTTTTCCGCAGAAAATCCGGGCCCGTACCAGAGATGGTACGGGCCCGGAGTATTTACGGAATAATTTTAGGAAATGATGTTTGGAGCTCCGGGGTCAGGCGAGGGCGGAGACGACGGCGTCCGGGTCGCTGACGTGAAAAACAGCAGGCCCACCACACGGTCGTTGCCCTTCTTGATGCCCATCACAGCGTTGGCGCGGCTCTTGCCGGCCTCACGGCCGATGGCTGCGTTGAAGCAGACGTTGCCGGCACCGCCGTCGCGGCACTCCACCGCACAGGTCACCTTCTGGTCACGGGGCATGGTCATCACGTTGGATTTGACCACGGCGATGATGCGCTGGTCGGTGATGGCATAGATGGTCTTCTGCTCCAGCAGCTTCTTGTCCAGATAGGGACGGACGGCCACCGCCAGCGGGATGCCGATCATGGGCACCAGGCCGATCAGGATGATCCCAATGCTCTTATTGTCCGCGATGGCGAAGGGGAGGAAGACACCGAAGGAAAACAGGGTCATGACGGCGGTGATGATCCAGGCCACATACTGGGAGACACGGTCAGGGGACCGGAGGAGCTTCGTCTTGGTGGGTCGGCCGAACCAGAGGACCTTCTCGTTGTCCCGCAGAGTCTTTTGGAGGATCTGTTCCATAAATATGTTGCTCCTTTCATAAATAAGAATGAATTCTTATCTTGATAAAAGATTACCACAACATTTATAAAAACGGTATAAATAGGGGGTATATTGACGTTAAGAAAGCGAAAAAATAAAAAATAGAATCAAATAAATGATGTAAAAAATAAAAGAATACCGCCTCCCCTTTGGCGGAAGGGGAGGCGGCGGATCGGCCGGGCGGTGAGCCGGTATGGGGCGGACGTTTAGGGAGAGAGAAACGCCCGCTCCCTCACCACACGGAGAAGAAAAACCGAACCAGAGAAAAGTGAGAAAACTCCGGCCGTTTAGGAGAGATATCCAAGCAGGGATTCTGGCTGAGGGATGTGGAAGAACAGCAGGCCGGGGACGCCGGACTGGGCAGGACTGCCGCAGCGGACCCCCCAAAATAGCGTTGTCCAGCATTTTGGAGGAGGACTGGCCCACCGCTAGCAGCACCTGGTGGCGGGCAGTGTCCACGACTAGGTCTTTGACCTGATAGCGGTCCTTCTGGGCTCGCCCTGGCTCAGGTTGAGCCGGTCGGCCCGGCGCAGGGTGGTTCGGATTCGGGCCAGCAGCTCCGAGACACCGAAGGGCTTGACGATATAGTCGTCCGCCCCCATGTCCAGGGCCTTCACCTTTTCCGACTCCCGATCCCGGGCGGAGATGATGATGACCGGGGTCTCCTGGGGCAGTCCGCTGAGCTCCTGCAGCACCTCCATGCCGTCCATGTCGGGCAGCCCCAGATCCAGAAGCACCAGATCGGGACCGTGGGAGAAGAACAGGCTGACAGCCTCCTGGCCGCTGGCGGCGGGGATGGCCTTGTAGTCGTTGGCGTTCAGGGCCCGGCAGATAAAGTTGCTGATGGTATGCTCATCCTCTACGACAAGGATCACACGTTTTTCATTCATTTGCTTTCTCCTCCATGGGAAGGCCAAACCGGAACACCGCCCCGCCCTCCGGGTCGTTTCCGGCGGCGAAGAAGCCGTCGTGGGCCTTGATGATGCTTTGGCACACGGACAGGCCGATGCCCATTCCTCGGGTGGTGTCCCCTGACAGGTCCGGGGGAGGGGACGGCCGGACTGGACTGCCTGGCATGATGTCAGGAGACAGTGCCCAATGCCATGGTCCCGCACCTCCACCACCGCCCACTCATCCTGACGGAAGAGGTGGAGCTGGATGTGCTCGTGGTCGCCTGAATGGCGGACCGCGTTTTCCAGCAGATTGACCATCACCTGTTTGATGAGCATGGGCTCGGATGTCCTCTGACAGGTCCAACTGCACATTGGCGTCCGGGAAACGGCGGCGGGTGGTCCCCGCCACCTCCGGGCATCTCGGCCACCTTCTTCAAAGGGACATCTCCTACAGGTGATGGACAGCAGATTCTCCACCATGGTGGGCCTTCGGCGTCGTCCTGAAGGCGGACATGACGGACTCCAGGTTTTCCACCATGACGATGAGGTCGTCGGGTGCGGAGATGATGATGTCGTTCAGCTCATGGCCTTGGTGTTCTGTCATGCTCAGCATGGCCACCGCGGTATCCGGCATAGCTGAGAGAGAAGGCGGGTAGGGGTACATAAAATAGTAGTTGATGCAGAAAAGAGCTGAACAGAGAGGCCAGGATACCATAAAAATATCCAGTGGTCAGCCAGGATACGAATGTGACGGCCAGCACATGACCAAGGCGGAGTTGTTCTCCACGCCGAACTGAAACAGCAGCCGGCTGAGGTAGTTATGCCCCGGCCATGAAAAAAGGCGGTGATCAGAAAATTCATCACGCCCCATGGACAGCATGGCGGTCAAATCATGGAGTGGCTTTCCATTCTTTCAAAAGGAGCCCCTTGATGCAGCGGCCGGTCAGAGGATGACACGATGCTTGTATTCTTAGTCCCATTATAATAAGGAACGGCCCGGCCTGCAACAGAAAATGAGGGCGTCCTCCTTCAGGACCAGAGGGGGAAGGAGGCACACATAGGAGGACAAACAGGGCCATACCTATGACTGCGTTGATGGCGAAGGCGTTGCTGGCGATCTGGGAGTCCTCCAAAGAGCCATGCTCCGAGATGTAGGCGTTGAGGATGACGGAACCGTGCTGGGAGATCAAGGTAAAGAACGCGGCATTAAAATAGAAATCCTGCCCCACCATGGGGTCCATCAGGAAAAATTTGACCCCATAGCTGACGGAGAAGATCAGATAGATAGCGCCAGGCGACCAGGCGCAGGCTCTCCCGGATCTTGTCCGGATTGTCCATATGGATCCGGTAGCCCACTGTGATCAGGATCAGGGTGGAGCTGATGCCGCCCAGCTTGGAGCTGGCGGTGTCCGCCGCCGCCTCCCTGTACCGGAATTACGGCCGTGACCTGCCCTACTGCTTCAACCGCAAGGAGGTCAAGGACCACGGCGAGGGAGGCTCCATGGTGGGCTATAAGCCCCAGGACGGGGACGATGTAGCCATCATCGAGGATGTAGTCACCGCCGGTACCGCCGTGCGGGAGTCCATCGAGCTGTTCAAGCATGTGGCCAACGTGAACATCAAAGCCCTCTTTGTCTCCGTGGACCGCATGGAGCGGGGCACCCGGGAGTGCTCCACCCTGGACGAGCTGCTTCCCCATCGTCACCGTGCCCAAAAATTCCCCGTCCTAAGGTTCGGAGAAGGAGATTGGGCCTCCGGGGGGAACTGGTGCCCCCGGTCGCGGGACTATTTCGACCCGGAGGGACCGCCGCGGTTTTGAATGGGAGGCCTATCTGGAGGAGTACGGGGCCAGGGCCTGAGGCACGGCAAAAGGACAGAGAAAAGAGGGAGCAGGGATGGCGGAGAGGCGCAGATCCATCCATACAGGGCACCGGCAGCGGGTGAAAGATGAATTCTCCGCCCGGGGACTGGCGGGCTGGCCGGACCACCGGGTCCTGGAACTGCTGCTGTACTACGCCACGTCCCCCAGGGGATGTGAACGGCTGGCCCACGAGCTGGTGGAGAGGTTCGGCTCGCTGGCCGGGGTGCTGGACGCCGCGGAGGAGGAGCTGTGCCGGGTGCCCGGAGTGGGGCAGCACACCGCTGTCCTGCTCAAGCTGATCCCGGCGGCAGGGGCGCGCTACCTCCAGAGCCGGGCGGACCTGGGGGAGCCGGTGCGCCGGACGGAAGACGCCTACGCACTGCTGGAGCCCTACTTCTTCGGGGCCAGGAACGAGATGATCTACCTGCTTGCGCTGGATGGGAAGAACAAGCCTCTGGGGGGTGCGGAAGGTGGCCGCCCAGCTGTGTGCCGAGTTCCGGGAGTTCCTTCCCCACAACGCGGTGGAGTACTTTGTGTCCTACTACGACTACTACCAGCCCGAGGCCTATATCCCCCACACGACACCTTTATCGAGAAGGATTCGGCCATCAACGAGGAGATCGACCGGCTGAGGCTGTCGGCCACCGCCTCCCTGCTGGAGCGGAGGGACGTGATCGTGGTCTCCTCGGTCAGCTGTATCTACGGTCTGGGCGAGCCGGAGGACTTTGAGAAGATGATGGTCTCCCTCCGGGTGGGGGCGACCCTTGAGCGGGACGAGCTGCTGAAAAAGCTGGTGGCCATCCGCTATGAACGCAACGATATTGCCTTTGACCGCAATATGTTCCGGGTCCGGTGGGAGACACAGTGGAGGTCTGGCCCGCCTACTGGAAGGATACCGCCCTGCGCATCGAGTTCTTCGGGGACGAGATCGACCGCATCAGCGAGATCAACGTGGTCACCGGCTCCCCCATCCGGCGCCTGACAACATCCCCATCTGGCCGGCCACCCACTACGTCACCCCCAAGGAAAAGATGGACGCCGCCATCCAGGAGATCTACAGGGAGCTGGAGGAGCGGGTGGCCTTCTTTGAGGGCGAACAAGCTCATCGAGGCCCAGCGCATCAAGCAGCGCACCCTGTACGACGTCGAGATGATGCAGGAGCTGGGCTACTGCTCGGGCATCGAGAACTACTCCCGGGTCATCGAGGGGCGGCCGGTGGGCTCCCCCCCCCACACCTTGATGGACTATTTCCCCAAAGACTTCGTGCTCTTTATCGACGAGAGCCACGTCACCCTCCCCCAGGTCCGGGCCATGTACAACGGCGACCGGGCCCGCAAGACCACCCTGGTGGACTACGGCTTCCGGCTCCCCTGTGCCTTTGACAACCGGCCGCTGAAATTCGAGGAATTCGAAAAGCGGCTCAACCAGGTGGTCTACGTCTCAGCCACCGCCCGGGGGAGTATGAGCGCACCCGGTCGGGGCAGATCGTGGAGCAGGTCATCCGGCCCACCGGGCTGCTGGACCCCCGCATGGAAGTCCGCCCGGTGGAGGGGCAGATCGACGACCTGATCGGGGAGATCAACGAGCGCACGGCCCGGAAGGAGCGGGTGCTGGTCACCACCCTGACCAAGCGGATGGCGGAGGACCTGACCACCTATCTCCAGAACGCCGGGATCAAGGTGCGCTACATGCACCACGACATCGACACCATTGAGCGGCAGGAGATCATCCGCGACCTGCGGCTGGGCACGTTCGACGTGCTGGTGGGCATCAACCTCCTCCGCGAGGGGCTGGACCTGCCCGAGGTCTCCCTGGTGGCCATTCTGGACGCGGACAAGGAGGGCTTCCTCCGCAGCCGGAGACCTCTCTGATCCAGACCATCGGCCGCATGTCCGCCTGGACCGCCGTGCTGAGCGAGGAGAGGGGAAGGACATAATGGCTAAGGCAAAAGAGGAAAAACCAACGTCATGCGGGTCCTGGACCAGAAGAAGATTCCTCTACACCCCCACGCCTATCCCCACGGGGACGGCGAGGCCCCCGACGGGGTGACGGTGGCCCGCTCCCTGGGGCAGGACCCGGAGCGGGTCTTCAAGACGCTGGTGACCCGGGGGCATCCGGGGATACTATGTCTTTGACATCCCGGTGGGGGACACGCTGGACCTGAAAAAGGCGGCTAAGGCGGTGGGGGAGAAGTCCATCGCCATGCTCCACAGCAGGGAGCTCCTCCCCCTCACCGGCTATGTCCACGGGGGCTGCTCCCCCATCGGGATGAAGAAGCAGTACCCCACCGTGTTCCATGAGACGGCGGAGATTTTGGACACCATCATGGTGTCGGCAGGGAAGATTGGCTACCAGGTGGAGCTGTCCCCTGCGGACCTGATCGAGCTGGTGGGCGGGAGCACGGAAGACGTGACGGTGTGAGGGAAAGGGACTGATATACGCAGACGTCCTGCAATCGGCAGGCTGTGACCGCTTTGTGAGGAGGGGATAAGATGGACCAACAGGAAAAGCCGACCAAGTTTCTCTATCTCCCACAGGCCAAGAATGACCATTTCATCATTGGTGGGGCGGATGACCGCCCCGATGCGTCCGTACCGGGATCGGAGCCGGAGCCGGGACCTGAGGAGCCCACGGGTATCTACCCCTGCCCGTGCTGCGGGTATCTGACCTTTCCCGCCCCCAAGGAGGAGGCCATAGCCTACATCTGCCCGATGTGCTTCTGGGAAAACGACGTGTTCGACCCGGGGGAGGACGATCCCAGCGATGAGAACCGCGGCCTGACCCTCCGACAGGGCCGGGAAAACTACCGGCGCTGGGGCGCGGTCCGCCCCGACCTGGTTGTCCACGCCCGACCGCCCCGGCCGGAGGAGCGGCCGAAAGAAATGCCGGCCTCCCCAGATGGAGAAGCCGGATGTGGACTACATCGACGGGCTTTCCCCCGCCATCTCCATCGACCAGAAGACCACCTCCAAGAACCCCCGCTCCACTGTGGGCACCGTCACCGAGATCTACGACTATCTGCGCCTGCTCTGGGCCCGGGTGGGCACGCCCCACTGCCCCAACTGCGGCAAGGAGATACGCCAGCAGACCATTGACCAGATCATCGACCAGGTCCTCGCCCTGCCGGAGGGGACCCGGATCCAGGTCATGGCGCCCGTCATTCGGGGCAAGAAGGGTGAGCACGCCAAGATGTTCGAGGACGCCAAGCGTCCGGCTACGTCCGGGCCCGGGTGGACGGGAATCTGTACGAGCTGGACGAGGAGATCAAGCTGGAGAAGAACAAGAAGCACACCATCGAGATTGTGGTGGACCGGCTCATCATCCGTCCGGATATCCAGCAGCGGCTGACGGACAGCGTGGAGACCGCCTCCGGCCTCACCGGCGGGCTGGTGGTCATCAACCTCCTGGCGGGAGGAGCAGGATCTGACATTCTCCCAGAATTATGCCTGCGAGGACTGCGGCATCTCCATAGAGGAGCTGACCGCCCCGCATGTTCTCCTTCAACAGCCCCTTCGGTGCCTGTCCCACCTGTACGGGCCTGGGCAGCCAGCTGAAGATCGATCCGGAGCGCATCATCCCCAATAAAAACCTGTCCATCATCGAGGGGGCCATTCAGGCCAGCGGCTGGAACAACATCCGGGGGGACGCCATCTCCCGGATGTACTTCGACGCCCTGGCCAAGCGGTACAAATTCAAGCTGACCACCCCGGTGAAGGACCTGCCCGCCGGCGGTGCGGGACATCATCCTCTACGGCACCGGCGGGGAGAAGCTGGAGCTGCACTATGACCAGCCCCGGGGCAAGGGCGTGCTGTATCAGCCCTTCGAGGGCATCTGCAACAACGTGGAGCGCCGCTACCAGGAGACCCAGTCCGACGCCGTAAAGCGGGAGCTGGAGGAGTGCATGACCGAGTGCCCGTGTCCCACCTGTAAGGGCGCAGGCTGAAGAAGGAGTCCCTGGCGGTGACCGTGGGGGACAAGGACATCGACGCCCTGACCCGGGATGTCCGTCGGTGGTGGATGAGCTCCAATGGGTGGACCGTCTGGAGCTGACCGAGACAGCAGCATGATGATCGCCGACCGGATCCTAAAGGAGATCCGGTCCCGGCTGGGGTTCCTCCGGTCGGTGGGCCTGGGCTATCTGACCCTCAGCCGCCAGCGCGGGCACCCTGTCCGGCGGCGAGAGCCAGCGGATCCGGCTGGCGACCCAGATCGGTTCCAGCCTCATGGGCGTGCTCTATATTCTGGACGAGCCCTCCATCGGCCTGCACCAGCGGGACAATGACAAGCTGCTGGAGACGATGCAGCACCTGCGGGATCTGGGCAACACCCTTTTGGTGGTGGAACACGACGAGGACACCATGCGAGCGGCGGACTACCTCATTGACATTGGCCCCGGCGCCGGCATCCACGGCGGTGAAGTGGTGGCCGCCGGTACACCGGAGGAGGTCATGGCCAACCCCGACAGCCTCACCGGCGACTACCTCTCCGGGCGGCGGAAGATCCCGGTGCCGGAGCAGCGCCGGAAGGGGCAACGGAAAAGTACCTGAAGGTGCTGGGGGCGGCGGAGAACAATCTCCGGCACATCGACGTCGAGTTCCCCCTAGGCACCTTTACGTGGTTACCGGCGTTTCCGGCAGCGGAAAGAGCTCCTTGGTGAATGAGATCCTGTTCAAGAAGCTGGGCGTGGAGCTGAACCGGATGAAGGTCCACCCCGGCAGGCACAACCGGATCGAGGGAGAGGAGTATCTGGACAAGGTGGTCGACATCGACCAGAGCCCCATCGGCCGCACCCCCCGCTCCAATCCGGCCACCTATACGGGCCTCTTCAACGATATCCGGGATCTGTTTGCCTCCACGCCCGAGGCCAAAAGCCGGGGCTACGGCCCCGGGCGCTTCTCCTTCAACGTGCGGGGCGGCCGGTGCGAGGCCTGCCCGGGCGACGGCGTCCTGAAGATCGAGATGCACTTCCTGCCCGATATCTTTGTGCCCTGCGAGGTCTGCAAGGGCAGGCGCTACAACCGGGAGACGCTGGAGGTCCACTACAAGGGCAAAAATATCTCTGAGGTGCTGGACATGACGGTGGACGAGGCCCTCCCCTTCTTTGAGAACCTGCCCAAGGATCTGTAACAACAAGCTCCAGACCCTCTACGACGTGGGCCTGGGCTATGTGAAGCTGGGGCAGCCCTCCACGACCCTCTCCGGCGGCGAGGCCCAGCGGGTCAAGCTGGCCACCGAGCTTAGCAAGCGGGCCACCGGCAAGACCATCTATATTCTGGACGAGCCCACCACCGGTACCGCCTGGAGTTCTCCGGCCACGCCCTGGAGGTGATGACCTTCCCCGGCGGCTGGGACGAGGGACAGTACCGGCGCTTTGCCCGATATCTGGACGAGACGGTCATGGCAGACCGCCCTCAGAAGGTGGCGGGGGCGTAAGTGGTCCATCCTCCAGGTCCCGGGCCAGCGCCAGTCCTGTCCGTAGTCCCAGACGGAAGCTGCGGAGGGCGTAAAAGCGGTTGAGCTCTTCCAGCTGTTGCTGGAGAAAGGGGTCCAGCACGCTTCGGAGCAGGTCGGCCCGGCAGGAAGTCCCGAAATCTGGGGGCTGAGAGGAAAGGGTAGTTTTGATATAGTGCTCATAGAACTAAGATAGAAAGTCTTCCATATCAAATCAGCGTCCTTCAAACACATCATATTGCGATGTTATTATAATACATCATTTAATAATGTGTTAAGAGGAGATTAAAAATGACAGAAGTGATCCTTCCGGGGCTGGCGGGCCGGCTGAAGCCGCTGCGAAACGAAAAAAAGATGACCCAGAAAGAGATGGCCGCTCTGCTGGACTGCACAGAGGGACATTATCAAAAGATCGAGTATGGAAAGATCAATCTCTCTGCCCTCCAGCTGATGGAGCTGGCCGACTTTTTCGGCGTCACCACCGATTATTTGCTGGGCCGGGATTGACGGATGGACCGGTATCGTGTAAATTGGTTATCAGCTTGCCGCGGCGCGGCAAAATACGGATTTGACAGGAGACCAGAATGGATCTTTTTCAGTGGCTGACCGACACTACAGAGGGGAAATGCCTGTTCACCACCCTGGTGTCTATGATCCCCATCATCGAGCTGAGAGGGGGCATCCCCTTCGGCGTGGCCCTGGGCCTGCCCTACTGGCTGGCCTTTCCCGCCGCGGTGATCGGGAACGTGATCCCCGCCCCCTTCATTATCGTGTACATCCGCCGCATCTTCGCCTGGATGCGCAGACATCTGCCCCGCCTGAACAGCATGGTGGACAAGCTGGAGGAGAAGGCCCACCTGAAGGGACAGAAGGTGCGGCGCTACCAGTATCTGGGCCTTTGGATCTTTGTGGCAATTCCCCTGCCCGGAACCGGCGCATGGACCGGCTCTCTGGTGGCCGCCTTTCTGAACATGCGGCTGAAACAGGCCCTGCCCGCTGTGGTGCTGGGGGTGATGACGGCGGGGTGCATCATGACTGCTCTGACCCACGTGGGCATCAATCTGTTCGCCTGAACCCCGGCGGCGCTTCCGGCATAGGATGGGCCGGAGGTGAGCCTGTATGGAATATGTGTGGGAGATCGTGCTGACCGTCCTGTGCCTGATGGGGCTGGGCCTGCTGGTCTGGTGCCTGATGGGGCGGCTGGTGTGCCCGGTCCCCGGGCAGGAGGTCCTGGCCGTCCTGGAGGGGCAGGGGGACGGAGGGGGGCTGGAGCAGAGCGTCCGCGCCCTGATGTGGCTGAGGAGCCTGGGCCTGCTGCGCTGCCCGGTGGTCATCGTAGACCCGCCCCTGCGCTGGCCGGTGGTGGACCTGTACCGCCCGGAGGATGGGGCGGAGGCACATTGATACAAGAGAGGAGGTGCCCAAAATTGGAGGACGGCAGAGAGCTGGAACTGGTGGAGGGCACCGTGGCCTCTTTGATCTTTCAGAATGAGGAGAACGGCTACACCATCCTCCGGCTGGAGCGGGGGGGAGGAGCTCACCCTGGTGGGGGAGATGCCCGGCGTCTCCCCCGGGGAGTACCTGTCGGTGCAGGGGCGCTGGGTGCGCCACGCCACCTACGGCGCCCAGTTTAAGGCGGAGATCGTGGAGCGCCGCCTGCCCCAGAGCCTGAAGGAGGTCTTCCACTACCTGGCCTCCGGCGCAGTGAAGGGGTGGGCAAATCCACTGCCCGCCGCTTGGTGGAGGAGTTCGGAGAGGACGCCCTCCGGGTGATGGAGGAGGAGCCGGAGAAGCTGGCCTCCATCAAGGGGATCACCCCAAGCGGGCCCGGCAGATCAGCGAGTCCTTCCGCCAGCAGATGGGGATGCGGAGGCTGATGGAGTTTTTGGGGGAACACCAACTCCCGCTGACCCTGGGGACCGCCCTGTACCGGGCCTATGGGGATGTGGCGCTGGAGGTGCTGCGCTCCAACCCCTATCTGATCGTGGGGGAGGAGTTCGGTGTAGAGTTTTCCCAGGCGGATCAGCTGGCCCTGTCTCTGGGGGTGGGGGGAGGGCCCCCAGCGCCTGGAGGCAGGGGCTGCTCTTTGAGCTGGCCCACAACCTGAACAACGGCCATACCTTCCTCCCCCGGCGCAAGCTGATAGAGGCCACCGCCATCCTGCTGGACGTGTCCGGCGGCCTGCTGGAGCCCTGCCTGGAGGCCCTGGCCGGCCGGGGCGAGGTGGTCTGGCGAGGCAGTTGCGGGGGAGGATGGGGTATATCTGCCCGCCCTTTACGATGCGGAGTGCTATGTGGCCTGGCGCGTCGGGGAGATGAGCCGGTCCGAGCTGCTCCCGCCGGACGACCTGGACAAGCTGATCGCCCGAATCCAGCGGGACCAGGGAATCCGTTACGCACCCCAGCAGCGGGAGGCGGTGGAGCTGGCAGCCTGCCGGCAGGTCATGCTCCTCACCGGGGGGCCGGGTACCGGTAAGACCACCTCCCTGCGGGGGGTGCTGGCCCTGTTCGAGACCCTGGGGCTGGAGACCGCCCTGGCGGCCCCCACTGGCCGGGCGGCCAAGCGGCTGGGGGAGCTGTGCGGTACGGAGGCATCCACCATCCACCGCCTGCTGGAGACCGGCTTTGACCCCCACAGCGGGCGTCTGGTCTTCAGCCACGGGGAGGACGACCCTCTGAAGGCGGACGCCGTCATCGTGGACGAGACCTCCATGGTGGATATCCCCCTGATGCGGGCGCTGCTGGCCGCCCTGCGGCAATGACTGCCGCCTGGTGCTGGTGGGGAGACCCGGATCAGCTGCCCTCCGTGGGGCCGGGGAATCTGTTCGGGGACCTGATCCGCAGCGGGACTGTCCCCATGGTGCGGCTGACCCAGATCTTCCGGCAGGCGGCCGAGAGCGCCATCGTCCGCAGCGCACACGGGGTCAACGCGGGGGAGAGCTGCCCGACCTGCGGAAGAACGATAACGACTTCTTTTTCCTCTCCCGCCGGGACCCTCAGAGCGCGGCGGAGACCATCGTGGACCTGTGCCGCCGGCGCCTGCCGGAACGGATGGGGATCCCGCCGGAGCAGATCCAGGTGCTCTCCCCCACCAGGAAGGCGGGGGACGGCACCTCCGCCCTGAACCAGGCCCTCCAGGCGGCCCTGAATCCCCCGGGGAGGACAAGCCGGAGCGGCGCTTCGGCGACACCCTCTTCCGGGAGGGGGACCGGGTGATGCAGGTGAAAAACAACTACGACATCCTCTGGAGGGAGGACGGGGGCGCGGCCTCCGGGATGGGGGTGTTCAACGGAGACATCGGCCGCATCCAGTCCATCGACCCCGGGGGGAGTGCATCACCGTGGACTTTGAGGGGCGGATCGTAGAGTATTCCCCGGACATGCTGGGAGAGCTGGAGCCTGCCTACGCCATCACTGTCCACAAGGCCCAGGGCAGCGAATACCGGGCGGTGATCCTGGTTGCCCTGGATGGGGCCCCCATGCTGCTCACCCGGGGCGTGTTGTACACGGCCATCACCCGAGCCAACGCAGCCTGTTCATTGTGGTGGGGGGGAGACCAGCGTGGTGGCCCGGATGGTGGCTAACAACCGCCAGACCCGCCGTTACTCCGGCCTGCGGGCCGCCTGGCGGGGAGACCGCGTCGCTCCCCTGTGACTGAAAAGCGCCAGCCTGCCAAGTACGGCAGGCTGGCGCTTTTCCCCCGAGAGAATGGATGCTCATTTCCGGCGGAGGAACAGGATTGAGCCAGGGGCACGGCCTTGGCGATGAGTCCGGCGCCGGTGAGCAGGGAGAGGGCCCCGCCCATGAGCCGCACCGGGCGGTGCTCCCAGGCCCGGTTCATGGAGCGGTCAAATCTGCCGGCAGCCCCTTCCACCAGCTGTTCCAGTCTTTCTTCCGTCATAGGGATACCTCCTTATACATTCGTTCTGATTGTATGTATATTTGCAAAATCAAATGCCCCAGGGGGCATCTGATGGAAGCTAGGTCCGTTCCTCCCCGTACAGCACAGCGCCCATGGCGGAGAAAGCAGCGGAGACCTGGTCGTTGATCAGGGGAGGCCGATGCTCTCCAGCATGGTGCTCACACAGGCAACCTTGCGCTGAAAATCGGGGCCCGTGGACGAAAAGACCAGAGGGCTGAGCAGGAGGTTGGTAAAGACGGCCACAACCTCTGCCGCGATTTGAGGCGAGTCCACAGTGATGGAGCCGTCCGACACCCCTTCCTCCAGAAAGGTGCGGGTCATAGGGACGACGGAGGTTCGGCAGCTGAGCAGGTAGGCACAGACCAGCTTGGGGCTTTGGTAAAAGGTCCGGGAGAGCATGCGGTACATCTGGAGCTGCTCCCGGTTGGAGACGGAGGCAATGATGAGCCGCTGTAATTTCTCCAACCCGTTCCGGGAGGTGTCCTCCTGGATCTCACGGCAGGGGACCGTCTCGTGGAACATATAGGTGGTGACGGCGTCCAGCATCTCCTCCTTACCGTGGAAGTGGTGGTAGATGGCTCCCCTGGTCAGGCCGCAGGCTTCTGCGATGTCCTGCAAGGTGACATGCTCATAGCCGTGCTCCAGAAACAGCCGCTTAGCGGTGTCCAAAATGGCCTTTTCCGTCACTTCCGGGTACTTATTCCGCGGCATGGTTTGTGCCTCTAATAGATACATAATGTATGTATCTGTAGAATAGCACAGAACGATCCTGCTGTCAACCCCTGGCGCGAAGCTGAAAAAACTCCCGGCCCCATGGCCGGGAGGATCCGGTGTTTCAGGGAGGGTCACAGGGGAGCGACCACGGAATACATCAGGATAAAGTGAGACACGCTGCCCAGGACGATAAAGACGTGGAAGATCTCGTGGCAGCCAAAGCGGGGGTTGTTCCGGCCGGGCCACTTGACCGCGTAGAGCACCCCGCCCATGGTGTAGAGCACCCGCCGGCGATCAGCCAGAACATGCCCGCGGCGGGCAGGACGCGGGATAGAGGGGCGATGGCGAACAGAGCCATCCAGCCCATGGCCAGGTAAATGACGCTGGTGAGCCAGCGGGGGATGTCCAGCTTGGCGATGGTGAGGATGATCCCCGCCGCCGCACACAGCCAGATGGCCAGCAGCAGGGGGCGCCCACGCCGCCCCAGAGGACGGTCATGCAGATAGGGGTGTAGCTGCCGGCGATCAGCAGGTAGATGGAGCAGTGGTCATATTTCCGCAGGGCCAGCCGGCCCCGGACTGTGGTGTTGACGCAGTGGTACAGAGTAGAGGCGGTGTAGAGGCCGATCATGGACAGCCCATAGACCAGGAAGGCGGAAAAATTTGATCCAGTCCTCCAGCCCCGGCGGCCCGGACCAGAAGAAATGCCGTGCCCACCAGGGCCAGCACCGCACCTGCCCCGTGGGTGATAGCGGACCAGGGACGCAGGCCGTCATAGGGGTCCCGGCGGGGTCTGGGAGCCTGCTGATGGCGGGCGGTGAGCGGGGCGGAGCGGGTGATATCCGGTACCACAGAGGGATTATAAGCAGGTTCGTGCATAGAGAGCTCCTTTCCAGGAAGGCACATCTGTTCTTGCGTATCATTAGTATAACACCAAACGGGCAAAATATCAATATAAAAATTACTAAATATAGTATTAAAAATTATATCTGAAATGCGGAAAGTTACAGGAGCCCGCCGGCGCCGAATCGCTGGACAAGGTCAGGATATGCGGAAAGGGCGAAATTATGAGAAGAAGTGGAAGAAAAAAACTTGGTCTTTTCAAGAATCTGAGAGCTCCGGGTTATGAGCTGCGATTCCGATGTGATGCCCAATCTGTTGAGAATTTCTGTGCCTTTTCTGTCGAAACAGCTTTACAGCTTGAGATCATTTGTTCTGTTGTCTCTTAAACGTCCAAACCTCGTATGGGTCACGGCTTGGATCAGGAGAAATAGTTCCAACACCAAATCCAATGCCTAAGTTTACACCTATAGCAATGCCCAATCAATCTTCCCAAATCACCAAATTATTCTCGCTCAGGACTTGTTCGATGCGTTCCAGATTCAGCGTGGACTGGGGGGCGGTGCGGCGTCCCAGCTCAGCTACCAGAGCCTCGATCACTACCATCAGGGGGCGTCCCCACAGGGTGATTGACTGAATTGGCATCAATCATCACATCGGCTGCCTTCGCCAGGGGTTAAGGCTGGTATTTGTGACCAGAATGATGGGAATACCCAGCTGATGACAGAGCTTGCCTACCTGGATGGTCCGTTTGGTGCAGGGCCATACTGAGAAGACCAGAAGCACATCTGTGGGTTTCATGTGGACGGAAACCTTGTCAAATACAAATTCTCCCTCCAGGCTCAGCTGGCGCACATGAGGGTAGAAGCAAGAGAGGGCATACTCAAAATAGAGGGCCAGTGCCTTGCTGGAGCGCAAGCCAATGGTATAGATCGTGTCCGACTTGAGCATCAGCTGGATGGCACGCTCAAATTCCTCAATATTTGAGGGAGTACAGAGGTTTTCCACGATGCGCAGGCTGTCGGCAGCCACCGAGCGGAAGGTATCGCTGCTCTCTGTCTCCTTGGTACTGACAAAGCTCTGTTTCTGCCCCCGGTAGGAGGAGGTGTTCTTCAACAGAACCACATCTGCCAGGGTGCGCTTGAAAGCGCTGAAGCTGTCATATCAAGCGTTTGTACCAGCCGCATGACAGTGGTGGTACCGACGCCGGCGGCGCGGGGCCAACTCAGCCACTGTCATGACTCCTACCCGCTCGTAGTTCAAAGCTAAGTATTGACACAGGATGCGCTGTTTCTTGGGCAGCACATCTTTTAATGTCATTATCTCATCAAGAAGTGTTTTTCCATTACAAGCACCTGCAGTTCTTCCCTTGAAATCGGCGGTTTTTCATTCTTATCATAACCTTTTTTTTGCGGCATGGTCAACTATGGCATGGCTCTGGCGCAGAATGCGGGGGAAGGCGTCTAAAAGAAGAAATGGAGAATTTTATGTGGCAAACTACGGAACCACTTTACTATTTTCTCTAAAAAATATAGTATCAATCATAATATAGAATATATATGCCGAATATTTTGTTAAAAAAACAAAATGAAACATATATTTTCTATAAAGGGAACAAAAATTCTATTTTGCAAAATAAATGGTTGAAATATTCTTTTTAACGGAATATAATTAGCATCACAAAAGCAAAAAACAATTTAAATGACATTTGGACTGATAAAACCACAATTATTTTTAGGAGGTAATTTGAAATGAAAACCAGAGACGTCGTATTCTACAGCGAAGGTGCCAAGATGGCCGGTACCATCTATCTGCCCGACGATTACAAGGAGGGAGAAAAACGGGCTGCCGTGCTGTGCAATTCCGGCTGGACCGGCGTGAACAAGTGCTATCCTGCCCTGTACGCCCGTGCTCTGACCGCCTACGGCTTTGTGTGCATGGGATTTGACTACCGCGGTTTCAAGCCCAGCGAGGATGTCCATCCTGCCTGCCCAAGTATACCACCCTGGAGACCGAGGTGGAGGACATCGCCAACGCCTTCACCTTCATGCAGGTCCAGCCGGAGGTCGACCCCGAGCGCTGCGGCCTGCTGGGATGGGGCGTGGGCGGAGCCGTGTGCATCACCGTGGCGGCCCGGGACAAGGAGGTCAAGGCGGTTGCGACTCTGAACTCCTTCGTCAACGGCGAGCGCTGGATGCGAGACGGCATGGGAAACGACGCCTTCGGTAAGTCTGTGGCCCGCCTGCGTCAGGACCATCAAGCGGATCACCACCAACGACCCTGTGCTGATGCACCCCTACACCGACTACCCCAACATCACCGAGAGCGGCGACTTCTATACCGACCACGTACTTAAGGAGATCAATGGCGGCATCCAGAGCTCCGTAGATGCGGACAGCGGTGAGGAGTTCCCCACCCCCATGTCCACCGCCATCGGCGAGAGCTTCATCCGCTTCAATGTGGAGGACCTTCTGCCCAAGATCGCGCCCCGGGCCGTCTTTGTGGGCCACGGCTACTACAATGAGCTCCACCAGCGGGTAGAGGCCGAGGAAGCCTACCGTCTGGCTAATGAGCCCAAGCAACTCTACTATGTGGATGGCAAGCACAACGAGTGGATGTTCGACGAGGATCCCAAGTTCCAAGCTTTGGCCGCCGCTCTGGCTGACTTCTATAAGGAGCATCTGAAACCCATGGAGTTTGGTCTGCAGAAATAATTTTACACAAGTCCAAATGGGGTTTAGGGGCGCTCCCGCCGCATGTTTATATACTGAGACGGGAGCGCCCCTTTTATCCGGCTTACCCTCTTGATGCGAGGGAGACTAACAAAGGAGAATCTCGGCCATGGAATACAATTATATGTCGTTTTTGACGGATTTCTGTTTTATGTCCCTGCTGCTGGTGATCGCTCAATTTATGCGGGCCAAGATCAAGTTCCTGCAGATGTTCTACATCCCCGCCTCCCTCGTGGCCGGGATACTGGGACTGCTGCTTGGGCCTCAGTTCTTGGATCTGATCCCCTGGAGCGGTCAGATCGGCTCCTACGCCTATATGCTGGTGTGCGTGCTGTTCGGCGGTCTGTTCCTGGGAAAGAAGGAAAAGACCAGCGTGAAAAAGATTTTCACCCAGGTGGGTGATTCCTTCTGCGTCAATATGGGTGCGGAGTTCTTCTGCTTCGGCATTGCTTTGCTGGTGGGCGGCGCGCTGGTCACGTTCCTGTTCCCGGACGTCTTTACAGAAATCGCCCTGCTGATGCCCTCCGGCTACTGCGGCGGGCACGGCTACGCCTCCACCATTGGTACTGCCCTGAATAACCTCCTGGGCCGCACGGACGGCGTGGTCATCGGCCAGACCTTTGCCACCATGGGCCTGCTCACCGGCCTGTTTGTGGGTATTATCTGCATCAACTACGCCACCCGGAAAGGGGCCACCCGGCTGGTCAAAAGCGCCAAGGCCCTGCCTGAGGACTGCCGCACCGGCATTGTTCCTGCGGAGAAGCGCATCTCCATGGGCGAGGAGACCATCAACCCCATGTCCATGGACCCCCTGGCCTGGCATCTGGCCCTGACCTTGATCGCCACCCTGCCCGGCTATACCTTCTATGACTGGTATAAGCAGTATCTTCCTGATATTGAGCTGCCAGTCATGTGTTTGACCATGATTGCCGGCGTGCTCCTCCAGACCCTCCTGAACCACACCCCCTTTAAGGATAGCGTGGATGAACATGTAGAAGGCCGCATCGGCAGCATGGTGACCGACTATCTGGTGGGATTCGGCGTGGCCTCCATCTCCATCACTGTGGTCATGGAGTTCGTGGGCCCCATCCTCCTGCTGTGCGTGCTGGGTACCCTTACCTCCCTGACCCTGGTGTTCTTTGTGGGCCGGAAGCTGTTCCATAACTTCTGGTTTGAGCGCTCTATTTTCGTGTTCGGCTGGACCACCGGCGTGGTGGCCATCGGTGTCACTCTGTTGCGCATCGTGGACCCGGAGGCCAAGAGCGGCACTTTGA